>JGI24890J29729_1000321_pt1 | contig 34041 bp, 45 predicted proteins | sample FreactcultureFD7_FD_29729 | JGI IMG/M metagenome (IMG submission 29729)
GTCTTCGGAACCCTCACTGGGAACATAGTCGGAAACTCCAACGTTTTCGGGAACATGGGACTTGCTTTCGGTGACACATCCATTTCGAACGTTCTCGTAGGCGATCTAACGGTTTCTGGGAACCTGGCAATTGGCGGGAGTCTCAGTTTCTTTGGTATACCTACAACTGTAGGAGGAGCTCTTTCGGACGAAACAACAACTCTTACTACATCTAATAAGATATCCATACGAGCTCCATTTCCTTTTACAATAAGACCTGGAACAGTTCCTTTATTCAGTCTGAATCAGCTTCCAACGGTTACTACTCCATGTATATTTGATATAGGAGTTGGTGCTTCAGGGACTTCGATTTACAGTACAAGACCCCAAATTACAAGTACAAGCACATCCAATGTTTCTGCGAATAGTGGAGTCCCAGGAATTCTTACGGGCACTATTTCTGTCCCCCAATATTCCATCATCACTGCTAATGTTTTCCAAGTTGGGTCAGGTACTCCCACTGGGGCGAAGTTTGTTATTTATTGTCTATGATACTATTAAATGCCTGTTACTTTTTTGGTGAATAGGAATGTTCAGGGACTTCCTCAATTAGCTTCTACTATATTAGGTACAGCTGCTACAAACACATATGCAACTGTTGCCGATGGAGCAGGTAATATTTACACGTGTGGAAATTATACTTCAACAAGTTTTGTAAATATAATTAACGGTGTACAGGGTTCGGCTCCGTCTGGAACTACATGTACTCTTCCTGTGTCAGGTTCGACAGGATCTGTAGCTTCTGCTTACTTGATAAAGTATAATAGTTCAGGATCTGCACAGTATTCTATCAGTGTAATTACATCTTCCGCGTCCGGTGCATATAACGTAATTTTAGATCCCACTGGAACCTTTTTGTATCTAGTGATTAATTACAATAATGGCACATCTACACTCGCTGTAACTGGACCGGCTACGAACACATCGGGGACTGCCGGTTCTGCGAGTGGATGGATTTTACCAGGCCAAACAAATTCAGGAGTGAACGCAATAGGTATAATCAAGATTTTAGCATCTACAGGAGCTATACAGTGGACTGCCGCCATAGACTCTGCAGGAACCGTTGGATCTGGTTCTGAAACTGACTATGGTCTAGCGGTTGATTCAGTTGGTAACTTGTACCTATCAGGAACTTATTCAGAGCCTTCGGCTGTAGGTCAAGTATTTTTGTATAATGCAGCCGCATCAGCCGGAGTTTCTACAATTTCTTCTTACAATCTACCTGCACTTACTTCATCTTCAAGTATATCTGCATCGTTCCTTGTAAAGTTTTCTTCTGGTGGTCAGGCCGTATTCGCCACACCAGTACTATTGAATACAATAGCTTCCAGTGCGTCTACTTCCTTCAATTGTGTAGTTGACCCCACAAACACATATGTTTATGTAGTAGGGTCGTACACGAGCCAGGCTGGGACAATGCCAATTTTTCAGGTTTCTGGTTTTACGGGAGCTCAAGCCGGATCCAATGCTTTACCAATTTCGGCCGGTTCAGCTGGAACCGGATCCGCCAGTGCAGGTTTCATAATAAGATACACAACTGCTGGAGCTTATTCAGCTTGTTCTACACTTGGGGCTGCCGCGAGTGCTACAACGTATCTTGCAACTGGAAATTGTCAATACTATGGCTTAGCAATTGCTCCAAACGGAAACATTTACGTAGGAGGTTCCTATATATCAACAAGTTCAGTGACCATAAATAATACATCCAATACTACACCAACGACGACAGTGACTGTTCCGATCCAAACTACTACTCAAGGTGTAGCTGTTCTTGTCAAGTATACACCTGCGTTGGTAGCAACATACGCCTCTGTTATAAATCCGGCAGCAACTGCGAGCACTTTGCCAGTGATTTATTCAGTTGCAGTCGATTCGAGCGACGTGAACGTCTTTATTGCTCTTAGGTACAGTTCGACGAACGCGGCCGGTGTGAATGTTTCTAATTATTTTACAACAGGAACACCTGGAACAAGTGCTGTAAATCTTCCAGTCACTGTAAGTACCTTTACAGCAATGTCAATGGTAAGATATTTCCTTGGAAATCCTCTCAATCAGATAACCATGCAAAATACTGGTACAGTTGGCGTACCAATGTCAGTTACCATAGATCCATCGAATACATCTCTCTTGATGTCTACAAGCTATCAGAATACTGCAGCAATGGCAGTACCGAATTCCAACGGTACTACTGCATTCTCAACCGTATTAACTGCTACTGTACAATCTGGTATGTTTCTCAAAGTATCTTAGAAAGTGCTTCAATCTGCTCGTCGGTCAAAGAGTCCGGATACTGAATCGAAAACTGAAGAAAAAGATCACCGGCCCCTAGCCCCCGCCCCCGTATCATGTACTTTTTATGGGGCTTTACAAGTTTCGAGGTGTACTCGATGTCCCCGTCAAAGTGTGGTATCGTAATTGTTTTACCGACCAAAGACTCCTTCAAGGTCAAAGTCACTGGAAAAATGAGATTGTCTCCTTCGAGACCGAAATGACTTCCTTCGGTTTGAACCGAAATCATCAAAGAAATATCAGAGTTTACTCGGATTACAGTTCTATTCGATACTTTCGGGGGGACTTTCACAATTACTTTATTATCTTTTTGGGTGAAGCCCCTCTGAGAACAACTGGAACATCCAGTTCCTTGTCTCCCTTGACACTGGGGACACGGAGCCTGGAAAGGGCCCATTTGAGCTATGCCCCTTCCACCACAACCTTTGCAAATACAGTCGCGACACGGAGTTTTTTCATGCATAGTCAGTGTAATATCAGTTCCAAAATATGCGTCCCGCAATGATATATTTGCAGTGTGACTAGAACCTGGTCCACTTGCACCAAACCCACCAAAGGGAAACGCCCCAGCGGCCCCTCCAAACATGTTTTTGAGCATTTCTCCGATATCAGGACCTCCGGGACCCTGCTGTGCCTCTTCTGGCTTTGTGATTCTATCATAGGCTCCTTGGATCTCTTTGAATTTTTCTGGATCCCCTCCCTTGTCAGGATGGTTTTTCATTGCGAGCTTTCGGTAGGCCTTTTTAATATCATCTTCAGATGCACCTCTTGTAACTCCAAGAACTTCGTACGGATCACTCATCTTGTCTTACCACCTTCTTTTCTTTTAAAAGACTGAACCTCTGAAAAGAGAAGAAGAACCATGTCAGCACAGGATTTTAGTGATTTTATATTTGATATCAAGCAGAAAATAACAGACGAGGAATACAAAAAACTTATGGAACTGGGAAGTGAAATATTCAAAAAACAAAAGTGCCAATTTTACGAGTTGACTCACCTTGTTCCTCGACTCGAGTACACAAACTTTGATGATGATGACGATGATGAAGAATATTATAAGCTTATTATGAAACCAACCAAGACTATTATTCAGGTTGGAGACGTNTTTACCGAAAAGGTGATTGAAAATATAAAAACCGAACTGAATGAAAATATGTATTGNGAGGTTGAACTTTCCGAGTCGGGTCCAGATTTACTGAATAACACCATGGATGACCAGATACGAGTACCGGCCTATCACGTAATTGCGATGCAGGCCCTTACTTCTTTGAGTACATCTGTATAAACCTATTTCTGGTCGGTGAATTCAATGATTTCATGTAGACCTTCTCTATGTACTTTTTGTTTATGTTTCTGTCTGGGTGCCATCCGCTCTCCTTGATAAGACGGTCCAGTATTATACGCATAGTCACTTTACTCTTATTCTCAGTCTCGAGAATTTTCTTTACATTCTTTCTTAATTTCCTTTGAATAGTGGAAATCATATCAGCCTTTAATTGTGACATTTTAACACCTGGAATTGCGTGACGGTTGGCATACTCTTTAATGTTCTTCTTGGTACGTGACTGCAGACTCTTGAATTTTGAAGCCTGGATGAGAAGCTTTTCGGCGCGTGTCATCTCGGTCTTTTTGTGGACAGGCTGAAGTACAGGCGTAACTGCTTTACCCTTTACGAGATCTATGAGCTGTTTCTTTGTCATGTACTTTGTGTAGTGGATTCCCTTCTTGGAATACATGTTCATAAGCTGATCACGTGTGTACCCTTCGGCGATTCTGGTACCTATGCGGATGCGCTGCTTTGGTGTCCCAGATTTGAAAACTTTTATAGGGCTACCGACCATAACGATAGGAAGCTTTGCAATGGCTTTTGCTGATACTGGGGAAGGGGCCTTGGAAGGGCCAGCTCTTTGGGCCATAATATTCGCCATTGCTTTTTTGTTTGCCATTGATTCATTTCCTAATTCATGCATATACATAGATTTGAGATTCAGGTACCGAACACGTTCAAGCTTATCAAGAACTGGTCCAGTTACCTTTGGTGGGCTCCGGTGTGTCTTGGTGGGAACCCTGTTCGAGCCAGCCACAGTAGGTAACACGAGAACTTTGGGGGCCGGTCGTGGTTTCGAAGGGTTGTATTTCGCAATGATAGCAGCCAATTCCTCGCGAGTCATTTTCTTTGGTGGCATTTACTTTGGACTCAGAAAAAAAACGCAATTAAGGATACAAGACACTAAAATACAAATGAAGGTCTTTTGTTCTTCGGCTGATGAGTTTTCGGGTTACAGTGAGTACCTTTCTTCCAAGGGTTTCAATGATGTTGAGTTGGTACCGAGTGTAGATCAAGATTTTGTGACACTAGTGAAATCCGTAGTAGCTCCCAATGTTTCCGAGTATACAATCCGAAAGATCCTTGAAATGCATGAGTGTTTTTCGGGCCCAGGAAAGGATGGAGGCATCTACATTACTGAACAAGTAGGATTCGCTGACCAGGCTTTTTCGAAAACCAAAGAACTCAATGGCTCATTTTTCGTTCCTTTGACTATGGGTACGATATACAAGGCTATTCCAAATGGAAAGCAAGCAGAGACAAACTTTTTTGGACCCATTGATTGTTTCGTATACTCTGCGGATTTTGCCAAGAAGTTTGTTGAAAACGTAGATTTTCGTCAGCCATTCGATGTGATTTCGATGGCTATGCTTGCGACCCCGGCACCTTTCAAGTTTGTCCCAGTGGCTGAACGTATGGACTACAAGTCTCGAGCGAAGGACACATATGAAGGATACTGGAGTTCTTTTCTGCAGGGGTACCAACCAACATGCCTTGCCTATGATACTATAAAAACTGAATATATGGATTTTATCACGAAAAAACATCGCGTAGAAGAATATTACAAGAATACATACGGTCTACCTATTCAGACTGGTGGGGACATTAGGTACATTCGTGAAAGGCATGATGCAATTAAGGACCTGGAACCAATAATAGAACAAGAAGAATGCGAGTCCTCGTCACAGGATCCTCCGGTTTCATCGGAAGCTACATGATCAAGAAGCTTATGAAAGACAAGCCGGACTGGGATGTTGTAGGTATAGAGCGTCTATCAGTATCTGGTAATCAGGAACGTCTCCGTCGTTTGGACCTATCTAAGTATTCATCGGTTCTGCATGATTTACGCAACCCAGTGAGCGACTATCTGATTGAGACGACGCTCGGTAAAAACTTTGATTATATTATTCACATTGCCGCAAGTAGTCACGTAGATCGCAGTATTGAAGACCCTATGAGTTTTGTTTTGGATAATGTAGTGGCCACTTGTAACATTCTCGAGTTTGCTCGCAAGTGTACAACCCTCAAGAAGTTTGTGTACTTTTCTACCGATGAGGTTTTCGGCCCAGCACCACCAGGAGTCATTTACTTGGAAGGAGACCGATATAACTCAACGAATCCTTACTCAGCAACAAAGGCGGGCGGAGAGGAACTCGCAGTCGCGTACCGTAATACGTATAAACTTCCAGTAGTAGTCACGCATACAATGAATGTCTTTGGGGAGAATCAGCACCCAGAGAAGTTTATTCCAAAGTGCATCGAATATGCCAGAACCGGTCAGACTCTCCAGATTCATACGGATGCAACAAAGACAATTCCCGGGTCCCGTTTCTATGTTCACGGTGACGATGTTGCGGACGCAGTTCTGTTCGTTTTGGACCTCGATGATTCAGCCGAAGAAATGTGCCCCAAGTACAACATCGTAGGCCCAGAGGAACTCAACAATTATGAACTGGCTCAGATGATTGCAGGAATTGTTGGCAATCCTCTCAAATATGAGTTTGTCGATTTTCATTCAAGTCGCCCTGGTCACGATCTGAGGTACGCAATTTCAGGCCAAAAGCTCAAGGAGCTTGGGTGGGCTCCCAAGTTTACTGTGAAGCAGAGACTAGAGGAGGTTATTACCGGAAAGCCTAGGGTTTTTTAGGACTACCAAGGGTAGGCGTCCCATAGACCCTGAATTTTCCACTTGATAGGATACAAAGGTTCCATGGAAAATATACCAGTGTGACTCGGAATATCAAGAAGTAAATGAAGTCCCCACATATATCTGGATGTACCTTTCAAAATAAAAAGAAAAAGAAATGAATGGGGAACCTTATAAAATACATCATATGCAAAACGTTCTTCCCAGGGATTCTGTGATAAAAGAAGTAAAGCCATAGGAAAGTCCGGAGCTACAGACCAGAATGACCAAGTACCAGTTACGATTCTATTTAATATAATGTGACCGGCCCAGAGCATATAATCAATGTGCGACTTTTCTCTTTAGTTAAACTTCTGGACCAGTCACAAGGATGAACCTAGAGATTTTTGTGATTTTCCACAAGAGTCTTTATTGGGATATGTACAAAGATCTTGATCCAGATGAATTTGATTGCTTACGGTTCATAGCAGTCAATGAAAATATACCTAAAGAATGGGACGAGACCAGATTCCCGAACGTAATCAAGGAATGGGAACTTCCCACGTATGACCCCAAGTGGCAAGAGGAAAACTGGGCCAATGGTGGTACAAATCACCATATAATAATGAATCGCCTCATAACAGCAGAATGGTCAGGGTTTGTCCAATATGACATGAAATTTCCAAAAGGGTCTGTGAGGGAGCTTTACGGGCTTATGAGGCGTAATATAGGTGTATCAATAAAAACAATGAACTTTGTGAATCTCATAGGAACGAGTACATACGGATTCCAGGAGTTTCCTCTTTACAATTATGCTATATCCCAGCTCGACGCTCTCAAAAGTCCAAACTTTCCTTTGTACCACGTGTGCTTCATGGCAAGTGATCATTGGTACGAAATCCAATCTAGGCTCTTAGATATTGACCGAAATCTCTTTACTTTTCATAAAAGACCAGGAGATCCGTGGTACAGGTTCCCAATCACTACCGAGAGAACTTTAGCGTTGGCCTGTGCAAGTATACTCGATGATATTATTGAGTACCGAACAATTACACATGAACGTTTGGGTACTTAAAGTAATAAAGAGCTTATACCAATAATGGTCTTTTTAAGCGTTGCTATTTGCTACTGTGGAGAACAACGCGAGTTTGGAAACCTGATGTGTTTTTTGAGCGAGGTTATTGATCCGGAAAAAACTGAAATTGTAGTGCTTGTTGATACTACCAAGGTTGGTACAGAATTTGGAGAACTTCGTGAAGAGTATCCTCATGTAAAGTTTTTTGCTCGGGATTTTGATGGAAACTTTGCGGATCACAAAAATTTCCTCGGTGAGCAGTGCCAGGGCCAGTATATTTTCAATGTAGATGCAGATGAGATGCCCAGTGAGATCCTATTGAAGAATCTCGAGTCTTATGATGGACCCCATGATCTTCTCGTATTACCTCGAATTAACGTGTGTCCCGGGTACACACAAGCTTTCCTTGACAGATGGGGATTCAAGCTGAATGATGCTGGGTGGATAAATTGGCCCGATTGGCAAGGACGTTTTTACAAAAAGGATCTGAAATGGCAAGGAAAGGTTCACGAGAAACTTACTGGATACAAGAGTGCTGCACACCTGGATGCTGACCCTCGCGTAGCTTTACTTCATATCAAGGATGTAAAGCGTCAGAATCGTCAAAATGAAGGTTACGCCCTTTTGACCGAGTTGAATTCCTGATCAAGAAGTACTTGATCAAATGGTAATCCCTTGATGCGAGCTTTGAGTTTCAAGAGTTCGTAAACCTCATCTTCATACAAATTTAAAAAAAATTTCTTTTTTTCATGGAGTCCCTGGAAAGGCCCATCGGGTTCTAATTGAGACTGACAAACAGGCCACGTGACCCTTCTCAGAGACTTGATTTCTACTTCAAGGTCTGTCAGCCGCGGGATGATATTCTCTTTGAGGAGGGTACGGATATCCCTCAGAACCTGGTTTGTATCTTCCATTTAAGATTATAATGACTTGTAACCTTAAATGTTTGACGTGCTTATGGAACTAAGGGCTCTTAGACAGACTGGCCTGAGTCCCAAAGAATTGTGGCTCCTCTTTATAATTGTTGTTATTCTCGTTGATAGATATGTCAAGACTCAACAGGATATCGAATGGGTAAATAATAAACTTTTAGAGATGGCTAGCAGCCCCCGAACCTCCCTGAAACCGACTGTTCAAACTGAATCCCAGCGTCCGATTCAACCATCGACCGAACAAGCTCTTTGAATGAGATCCTTGGATACCAAGAAAGAAGTCGAGCAGCATCCGAAGAGTCTCCAATAAGTAAATCGACTTCGGCTGGCCTCACAAATTCTGGATCAGTAGTTATAATGAGCTGACCAGTCTGAGTGTCGTATCCATCGTCTCCTTCCCATCTAAGAGCAATACCACGTACTTTACAGGCCTCTTCTACAAAATCGCGAATAGTATGAGTCGTCCCACTTGATATAACAAAGTCACGGGGGTCCGGATACTGCATCATCATCCACATTGCCCTCACGTAATCTTTCGCGTGACCCCAGTCTCTCTTTGCATCCAAGTTTCCCAGAACAACTGGTGGATTACAGAGCCCCTTGGTAATTTTACGAGTCACGAAATTTTCGCCTCGGCGTTCGGACTCGTGATTGAATAGAATACCACAATATACCTGGAGGCCCCAAGACTCCCTATAATTTTTACAAATCCAATGAGCACTGAGTTTTGAGACTCCATATGGACTTCTCGGATAAAATGGAGTAGATTCATTCTGGGGAACCTCTTGGACTTTTCCAAACATTTCAGATGTACTTGCTTGATAAAATTTGATCTTGTCCTTCATTGGACTCTGTCTTATGGCCTCGAGCCATCCAAGAACACTCATAGTATTCACTTGGAAAGTCCACGAAGGTTGTTCGAATGAGGTGTGAACATGAGACTGCGCAGCCAGATTATAAATTTCAATAACTTTAGAGCCTGGTCCTATACGATTCAAAATTGCATTATTTGACATGACATCACATGAATCACTCTCGATGAGTTCTATTTCCTGCAAAAGGGCTGGAGTCAGACGAGACAAATTGGGGCTACTTGTTCTGCGGATAATTCCGTATACTTTATAATTCTGTTCAAGAAGATACTCTGCGAGATAACTTCCATCTTGTCCAGTAATTCCTGTTATTATGGCAATCTTTTCCATTTCTTTTAAAGAGTACGTTATCTTTAAAAGAAATGTGGCTCTTCGTGGGACCAACGCCACTCGCTGGTATAGGTCAAGTTGTATTGAAATACGCAGAAATGTCTAAAGGAGACTGGATTCAGTTTGGGAATACGACGACAACACGATATGATGATGTGTTTGTGTTTTTATTACCAATCGAAACGAATATAAAGTTGGTCCAGAACTACTACGAAGGGGTCGGAAAGAGACTTCACGTCATGACTATATGTGAAACTTTTCCGGTCCACCCAGAATACTCTAAGATCTTTGAAACATTCCCAAAAGCTACTCATATAACCCCTAGTCAATTTTGTGCAGATATCTTTGAGAAACAATTTGGGGCCAAGCTCGAAGTTGTACCTCTCTGGTCACCTGAAAAAGAATGGAAACCAGTTGAGAAACACGAGCCTTATACATTTTATACCATAGGAAATATTGTCGATCCGAGAAAAAATATAGATGGTCTCATTCGTGCATTTATAAAGTGCGATTTCCCGCAAGGAAGTGCCAAATTACTTCTAAAAGCAACATGTAGTCGTGATGTTCAATTAGATATACCAGGAGTACAGATTATAAATGGGCTCCTGAGCGACAATCAACTTGAAAGACAAGTTCATTCAAAGTCCCATTGTTATATAAACTTTAGTCATTCTGAAGGGGTAGGTATGGGTGCAGTCGAAGCTGCTCTCAGAAAAAAACCAGTTATTGTCACTGACTTTGGAGGGCTTAAAGAGTATGTTTCGACGCCATTTTTAGTCAAATGCTCGGAGACCAAAATTGGTATAGATGATTTTTTATTTAGTGCAGACATGACATGGGGCGAACCTGACATCGACCAGCTCGTTATGTTTATGAAAGAGTGTTTCGATAAGAGACTCGAGTTCCAGGACCATCCAGAGACTATTGAAATGATGACCCGGGCAGCTCAGTCTTTTCCGTGACGGGTGCAGAAGCACTTGTATTGAGGATTCACTTTGAACTTGCAAGGTTTACCGTCATTCGTAACTGCCTTGCATAGCTGGGGATCCTTCGCGAGGGCCTTCTTTGGAACTTCTGAGAGTAATATTATCGTTCGGCGCTGGTCCCTGTACTTGATCATATTTTCGCGGAAACGCTGGAAACTCTCGGCTTTGTTAGGTTCGATCATTTAGTGGTGGTGTCTTTACGTCCAAACTCTTGGACAAGTTCACAAAACAAAATATTTTCTTTGATATTCACCAGGGTCCTTTCAAGTGTTCTTTTATTGTTGGGATGACTCTTGTCTACTCGTGTCATCACTGGGGTCCACGTTTGACCATCGAACGCACACTCACAAATAGACCCCTCTGCGCCATTATAAAATTCTTGGACTCGTTCGAACCGAGAATCATTCTGTATGCATAGATATCCTTGATGCAAAATAAAGTCAACGGTGCACTTTTCCCTCGGTTTCCACTTGAAGAGGGTTCGATGGGTACCCATTCTGATTTCTTCATCGACTGGAGTGAATATGAGACCATCAGTCGTTTTTCCCAGATGAATATGAGAAATACCAGACAACTCATGCATTGGTTTGACCTTGATGTTAATTCTGGAAGGTACTATAATCTTACATAAAGATATGGCTCTAGAAAGTCTCGTCACAAGATCCATCTTTCGGAGATCTTCGCCTTGTATGCAAACTGCATCGTGAACTATAAAAGAGTCTCCTATAAGTTCACCATCCAGTAAAGTGTCTCTTGGTATGGTAAGTGGCCAAATTGTAAACTGGAAAGATCTATTCACGAGAGCGCATATTTTTCTATTTTGGGAATCTGTAAAACACACAAGAAAATGGCGGACCCCATCCGTTTTTTCACACACAAGGTACCTCTTGTTCCGTAGGATCCTAAAATGGACCCGCTCGATCGAAATAGGTTGAGGGCCCGGAAATCGATCGATATTGTTGGAGTTCCATTTACGCAAAATAAACTCCTGGATCTCCCTTTGCATTTGGATATCGAATGTTTATTTTATAAAGCCTTCCAACTTTAACCTGTCCACAAAACTTTATTTTAGGGCCCAGTTCGGATTCCCATGCTCTCTAAGATATTTCCTTGACACTCATATGAATAGTGACACACTACAGCATCTTGTGTAAGGACCCCAGTTTTGATTTTAAGTTTTTTGAGCTTCGTGAGAATAATTGTATCTTCTGTTATCTTTGTGTCATCTTCTCTGAGTTTTTTGAGGAGGGCCTTACAATCAAGTGCGTATACCCTTGCGTCTTGCGTGTGTTCAAGATACTCTGAGATTCCTGGGGCTAATTCCTTTTGTGTCACTGAAACGTTAAACTTGAGGGCTCGTTGATGAACAGGCTCAGTTGACTTTTCCAGAGTCTTTTTCTTGAATTGGGACCAATCAACTCCCTCAAGGACCGTGGGGACAACAAGAGCTTTTATATTTTCTGGAAAGTCTGCAAGTAATTTTGTTATAGTTTCTGCGCTTATTGAACAGCCATAGTCTATAAAAAGAAACTTATCACTTGCCTTTATATTCTTTTGGATATGGGAGTTATCGGTATGAAAATTAATAGAAAGTTGTACATTATTATTCATGCAAAACGAATGTATAAGCATGAGTGAGTGCAGGGTCGTTGTACATATTGAACTACTCTTTGTGACTACGTAAACCGAGAGGGTCATTTATCTTAGTAGCCTTCAAGGCTTTAACTTTCCGGTAAAACGAAGATTACCAATGTGTCCAAGAACTGTAGTTACATCCGCAAAAATCTGCCCCCCGATTTGCTGCCATCTCCTACAAAACGCATAATCTTCTGAAAGGTACCGCCTATTTACGGGATCAATCATGCAATCAAAAATAGCACAATAATTCTCTAGATCCTTATTTTGATGATCATTCTTGCACATAAGCTCTGGGTATGCCTTGTACATCTTTTCAATAACTGCCCGTCGGATACACATAAACCCTGTAGGTCCATCGAGAACCTCTGTGAATCCATCTACTAGAGCGCTCTTTTCGTATTTGAAGTTTGTTACAAGGGAACTAGATACTCGTTCGAGTGGTTTTGTACCATTCTCAAGTACCTCCTTCTCGGCCTGTTCCCACATAATCACCTTTTTGGGATAACAAGCCACAGATACTTCGTGACCACTCTCAATGAGCCTCAAAAGAGATTCTGGGCTAAAGTGAATGTCGGCGTCGATGAAAACAAAATACTCTGCATCGGACTTGTAAAGGAATCGAGCAATGGATATACACCGTGCCCTCGTAATAAGAGATTCATTCTCTGTAGTGTCCAAGAGTATCTGGTATCCCTTCATAGCACACAGACGTTGAAATTGTAAGAGACTCTCTGCGTATTTTTGGAGACACAGACCCCCATAACACGGGGTACTCAGGAATATAGTCTTGGACATTCTATTGAAAAAGCGTTCAAGTCTTTTAATTGAGAAGTTTCTCAATCTTCACCAGCGTCGGTACCGAAATATCACATAGAGCTGCAATTGTTGCCCTAGAAACATCATATTTCATCTCGGATAGATACTTGTAAACAACAGCAGATACTATACCCTTTGGCGTCTTCCCAAGAAGTTCGGGCTTTTGTTCAGCCTCCCTGCATGCATTTATGATACGCATACGCACTCGGCCCCGGCAGTCATCGGGAACACATGTGACCGAATTGAATATCCTCTTGACTATATCCGCAGCCAACGCAGATTCACCTAGATCCTCTCCAGTCACCTCCCTAAACATATCACTTGTTCTTGAAAGGTCCCTTACAGCAATCCCAAAAGCCTCCGAGACCTCAGCTGTACTCCGAGATACCCCCTCCTTTTTGCAGGCCCATATAAGACAATTTGCTTTGATTCCAAGCCTGATCGCACCTCGGGTCAGTTTCTCTTCATTGAATTTACGGTATATTATTTTTGCATAATTTGTAATGTGATCAGGTATCTTCAACTTCGCAGAAACTGTTTGGAATTCACAGTATGCGTGATGCAGAGCCCGATCCCTGTGATTCATAGACGAATGAAAATTAATCTTGGCCATTTTTTGACAATTTCGCCCCTTGATAATTGTGCCGACCCCCCAAGCATCGGAGTAAAGACTGGTATTTTGGGGCATACCCACTCGGCACATATCAGTCCCTCCATTTTCATCAGGACCCCCAAAAATCCATTCAGGCTCTTCAGATAAAAAACAAGAATCCACTATTCCGCAAACTGTACATGTGGGAAATTCATACTCATAAGATTTTACTCCCCCACATGAACAGAAGTATTCTGTTGATTCTTTCGGTCGTTCTTGTTGGACCTGAAGTTGTTCGAATTGGGCCCACACAAGTGCCTCGACCATTTTTGTGTTCGTGACCATTCATAAGTACCTGCGCGTGTTCACAACATTTATTTTTTATTTGCGTACTTTAAATGGAAGAAGTTGCTGCAGCCGCACCCCCAGTGAAGATTGGTACATCTCTTATTTCTGTTCAGAATGTTGCGATTGTTTTGATACTAGCAATTATTGCCATGTTTGTTTATAATAAGTTTTTGGCCCCTAAGAAGAAAAACTCTTCTTCTTGAAATACCATAAAGTAGCTATACCTAGTAAAACAAGTATCAAGAACCACTTACCAAGTGTACGTTTCTCCTTGACTTCTGGTGGTTTGGGTATCTTTACAGGAATTGGTCTCGGATCTGGTTCTTCACTATGAAGGTGTTCTATTTCAGTTACTTGAACATCAGGTTTTGTTGTGACCCTAAACATAAGTACATTATCCTCGAGTCCCTGGAAATTTATAAGGTTCGCATCACTATCATACCAAGCTATTGACAAACGAGTAATCTTGGAAATAGGAGGATCGTACTCAACTACAACTGGATAATCTGAATTTTTAAAAATTTTTACCGAATTTGAAGGTACATCAAGTGTCAATGCAGTGAACATATTTGTGGTTGTCTTTCCGGAGAGCGGCAAAGAACTCAGTTCATTGAGGCCCATATTCCGGAACTCTTGGACATCCACGAATATATAATCGTTTTTAGAAAAGTCGGCAACTGTAGTGGATTTGATGTATTGTTGTGTACCAAGGGGAAGTATACCGATAGTATCTTGAGCCTGACCGGTCACTTGGGGATACGGTAACATTGTTATAGGGACCCCAACCGGAAACCCAAGGAGACGAGCAAGGTCCGATGAATTCACAGTGATTGTGATTGGATCCGCCTGGTTCGAATAAATTATGTAAAGACCTTCGCTTGGTAGCCACTTGATATTGAGAATCGCAATTGAAGTAACGACCTCAGTGAGGATAGGAGCCGTTATGAACGGAGATTTGAGATAAAATTTGCACGTAAAAATGCCAATGAGATCTTGTTCAGTTCCTGCGGCTGGGTAAGCAACAAAAGAATAAGGTACGTTCGGAGAAAACCCAAAAATGGCCGCCACCTCTTCTGTGTTAAAAGTAACCGTGTACGTTGTCGGGCCATCCCCTGCCGCATCAGAAAGAAATATAAATTTTTGTTCGTCCGGGAGCCAAATAACATCCGTAATATGCTGATTTGTTGCTCCGGCTGTTGGTAATCTGGCAAATACATTCGAGGCCAAATCAGCCTGTGTCCAAAGTCCCGGGGGTAAAGAGATATTATGTGTTGTGGGATTCGCAGTCGAATTTACAAAGGTTATACAGTTCGATCCGTTCCCATTGTTTGTTATATTCAGGTATGTACTGGCTGTAGAAGTTTTTGTCACGTTAGGAAACCTTTTGTAGATCTCTGAAGCCAGTTCGACCGGATCTGACCAAAATCCCGGGGGCAGAGAAATTGTATCGCTGAGGCTTGTACTTGTGAAACTAAAAGCGTTTGATCCGCTTCCGTCAAATATATTATAAATAGTATTAGGTACTCGGGCCGACATGAGTTCAACCTTTGTTATATTTTTTAGGGGAGTGAGTAGCTCCAAAGAGTATACATTTCCATTTGGGTATATTACTAGATCCCTCTTTGCCGAATTCAAGTGCAGATAGTGAGTCGGCATCCCTACTATCGACTACTAAAAGACTTTAGACTGGGCTGGAGCTGCTATCAGCATACTTCCAGCTGCGCATCTGGTCGGCAACAAACTTCTGGCCGCCACACACTCCACCTGGATTATCGCTTCTCTGGTAATAATCGGCATCAGCGCCAGGGCCTGGAACACACTTGAGCTCATTCTTCAGGGCCCAGAACATATTTGGCTCCTTGCCTGTACCAGTCGTGTTGATATCAGCCATAGAGAAACGGGAGACCCCTGAGAGTAACTTGGGGAAGAAAAGTTTAACGAAAACAAGTGCGAGTAAAATCAGGATGATAGTCTCTTTGCTGGAACCGTGAACCATTTTATTCTGTGCATAGAAAAATTCCTAGGAAACTCGCGTTAAAGATATCAACTTCATTTCTTTAAAGATTATAGAAATGGACTTTGATGACCTTGATGATGATGAGCGTCAGTTGATGGACGAGATTAATTTTGTTCAAGATAGTGGTCCTCGTGTAGTCCGTAAGCCCCCACCTTCCAGGGCATTCAGAAGGGAACGCGCGAGTGTTAGCCAAGAAGATGAGGATATTGATGCATTTGTGAATGACGCAAAGATGGAAGCAGCAAGACCCCCACCGGTTGAGGAATGGGATGGAGGAGAGCCTCCTATGAATCACGAGCAGCCTCAGAGAAATATACCAACAGGTCCATCTGATGGGTACAAGACTATTGAAGACGAAAAGGCTGATTTACTGAATAAAATTGCCCGACTTGCCAAAAAGGGAATCCAAACGTCTGCTCGTCTGAATATTTACTCAGACATAGAGGACATTCGGACTGAGTTCAAGCGTATGTCTTACTCTGTTGAGGTTGATCAATCAGTAAAGTTCCAGAGGAGAATGCTTGTTGCTTGTGTATCAGGTATAGAGTTTCTTAATAAGAAGTTTGACCCATTTGACTTGGAACTTGAGGGCTGGTCAGAGAATGTTATGGAGTCACAGGAGGACTATGATACCGTGTTTGAGGAATTATTCGCAAAGTATCGCAGTAAGGTCGCAGTAGCCCCTGAGCTTAAGCTTATGTTCATGGTCGGCGGGTCAGCGATGATGTTCCATCTCAGTAAATCAATGGTAAAGAAGTTTGTCCAGACTCCTATGAAATTCCCTACAATGGGACAGCAGCAGCAGGCACCGACAAGTCAGCCAGGGCCCGGTAGGGATATGCGAGGACCTGGTATAGACCTTACAAGTCTCGGAGGTGGATTTGATATAGGCAGTCTTTTGGGTGCAATGAATCAGGCCGAGAGACCTCGTGAGCAACAAGAGGAGGAGCTTTCTGATATAATATCTATAGGATCTGAGGTGAAGGATCTTGAGGTCTCTTCGACTGGCGAGCCAAGACGCCGCAAGCGTTCCAAGAAGAAGGAGCTTGTTCTGTAGTTAAATTCTTAGTAATTATTAAGAATGATTCAATGGGCCCCATTAGATGAACTAGACCCTCCTCCGAAGGAAGTAGTAACACCGGCGCCTGTGTATTCTCTTCAGGTTCCACAAGGCCAGTCTGAATGTAATATCATGGTTATGATGTTCATAGGAGGAGTTCTCGCGTTGGCACTGTTAGACTCTGTCAGGGGCTAGAGAATAGTGCTGAATTTCCAAAAAGACATTCTGGAGCTGGTCCTGGACCTTTATAAGTAGAATTTCTTCTGTACCACATATTCTTAAAATTTGCCCAGTTATCAACGACATCGTGGACCTCTTTTGTACCAGGACCTCGTGTAATACGACCGAGAGCCTGTACTACATCACTTATTGGAGTCACTATAAATAGTGTGTCCAATTCGGGAATATCAAGACCTTCGCGCGCGAGACCAAAAGTTGACACAAGGGTATTGGCCCCATTTTTAAGAGCCGGTGGATCAACTGAACCCCCCATACTCAAGACCGCTCCTTCCAGAGCCTGGAATATGTATTCACAATGAGCTCTACGATCGCTGAGCACAAGGATTTTTCTATTTCTCTTCTGAGCATCTTTGATGTTCTTTACTATGAGATCGTTTCTTTCTTTTAGTTCAGTCAGTCTCGTAATATTACTGGGCATACAAAGCTTACCGAGCCTGTTTAGAGTCGGTGCTTCGGACCTAAACTGGGGACAATCAAAGTCTATACGGTTTACTATAAGTTCTCCTTCCACTTGGGCATCCATTTTGTAAAACATAGGTCCTAGAAACCAGTAAAGAATCTTTGTGAGTCCGTCTTTGCGTTCAGGAGTAGCTGAAAGACCAAGAGTATACTCTGGCTTCATTCCAAGCATAACCTGTGAAAAAGCCGGAGCTCCTATATGATGTGCCTCATCTACAATCACAAACCCAAACTGATCAAATGCGCCTTTTGGAAACTCACGAACACACAAAGTCTGTATCATAGCAATGACTATTGGCGTTCCTTCTGTTTCCCAACGGTCCCCCTGGATTCTTCCGACCTTTATTCCGGGACAAAATTGACCAATTCGTTCGGTCCATTGATCGGCCAAAATCTCCTTGTGGACTATGACTAGAGTTTTTCGTTTATATTTGGCAGCAAGAGCCAAGCCGGTTGCTGTATTATGGGTCACAGTGAAATCTCCAAGGACAAATCGATGGTTACCGTCAATCTCAAATCCATAATAGTCACCGAGACCAACTTGTTTGACTTTTATACGAGTACTAAGCACATCTTTTATTTGACGCCTTGATTCTGATCGTTTTCTAGGTATTTTGGTCGGAACATCTTCTATACCGTTTCCATGTATAGACATTACAAAAGTAGTACCTAATTTTTTTTCGCCCTTATAAGTCCAAGTTGTATTCTTCTTCTTTTTGTAACCAGAAAATCCTAAAGATCTCACAAGAAACAATACATCATCAAATAGTTTTTCAGATACTGAAGAGTATTCAAACCCACAATCACCAGTAATACACCCATCCGAATCTATGAGACCAGCAAGGACCTGGAGACGTATCTCTCGGGAATTACACTTGTATTGAATTGGAATATGTTTATTTCCTATGAGATTACATACTTGTAACTCTTTGAGCATTTTATTACTTCCCTTTTTTATTCCACATATACCGTAATCATATTGACTCGAATATCTCAGAATACACTCCCACTTTGGAAGTTCCTCTGCAAAATATTTAAGTACAGTTGAATCTTGTGAAGAAATTTTGGAACCACGACTACACCCATCTCCGAGCCAATATCCTATCATGTATGGATCGAAAGCTATTTGTCTAGTAGCAAACTCCAGAGGTACTCTGTATCCGAGTAAAGGCCCTGCTCGTTCGTGATAATAATCGGGGAGGTTGATGTAGTCAAGAACACCTATATCGACTACTTGTCCCTTTTTCGGAGTAGAAGAGAATTTGAGTGAAAGAATATGGCTCTCGTTTACGCGATATGAGTCTCCTTTAGTAGGAACAATATCATATAGCATCTCATTTCCTCTACATGTGGATAATACATTTCTCGGGGTCGAATCGTCTCCCATAAGAATATCACCCGTAACTACATCTTGGACCATTTTTATAGATCCATCATACATGATAATAGGAGTATCTTTTCCTAGACACTTTCCCTGCCCGCACGGAAGACACAATACCCCATTTCCCTTGAAAGCACTGAGGGCCTCTTTTTGGTGGGGCCTAAGAGATCCCACAAAGTTCAATTCATGAGCAGGTTGTCCATTTGAGCATTCCACCTTGGGACTTCCTTCAAAGAATCTAGGAACGAGAAGACCGGTAGGTGTATCTCGGTAGACTTTAAAAGAAGGGGGCCTTAATCCTGCACATTTTTCAAGGGCCCTTACGGTAAGAGCCTTTCGGAGTTCAGGTGGAGTCAATACCATCTCCTTTTTAGTATACTTGAAGTTTTAAGTTCTAGAAAATAATAAGTATTAGAATAAAGGATGTCGTCTGATGACCCGACTCTTTCCATTTCTGTAGCGATAACAATATGTGTTATACTATTCATTTCAGCATTATTAATTTATTTATATACTAAACCAAAGTCCCCAAGTCCAGGTGTTTCACCAAGTCCAGGTGTTTCCCCAAGTCCAGGTGTTTCCCCAAGTCCAGGTGTTTCCCCAAGTCCAGGTGTTTCCCCAAGTCCAGGTGTTTCCCCAAGTCCAGGTGTTTCCCCAAGCCCCAGTCCCTCACCAAGCCCCAGTCCCTCACCAAGCCCCAGTCCCTCACCAAGCCCCAGTCCTAGTACCAGTGTACCAATCTTGTCGGGTTTAAGTTTTAATGCAAATTTTAATTCGGCTGATATTACGATTACATTTACAGGCCCAACTACTGGAACTTTTTCGGGAAACGATAATAGTTTTTTAGGTTCATTTAGTGGATTATTTGTATATACAACTTCTGGAAACACAATTATAGTTAGTCCATCTATACAAGTATTAGGTGCAAGTACATTTCAATGGTCTAATAACACTTTAAATACAAATGGTATTATCTTTACAAGAGTACAGACAAGTCCCTCACCAAGCCCAAGTCCCTCACCAAGCCCCAGTCCCTCACCAAGCCCCAGTCCCTCACCAAGCCCAAGTCCCTCACCAAGCCCAAGTCCCTCACCAAGCCCCAGTCCCTCACCAAGCCCCAGTCCCTCACCAAGCCCAGGTGGTTCTATAGTTCCACCTTTAAATAATTATTCAGTCACTTACAGTATAGGTACGTTTTCTTACATTACTATTCAATTTGGTACATATCCAAATGGAAAATATTCTGGCTATGATGACAATGGTAACGGTGATTTTTCTGGAACATTCACTTATAATACATCAGGTAATAAAGTAAATTTTAACTTAACTCTACCTCTAATAAATATTAATAATCTTACATGGCTAAATAATGAATTAGTTATAAGTTGATGAAATTAATGTCAGGATCTACGTTGTCCCAAAACTTTTTAGGACCAAGTAAAGGTCCCCTTCCCATATCTTTGTTTCGTATTCAAAATCAACTTCCTGTCCGACCTTTAGTTCGTAGACAGTCAAAACACCACTGGTCACTTTACACATTGGTCTACCGTATCTCCATTGGACCTTGTACTCGGACCCAGAAATCTCCAAGTATTTTCGTCCCCATCGATCAAAGAGTTCCTTGGTGATTTTGCCTTTCATTGGTACTTTTAGTTAGACTTGATACTTTAAATCTTGACCCATTTTAGGATGTTGTACATAGTAACATATGCGACTCACTCAGAGAGGTACTTTGATGTACTCAAAAAGAGTTGTCCTGGCATCATCGTGTTAGGAATGGGTACAAAATGGAATGGGTTCGGGGACAAGGCAAAAGGAGTCTCTGAATTTTGCAAGACAGTAAAACCAGATGATCTTGTGTGTTTTGTAGATGGGTTTGATTCAGTAGTCCTAGAAAAGGACGAAATAGAAAAGAGGTACAGGGAACTAGGTCAAGAACTTGTTGTGTCAAGCCCCAAATCTATAAGGTCCGTTTTAGAAAAGTACGTATCTGACAAGCTTTTCTCATCATGTGCAGAGGATGGAGGTCGTATAAATTCTGGAATGTATATAGGAACAGCAAACTCTATAATACAATTGTGGACCGGGTTCGAAGAAGGCGGAGACGATCAATTGCATGTTACAAAAAAATGTAAACATGTTTATATCGATACTGAAAACAAACTCTTTTATAATTATAGTGCTTCTGATTCTGCCGAAGTTCGTGAAGGTAAACTATACAAAGAAGGTCAAAACGCTCACATACCAATTATAAGTTGCCCTGCGCATGGTAATATAAATAACCTCCTTGGTAAAATAGGTTACAGTAATCTTCCTGATATAAAGGTTGATTACGGATACCGTATAAAAACATACGGAAAACTATTTTTACCAGAAATTGTTTGGCTCGTAGTCAGTATCCTCTTGTTACTCAAGCTCCGTAATAAGAAATTGGCCATATTGATTTCCTTTGTGAGTTTACTAGAAGTCATTAATTTTGAGGTCCACGTAAAACATCTTGATATACACGGGGTTCGTAAAATTTTATATTCTTTATTGGATTTCTTACATATAAGCATAGTAGCACTGGTTTTTTGGCTCATGTATAAATCAAATAACCTGAAAAACCTCTTGATACTTAATACTATATTCCTTATTATGTTGTTACTATTCTTCCATTTCAAAAAGTGTATAGTCACAGTTATTGAAAATAAAATGGCCGGTATAGACGATGACTACTTGTCAATATCTAGGGCAACTAGATTGGGATATCTGGTAGATGTTAATCAAAAATATAAAAAGGAAAAGGGCAAACCTACTTTTAAATGGATGGACGGGAATAAATTAATAGTATTTATAATTATTGTTCTGAATATACTTGCTCTTTGGAAGCTAAACTTTAAATCTTCACCCATTCTAGGATGTTGTATATAGTAACAGTAGCAACTCACTCAGCGGTAAATCACACAAGTTGTACATGGCATAAAATGTTTCTACCGAATCAGTCTCTATGTACTTCTTGAGGAGTCTGTTTGTTATGTTTTGTGTCTCTATAATCAAAATCTCTATAACCTTTGATCCCTTGTACTTGTATACCGCCGTAAATGTTTCAATCTTGGAATCTTCATCGACCCGAAGATGTATCCGAGCGTACCTTCCAAGATTGAACCACATTGGCCCTTGACACTTTTTATTTTCTATATGAAATCCATCAGATGTAATTGCGTCCCAGTATGTTTTATTTTGATGAATCAAGAGTCCCCCAGTGAGTTCACACAGTTTCTTGTCATAGTTTCTTGTATTCGTTATACAAGGGCCCGCGAGATTGCCTATAATCGTGCGAAATATTCCTGTCACCTTATGCACGTTTGATTGATTGATTATATTACTTGGGTAAAACGATGCCATATTAGTTTTTTATAGTGTTTATTTCTTAAGTATTTTCATCTTGGATTGATACTCCCTCAGTTCTCCTGCCGAAAGATCTGATACGTCTCCCGACTTGAGGGCCTTTAGTTCTGGTCCACTCAGAGAAATAGAATTCAGCCTGTAATCGATAAATGCTTCGCATGCAAAAGGCACAATAGGCTTTATGAGATCGAAAATCTTTTTACTAGGTTCTACAATCTCTGGTTGCGCGTGATATTCATCCATTCTGAGACGTAAAAAGTGAAACAGGTTGTGCAGATCGATCTTCCAATAAAATTCCGTAAAAGTACTCTGAGGAAGATGAACCCGCGCAAGTTCCCTTGATACTCCATTCTTTACGAGTTTTTCATATACCCCAAAAGCAGTTTCACATGATTCCTTTTGGGCTGATGTTAAAATCATATTCTCAAATGGCTCTTCTGATGCCTGTTTGTTTATCGATGATTGTTTACGGTACTCCTCTGGTATCCAATACTCTTTCTCAACGAGACTATAACGAGCCGAAACCTCATTTACACTTGCTGTACGGTGACGAAGCCATTGACGTGCTACAAATATAGGTACCCTGATCCTAAACTTAAACTCCACCATCTCAAATGGAGTTGTGTGCCAGTTCCGCATGAGATAACGAATGAGTTGACGGTCCTCTGAAGGTGTCTTTGTTCCTGCTCCATATGAAACGCGAGCAGATTGAACAATTGCTTCATCAGAACCCATAGAATCAATCAATTTGACTTCCATTCTTACCAGTTATTAGTTGTTTTCTTTTATTTAGTTGTAACCAACAGTCATAGAACCATCGGAGTGTTTTGTTGTTGGGAAAGCGCTTACAAAACCAGGGCATCCTCCATTTGCACAATCCACGTAATCGTAATCAGGAAACTTCTCGCGCTGCTTTACTGTGTATCTACAATTCATAGAACCATATATAGTACCTTTAGGAGCTTCTTGAACTGCAACTGGAACTTGGGCCTGTACTGTCTTCTCGGCCTTTTTGGGTCTCATGAAAAAGAAGATGGCAATTGCAATAATCAGACCAATCAATAAAGTTGCTGCTGCAATCATTTTAGAATTTCCTATTATTTTTATTCAGTCCCAAAAAGCACAAGTAAAATACTTTTTGGGGCCGAAGCCCGGTTTTTTGGGTTTTTTCTTAAATAAATGCTAGACCCCCCTCAGTTACTGAACGCTAAACCGCCCATGCCAGACTGGATGCGGAGGATGTTGTAGTTGATGGCGAACATGCGCTGCTGGAGAGCACTCACGCTCGGCTTGAGCACAACCTGGACCTGGGCATTATCAATGCGAGAGAAGTTGCAGGTGCCGGTTGGCTGGTGCTCCTCCGGCTGAAGAGCGAAGGAATAGCAGTAAATGCCTGGGTAGGGGTTGCCGGTGTGGTAGTAGAATGGCTGCATGAGGTTGAAGTACTTGCCGGGCTGCTGGGAGAAGCGATCCTGGCCGTTGAGAATGAGCTTGAAGGTGTACAGGGGGCCAACCTCGCACGGGGGGAGACCAGCTGCCTTGGCGCCGTAGGTGGTTGCGCAACCATCCTCCGTCCAGAAGACGTTGGCGAGGGAAGCAGTGCTGAGAACGCTGCCGTTGCCGCCAGCTGCGCCGGTGTAGAGGTGGGGAGCACCGATGTGGTGGGGCAGAACGAAGTTGTTGGAAGACTGGAAGAGGGCAAGGTCGGAGGTAATGTTGACGTTGGCGCAGTTGGAGGAGAAGTTCCACATGGAGTTGTAGTTGGTGGTGGTCTGGTAGTTGGTGTTGGTGTAGCACCAGATGAGCTCCTTAACTGGGTGGTTGTATGACAGGCGGATGAGAGCGGTCTGGGTGTTGGCGGCGACGCTAGATGCGATCGTGTCAGCGCCGGTGTGCTGGAGCTGCTCAATCAGGTACTCGTGACCCTTCTGGGCGAAGCGGCGGCGCTCCTCAGTGTCCAGGTAGACGTACTTGCCCCACACCTCGAAGGTGGACTGGAAGAAGTTGCCGAAAACGGTGGACAGATTGAAGTCCAGACGAACCTCGTGGTACTGGAGAGCAATCAGGGGAAGGTACAGGCCTGGGTTGCGGTTGAAGAAGAAGAGGAGGGGGAGGTTCACGCGGATATCGGTGGTCTGGATGCCAGTGACGTTGGTGTTACCGCAAGAGGTCATCTTGCCCCACTCGGCCTTGTCCATGTCATTGAGGAAGATCTCGGCATACAGACGCCACCATGCCTGGTAGTGCTTGTCAATGCGCTGGCCGCCAATGGTCAGCTCAAGATCCTGGATAGCGCGCTCGGCGACCCAGTTGTAATCGGGGTTCACGTTGTCGCTGGTGTAGTTAAGAACGCCGTTGCCAGAGAGGGACTTGGCAGAGGAGCTCAGGGCCGGGGAAAGGGAAACATACATGTTGCCGATCAGATCACCGTTGCGGGCGATGGTGACGGACACGCGATTGCCTGAGCCAACGGAGCCGTTGACAGTCTGGATAATGTTCTCCATAGCGAAGTTAGTGTGGCGCTTGTACACAGCCTGGAAGAAGGTCACCTTGGGCTGACCAGTCAGGTAAACATCCTGAGCACCGTAGGCAACAAGTTGCATTAAACCACCAGCCATTTTATAGTACGCCGAGAAAAAAAATGCGCCAAATAAACCCGAAAAAAAGACGCGTGTATACTAAATGTCTGCAACCAAGAACCCAGAAGAGCCCATTGATCTTACCGAGGAGGATGATGAGTTTGAGATCGGTGACGAGGAGGAAGGTTTCAATCCCCTGGAGGATCTTCTCGTCACAGACGATGGTGAGAATATAGCAAATGCCATTAAAAATTCAATCGACCGGGTCAGCAAGCACCTGGAAAATCAGAATAAGATTCTGATTAAAATTTTTGGGGTCCTGAACAAGAGTGGTCCCAATTAAAAAAATATGTATAGATACAAGTAATGGAGAAGGTGCATACTATAGAGAAGGAAGTTGCTCCTGAACACGCGAGGGAAATCAAGATGGAAATTCTCAAGTGTGAGGTTGACAAGTTCCAGCCTGAGGAACTCATGTCCTTTCTTGATAATATAGAAACCCAGATGGGCCTCAATTGCAAAGGAGACAAGTATATTCCTTTCAAGAGTCCCTTTGAACAATTTTTCAAGGCTTCTGAACGTGATGAGTCCGGACTTCCAATGAACATAGATCTGGACCGAGTCACCGAACAAAAGAGACGTCTAGTCAATCTCCTGTCTGTGCTGTACTATAGAAATAATGAATTGGGTCTGACTGAGGGTGATCGAGTCACACGACTCATTGAAACAGTAGATGATTATTATGAACTTGTGTTCCGTTGGTTTCGGGTCCACGAACGTATAAATAATCCTAATCTTGTTCCAATTAGTGGAGACTTTGATGGATCTCTCTTTCGGGTTCAGACGTTGGGTGGGGCTGAAGAACAGGCTGATGAAGAAGAAAAGTCTTCATATCAGAGGCTTCTGTTGTACTTTTTCAATGAACTGAAGCGACAGGGACTCAAGAGATACAAGGGCCAGTGTTGTAAACAGATTACAATTGGGCCATATACTACCAGGGCCTGGAAATCAATCATGGAAATCAAAGACTTTGTATATATGAGTACTCAAAAGGAAGACAAGTATGATATGTGGAAGAACCTTACTGCTAGGCCTGGAAATGTAAAAGAATCAATCAATCACCTTTCAAACTGTATGGATATTCAGTTTCCTGAGATCCAAAAGAATCGCCATGTCTGGTCTTTTAGAAATGGTATATTTGTGGGAAAGGAATGGGACGGTGAAATGTATACGACCAGATTTTACCCCTACGCGAGTCCTGAGTTTCTGAATCTTGATCCCACAATAGTAGCCTGTAAATTTTTTGACCAGGAGTTTGGGGATCATTCAGGTACAGCTGATTGGTACGATATTCCAACGCCTCACTTTCAATCTGTTATGGATTATCAAAAGTTCCCTGAGGATGTGTCTCGATGGCTTTACGTTTTTGCTGGACGCATGTGTTTCGATGTAAATGAAATGGATGGCTGGCAAGTCATAGGATTCCTGAAAGGTATTGCGGGCTCTGGTAAATCGACTATCATCACAAAGGTTATCAAAAAGTTTTATGATAATGAAGATGTGAGGACTCTCTCAAATAATATTGAAAAGAAGTTTGGGCTCTGGAGTATCCATGAGGGTCTTATGTTTATTTCTCCTGAGGTCAAGGGAGATCTGGCGCTTGAACAAGCTGAATTCCAATCTATGGTTTCCGGAGAGGATGTATCGATTGCCCGTAAAAACGAAAAGGCTCTGAGTAAGACATGGACAGTTCCTGGTATTCTGGCTGGTAATGAGGTCCCGAACTGGAAGGATAATTCTGGGAGTGTCCAGAGACGCGTTGTAGCCTGGAATTTTACGAAACAGGTTATGTGTGCTGATCCTCACCTGGATGAGAAGCTCGAAGTTGAATTGCCTAGTATCCTTCAAAAGTGTGTAAGGGCCTACCTTGAATATTCGAGGAAATATAGGGACAAGGATGTATGGTCAGTCGTCCCAAAGTATTTCAAGGATGTTCAGAAACAGATTTCTTGTGTCACAAATACTCTTCAGCACTTTTTGGAATCAGAAAAGATACAGTACGGTTCGGACAAGTTTGTGCCTCAAAGGTTCTTCCTCAGTGTGTTTACTCAACACTGTACCGAGAACAATTTGCGGAGGCCCCAATTCAATCCGGATACATATGCTGGACCATTCAGTTCGAGGGAACTCATTGTCAAGACCGAAACTGTTCAGTACCGTGGGAAGATGTATCCAGCTCAGGCTGTTATTCACGGTCTAGACATTATTCAAGATCAGCTAGATAATTTTACCGGTGACTTTTAAGAAATGGCCGAAGTACTTGCAGATTATGGAAAAATAAGGACCTATGGAACTGCCGCATGTTCTATATCAATTGCTATTATAGTCGTCATCGTAGGAATTGTTATTCTGAGGACCCCGAACGTCTACACAAGTACAGCTACAGCAACAACCAGTAATGTAAATTGTAGTTCGTCTCCACCTGCGACCTGCTCTTTAAGTGTAACTTTTAGCCCTGGGAGCACTGGGAGTCCCAACTCGATAACAGTCCAAAATGTAACATGGTCAGGGTCTGTTGCAAACGGGGCCAAAGTTACAATTTACTACGACCCCAAGGATCCCACAAAGTGCGCGCAATCACAAACAAATCCCAAATTCGGATGGTTCTTTATCCTGTTTGGAATACTTATGTCCCTTTGTGGTTCATCTGTAATAGCCGTATTTTCTAGACTGTCTTCTCAGTCTCAGGCTGTAGTAGGAGGCGTTGAAGGAGTTTCTAATTTAGCTGGAGCCTTTGGAAATCGCAACTGAAACTTCTTTACAAAACTGAACAAGAGCCGGAAGAACCTCATTGTCCCAAAAGTCATCATCACGTGATATATCAGTGGAGTTTACTTGGTTATTAAACTGTTCAATGTGCCGTGCTTGGTCTAAATCAAGCATCTGAAGGTACGTTTGGATCTGAATGTACTCATACTCGGGAACCTTCTGGAAGAGACGTCTCGTACGATTCTTGATTTCTACGAGGACCCTGGTTCCATCTGATTTTTCCTCAATACGATCAATACGACCTACGATTTGAAAATTTTCCCAAATATTCAGTTGATAAAAAGACTCATCGCGTATGAGCTTGGTCTTTTCATCTGCTTCGACCTTTTCGGAAGTCTTGTCCTCTGAACGAATTCCGTGAGTAGTATAAACCTTTGATCGCACGTGCTCAGTGACTTCAGTTTTTTGTGCAGTTGTCAGACTCGAATCAGACTGGATTTGGACTCGGGCCTTTTCAAAAATTTTGGTAACCTCATCGGACGATTTAGCGTGGACCGATACGGCCTCAACCAGTACTTTCTGGGCCTCGACTGACGACCCAAGAGCTTTTTCGGCCCGATCGGTCTTTGTTTCCCCAGTAAACGTAGAAGGGGAATACTTTTTCCAGATTTCGTCCCGGACTTCTCCCGGTGTTTTATAAGGATTCTTTCCTATGACGGCCGCGACCTCACTTGCTTTGATGATGATGCGCTTCATTGATATTTATGAGTCCTGAGCCTTTAAGACTCACGAGAAATCAATCTCACATATTCCATGAGCCCTTTTGTAAAGTACTTGGTCCCAAAACTTTTTCATCTTGGGAAGTGCCTTTTCGAACCAAACGCGGTCTCTCGGAACTCGAATAATTTTTAGTACATCTGTAGGCTGATGGTACTGTACAAAATCACACTCTTCAAGATCATTAATATCCAAAAGAACTTGGACTTGAGGAAAGTAATAATCAGGGATCTTATTACACAATTTATTAGGACACTTGATCTCAACGAGAATACCTGATTCCGTTATTCCATCTACGGACCCTCCGAGCCACTTATATACTGGGTGCGGTTCGAGTCCAAACTCATGGGTCTTTGAACCGGTCCGTTCGTCATAAAGATCCCTGACCATAGGTTCTAGATCAATTCCCCTTTGAGTATTTACATTAGGCCCCTCAACTTTCTTGTATCCGCACTTGTCAAGAAGAAGTGCGTCTGGGCTTTTAAAGTGGTTTTGTCCAAGAGCTGCCGCCACGTCACTTGCGGTAAGCATAGTTCCTCTCATTTCGAACCATTCCTTGCTTCGCTGTTCGGCCTGGGGACCTTTTGACAGCAGTTCTTGGACCCTTGGGTGCATTCCTGTTATTTCCTGGTGTGTTGTTTTTAAACAGTTTATGTATACCTTTTACGCATTGGAATCTGGTGCCCACGTGCCCTCAATTTTTTTCAATAAATCAAGGGCTGCATTCTGTTCTGCTTGTCGTTTATTCTTTGCGGAACCTCTTCCAGTTTTCTGGTTGACCGAAACGCTCACATAGAAAATCCCATCCGAAAACTTGTCAATAATATATGTAGGTACCTCGAGCGATCTTTGTTGGCACCAACGCATCAATTGATCTTTGTAGTTATCGTCACAGTTTATATCAACTGGATACCTGTCCAGAAGTCCCAATACAAATACACGAGTGTGTATAAGACCCATATCAAGATACATAGCACCTATGAAAGCCTCTAGGACATCCTCCATAATCTTTGGATTACGATTCCAGCCATTCCGTAGGCCCTTTTCATCCATACGTACCCATTGCCACAATCCAAGTTCGTCTGATATACGTGCAAGAGTCGTTCCTCTTACTATACGTGTTCTGGCCTTTGTAAGGAATCCCTCGTGTTCCTCAGAGTTGTATTTATCAAAAAGAAATTTGGTAACAATAAAATTAAGAACCGAATCACCCATAAATTCGAGGTTTTCGTAAGATTCTCCATCTGGAAAATCTTTCAGTGCGGATTTATGAGTAAATGCAGTTTTGTATAGGTTAATATTTCCTACTTTTGTACCTGCTATTTTTTCAATGTCACTCCTCTGCATTCTTTCTTGTTATACTCTAGGAGTTTTTCTTTTATGCCAGAGCACGGATAACTGGGCGACCAGTCTTCTTTACTACAGGAGTCTCTGGGGTCTGGACCGGGGCCGGGGCCGGATCGTCCTTGATGTAATGATCCTTCATATAGCGCTGGATATTCAGGTAAGTGATGTCAACTCCCTCTGGTGGCTGAAGAAGATCACGGAGATTATCATCCAGCTTAATCTTCTGACCCTCCTTGAGGTTATTCTCAGTTGCGTACTTGTTGATGCACTTGGTAACCTCTGAACGAGAGATTGTGTCACCCGGAGCCAGCTTCAGGAAAACACGAAGCTTCTCCGAGATCTTGAGAGGACGCTTGAAGCTGTTATTCTCTGAGCGCTTCTTAGCCTTCTCACCTGACGGATCCTCAAGCAGCTGGCGAATTTTGCGCATCTCCTTGTGAAGTGACTTGATTGCTGTCTCTAGGCTCTCCATAGTTGCCATTTCTAATAATGTTACGTAGTTTATCTTTAACCCCTGGAAAGATCATAATTATCAGGATTGGAATTACAAATTTAGGTATAGGAAGGATTAAAGCAAGTAATATGATGATCCAAAGTCTCATTCCATAAACTTTTGCATCTAAAGTTTTTTGAATTTCAGGCGGGAAGAAAAGTTCTGGTAACTTGGGAGTTGATATTTTCGGAAAAGGTGCAGGTGCTGTAGGGGGTTCATATGCTCTTGAATCTACTAGATTCGAATCCATCTACTGTAATAAAGGAATATTTTGTTTATCTAGTAGAAATGGAATACAGTGAGCCTACAAAACTTCCAGACGGTCGTTACTTTGTTCGAATCTCAGATAAGAATGGAAGAATTTTTGAACAGATTAACCGGGCTGAAGTCAGTACAGACAATTGTTTCAAGGTACATGCCCAAGCTCAGCTCAAAAAGTATGATGATATTATTATACAGCAAGCAGTAACCTCAAGTGAGTCATGGTTCTCTAAGAAGCTCGATGAATCATTCTTACGTGGGGTGTATGAATCCTCAGTGAGTGATGATGGTATCCTGGAAGCCCCATTTGCCAAAATAAAAGGGTCTGTAGTTGCTATTGCCTTTGATACTGAAAAGGAACGTGTAAACTTGTCGACATCTGTAGTTCCAGGGTCTTCGTGGGATATTGTGATTGAACTTGTAGGTATATGGTTTCTCAAGAAGACATTCGGTCCAGTGTGGAGGGTCATACAACTCAGGCACAGTAAAAACAGGGCCTCCACAGTTGTGCCTAAAGATTATATGTTCAGTGATGAGTCCGAAGATCCCGGTCACCAGGAAGATGACTATGAGGACATTTGAAGAATTTTTTCCCCGTTGATTATAAAATGAAGTTGAGCGCTGTCAACATTGCAATGTTCGTGTTGGCAATATTTGTTATTTACGTGCTCGTGAACGGCAAGTCTGGGTTTAGCCCGATGAAGATGTCTTACTTCCAGCTTGAGGGCGCTCCCCTGGACTTTGACGCTTCCTCCAGCACCAAGAGTTCTACAGGTGGAAGCGTGTCCGCAGCTCTGCAGCCAAACGAAATTCCAGTCACTGAGGATTTTGCCCAGTTCAACACTGATTACATTCTGAGCAGCCAGAACTACCTCGACCCCCGTAACCAGATTGGGTACCCAGAGACGGTCGGCGGCACTCTCCGTAACTCTAACCTGCAGATGCGTTCAGAGCCAGCCAACCCCCGCGATCCAGTAAGCATATTCAACCTGAGCACAATTGTTCCAGAGCAGATGAGACCTGCTTTCGAGATTGGTAATTAAAGCTAAGGCTGGTTAACTCTTTAAAATGAGTGAACTGAAATCCACAATCGAAGAATGGGTCGCTTTGAAATCACAGATTACGGAGATCCGTAAGGATGTTTCAGTACTTGTAAAAAGAGAAAAGGCTCTTTCAGAGGTAATAAAGAATACAATGACCAGTAATGATGTTGAGGACATTAAACTTGGCGAAAAGAAGGTTCGTCTTCGCACAAAGGATGCACGAGGCGGAATTACAAAAGAAGTTATTAAAAACGGACTTACTACATATTTCTCAGGTGACGTAGTTAAAGTTGAGGGTGCTATGAAATCTATAATAGACAGTGCTCCTGTCAAACAAAGATCTTCTTTGTCTTTGCTCGGAAAATCAAATGGGAATCAATAGCGAGTACAGCGGAGACTATTATTTTGACGATGATTGGTACTTGCCAGGAGAAGAGGAACTCGAAACTGTATCCCCTTACGAAGACTGGACCCGTGAGGATCTTGAGGATCTTTACAGTACAGAGCTTATGAACATGTGGTTTTTGGTGATTGAGGATTTCCCCAAAAAATCATATCAGTCATTTTGTGACTTTTGCCTCGATCCATCAAATCCAGCAGAATTCAATGAACCACCTGAGTATGTGATATCCTTGTGGACAGCGCTTACTCATGAGGCTGGTTTTCTTCTGGAGGACAAGACAGTTGGTGATTTTTTTGTATACTTATACAAATGATGAACATTGACCTGCGTAGCCCTAAAGTTTTCACGCCCGCGATTTTGTTCGCAGTCCTCAGCTCCGGAATGGTTCCTCTGGTGAACAAGAGCCAGACTCACTTTGGAACTGGTCTTCTGTTCAATGCCCTCATCTTCACGGTGATTTACTACATTGCAATCACTCTCTTTACAAACATAAAGGGAATGACCCCAGCTGACATATTAGTGCCTCTTGTACTGTTCATGCTTCTTTCCCCCGGTGTTCTTCTTACTATCCCCCCAGGTTCCCGCGGCCTTTTCATGTCAGGTCAGACAAGCGGTAACGCAGTGATTGTTCATAGCGTAGTGTATGCTATTGTGTACGCCGTGCTCCGTGGAAAGTTCGCCAAGTACTATTAAGTGCGCGTCTCTATACAATTAAAAAACTAAAAATAAATAATAGATGGTCAAGTGTCTGATTTTAGGATCAGGCGGAATGGTTGGTATAAAATTTATAGGAGTTCTTGTTCGTTTACATGAATTAGGGGTCCTAAGTGACCTCGAGGAAATATCAAGTGCGTCTGTTGGGTCTCTTATAGGTCTCTTGTATATTTTTCATAGAGGAGACCTATCAAAGGTAATAAAGACTGTATTTGAAATTGATATTAAAAATTACACAAAGACCAATATAAAGAACCTACTTTACAAATATGGTCTCATAGATACCTCAAAACTTGAAGGAAAGATCCTTGATCTACTTGGGGGCACAGATTTTACATTTAAAGAACTTTACGAGATAAATCCTATCAAGTTTTATGTGAGTTCATATGAGGTCATGGCAGACAAAACTCTTTACATGTCAGTTGATAAGACCCCAGATCTTTCGGTCGTGAGGGCAGTTCTACGGTCTATAAGTATACCTTTTGTGTTTGTCCCTGAAATATCCCAGACTCAGATTTTTCTAGATGGTTCTACTGTAGAGGCAAACCCATATGAACCATTTTTGAAGTTTGCGCCAGATCAAGTCATGGAATTGCGCGTATGTGAAAATGATAATTCAAATGGGAACAAAACTCCTACGAGCCTGTTAGGCTACGTTGTTATTATAATGCTTAGACTACTTAGGAATAGTAGAGCAGGTTTCGATAATTTCAAAAGAATCAACGTGGATTATACATCTAATGAAATATTAAATTTTGGGGCCACATACGAAGAAAAACTAAAAATGTATACCGATGGGTATTCTACCGGCGTGGTCTGTCTCTGATAAAGGTAACAGCTACATGACCTGTTTCATCTACAAAACTCATATTGTCTCCAGAAACACGGAATAAAATTCCATTCATTGGTACTCTAAATGACCCCAAAGAACTATCAAACGTATAGGGCATTTCTGGTCCGAGTGATCGGGGACTTGAGCCGGATACATCAAATTGAGTTACTCCAGTGGCTGTTATCTTAAACGCAACTGGGTAATTTTGATCATAATACATGCCAGGAGGTGCTGGGATCGGAGAAGGACTTGGGGATGCGACTGGGCTTGGTGATGCGACTGGGCTTGGGGAAAGGCGAGGTGAGGGACTTGGAGATGGACGGGGTCTGTCTCGTATCAAGGTAACAACTACATGACCTGTGTCATCTACAATAGTCATAGTGTCTCCAGAAACACGGAATAAAAT
>JGI24890J29729_1000323_pt1 | contig 33927 bp, 15 predicted proteins | sample FreactcultureFD7_FD_29729 | JGI IMG/M metagenome (IMG submission 29729)
TAATTAAATTCGTTTTCTGTTATTAGAGCATGCTTACTTAATAACATAACTCCGTTGTATTTGTCTTCATTTAAGAACACATGATTTATATTCCTATCATAGTTATTAGATCTATCAATATATAAATCGAATTTAAAATCATTTACTGGCTCAACTTCACTAGGTATAACCCAAAACATTTCAGTAACTGTAAGATCAGATAATGCAGCAATATATTCTCGATAATCGTTAATGCATAAAATAGTCCACGGTACCGGCATACTTGCCTGAATATCAACTTCTTTCTTGTTGTTAACAAAAAATCGATGCTGTATTTCTCGCTCACTCGGTATATTATTTTTTGAAAATAGGCATACTCCGTCAAATTGGCAACCATTACGAAATACATGAGTATATTTCTCGTCCCACACTGGAACTACATAATCAAAATTAAAATTAGGATCAATGATTAGATCGTCCCATACAACCCAAAACATCTTTGTAAATGTCTTCTTAACTGCATTCTCAAACGTATCAGCTTGCTTGATCAACGGAAATTTCTTTTTTAAAGTATTCCACTCATTATTATTTTTACCAACAAATACAATATCATACATAACGTTTTCTAATTATCCTCGGAGTATTATTATAAACTTGCTTAAAAAATGCCGAACCGTAGGGGTCAATATCGGAGATCTCTAACCCACACTCATTTCTTATTGTATGCCCTAAACTTGAAATCTCATACGGTAACATTTCGTCAGACACTGTGTTATACTTGTTATTCCACTGCTCGGTTAACCAATCAAAGTCTCTTACTAAACTATAATCCCAATCGGTACAATTAGTTAAATACGCACCTTCGCGGGCGCCATACATTGACCATAATCCATTTTCAACATCTGCACCAATATTAGACCAAATGAGCAATCGTTGATAATTTTGCCACCATACCGTTTTAATGTCCGTTACCTTTGCGCCTTGATCAAGACTCATTTTTACACCTTCACGGAATCCTGCTCTAAAAGCCTGAAACGGACTAGCATTAGTGTAACTTACAGAATAATTCTCGTTAAACTGATAATATCGATGATCGAAACAAAACTCCACTTTTCCTTTGACATCATCGGGATCAGAATTTTCATGTGTTTTCATTTCATTAACAAACTTACGTGTCCACAATTTAAGCCCGCCATTGCCATACATAAGCCCGTTAACATGTACTTTTCCGCACCAACTAAAAACGTGATCCGGTGTTAAATTTAATTCATCTAAATCAATTTCTACTTTTAAAAAATCTGGATCAATAATATTATCAGCATCGACTGTGACAAAATATTCTGTTTCACTCAATGCAGCACACGCCTTATGGGCAGAATCGCTTCCCTTAACGCCATGAACTCGTTTAGCCCAAGGTAACTTAGACAATAAATCTGCATAATTTTTTTCTGCATTTGGTTCGTCGTAACTAAGGAAAATTACATCTTGATCAATAATCTTTATCTTGTTCATAAACTTTTAAATTATAAGATTTAAATATATTAACAGTTGATATCGAAATAGAATTTTTCTTGTTCTCATAGTTGCTGTTAAATGGTTCTTTGACATCATACGAAAATAAATCTCTTGATCTAATTTCGATTGTGCGAACTAAAAAATCAAAATCATTTTCTAATGTTACAAAAAACAAAAATGTTTCGTCATACATTTTAGGAAAAGTTTGTTTAGATCCTTGACTTATTGAAAACTCCCAACAGGAATTAATTCCATTATATATTACTGTTAGATCAGCATCGTCATCGAAATTTTCTCTAATATGAATTAAATCATTATTTTTAAAATCATATTTCGGTGCATACTTTGTAACTAGTTGCGTTTTAAAAACTCCTTCAGAAGTTTCGACTATTGCAACTATATAGTCATGCCAATTCTTCTCGCCGTTAAAAAATCCAGCAATATCATCGTGGCTAACTTCAATAACATTCTCAAAATTAGTATCAACTTCATTAGTTATAGACAATATCTGCCCTGTTTTATTATTATAATAAACATAATACCCCAGTATAATAGGGGACGGAAGTTCAATAATTACTGCCTTAACTATTTTCTTTTTTTTACGGGACATTTACTAGTTCCTCCAATTGTGCAATAATTGAATCTGATAAAAACTTATCTTCTACATAATGGAATAACTTTGATTGTTTAATATTACCCACAATTAATTCGTGTTTATTATTAAAAACAAAAGGAACTGCATTCATCCACGATATAAAATCTACATCCCAATTTTGAATTTTTGGCTTCATATGAACAAATTCCAAAGGAGAATACTCGTCAATGCTCGAATCGTAATTTCCTGTAATCTCAATTGCGATTGCTGTTGCTAAATCCATACTTAACCAATCTTGATACAATTTTGGTGAAAATGTAGTGTAACACCATTCCCAGTTATTGCATACAAATTCCAATACTTTATAAAATTCATATGCCGCGTCATTTTTCTTAAAGTAATGTAAAGCGTAATACGGGCTAGTTAATGAATTTTCTACAAATGTCCTTCGGTAAAATGTATCTTTAACTACCTCAAGTTTATGATTTTTAATTCTCGAACAAAATTTTATATCGTAATTACTGCAATAGTCCCACCAATATGTAATGTCTTCAAGAAGAAGCATATCAGAATCTAGTACAATTGTTTCTTCGTACGGAGTTGAATGATACAATTTCCATCTATTTTCTGCTCTAAATCGGGAATCGTTTGATTGGTCTCCCCAAGGTATTTCTATAACTTCGTCAAATACCGATCTATATTTCTCTAAAATTGTATCATTACTGACTATCGAAACATTAGTAATTTCTGTTTGACTGTTTTTAATAGAAAGTGCCAATGCGTAGGCCTGTCTAACATAATCTGTATCTTCAGTATTTTGTGCATAAATTAAGAATCCTTTAGACACCATTACCTCCATCTACATATCTGAGTAAACTTGTTTTGTTCATCACATGCACATCAAGTCCGTTGGTTTTTGCTGTAATATATTCACCAAGATAATCTTGTTTTTCGATTAAAAAGTTCATCGATTCATCCGTCATTGATATCAATAAATCTGTATCAAGAATATATGTCATTTTTCCCGGAAGTTCGGTAGCAAACTCGCCATTGGTTTTACCATTCATAATATGAATTGCAATACTAAATGCATAGTCATTTCTAAATAACGGGTATTCAATATTGTATAATATTCTAAAATATCTCCAATTTAATTTAATGTATTCAATTAAATTAAATAATGCTTCTGTCACAGCATCTTTCCGGAAGACAAAGACAGTTGCCCAATAAAACGGAATCGAATATTGATTTATTCTCTCATAAGCAACTCGATTTCTCCAATCTGCGAGATCAAAACTTTTACGATAAATTTGAAACGAGTCATCTCGTTCGAATGCCAAATTGAGTATCGGAGAATTAATAATAAAATCAGAATCTACTACTAATGTAGTATCATATGGAGATAATGAATATGCATTATTGCGTGTGGTATTCTTCCACTCGTATTTGTTTGACGATAAGGTGCCATCATGATATCGTTTTAACATATGCGGTTCGGAATTTAATTTAATTATTTGATCGAACCCATGATCTGGAAATTCAGCAGTCAAATAATCAATATCAGAGGTAATAATACTGACCGGAATATCGAGGTACTTTTTTATACGAGATGCACAAAAAATTGCCATCTTTACATAGTCAATTCCTTGATTATTATGGGCAAAAATTAACGCACCGTTGCTCATAAATCAACAATATCCTGTACACTTCTCTTATTTTTGATATCAGCATACTTTACCGAATAATCATTAACAGATTGGAAATATACACTCACAATATCATCAAAAAATACCTGAACATCATTAATTATGACAGGAAAAGTGTTCGAATCAATGAACGAAACATCATCAGTATGTCCCATTTCCAGTGTCATTTTTGTAAATGATATTAATTCTGGCGTGATATTAAATGTACCACCATTGATATAATAAACTAATTTTTGTTTAAATTCTTCTAATAAAATTCGACGTTGGTTTGACAACGTAGCCATATAATTAGCTACATCAAATGCTTTTTCGATTCGTTCATCCATTGGTAACCTCAGCAGTTTTTACTACTTTAGTTATCTATGTATATTATGATTTAGACAAAAGATGAATTAGATGCAGTTGGGCCGATTACAGAAACATATGAGCCTGATGATCTTGTATATGCTACAGTGCTTGTAACAGTACTATCAACTAACTCATTTGCATGGTTCGATGTATCTTCAAATATAATTTGAAATATAATCTGCGAAGGATTTGAAGCTACGTTGACTTTTGCATTTACAATATAACGATTTGGATAATATGTTGAACCATAATTTCCGCAGATAGATGTTAAAATTGTTTGATATGATGTAGTTAGCGTGTTGAACCCGATTCCTGATGAAAGATAAACTGTTTGGCTCGGACCGCTAGTATAATTAGTATTAGTACATGTTGTCGAATTATAATTTAAATAGATAGTCCCAACTCTATTAAAAACTACCTGCCATGATATATCTAATGCCGTTGAACCATCATTTGTAGACAGTCCGCCGCCAATTATAGATGGGGTAATTTCAATTCTACTTCCAGTGTTAAAAAAATATCTAGCACAGTCAGCTGCCGTAACAGGAATACTTTGACTATTAGTATACGATGGGAAATTTACTGTTACAGTATGTTTAGTATTTCCTTTCCAATTAGTTTTCGAAGGTGCATCGATTATAGTACCGGAATATTGACCAGCAGCAGGAAAAGCTAATCTGTTTATGTTTAAGTTAATTGCAGTGACAATGTCGTTATATAATTTATAATCTGCCTGTGTTATTTCTTGAGTTTTCGAAGGCACACTTGGAAGTTGAAGACTCAATCCCTGATGATAATAACATGCTAACATATCATTTCGTAATGCTGTCCACTGGGCAGCAGTAATTTCAGTATACGGTGTTGTCTGGGTGCTAGTTACCTGCTGCCCATAACCATACAATAAACTAATATCAGTAGCAGGTATAGTAGCGTAAGAACCAGATCCTTGCCCCAATATACTTGCAATTGTTCCGTGTAATGCGTTGTAATCTGCTGCTCGAATATTTCCCATATACGACCTCTATTATGTAAATGATGATGTTGTTAATGTCGGTGGTGTAACCGACACATATGATCCCGAAGCTCTTGTATATGAAATTGTACTTGTTATTGTACTATCAACAGGTTCTTTAATTGCCCAGGTCGATGATCCTGTCCCGAGAGACGAATCAGAAAATGTAATTTGATACAAAATTGCAGTCGGGTTAGGAGTTATATCAACTTTTGCAGCAATTTGATATTGATTCGGATAGTATGTTCCCCCGCTCGGAGTTGCTGATGTTACTATTGTTTGAAAAGAGGTAGTTAATTGATATGCACCGATCGAGCTAGCTACCGTTACTGACTGTCCAGGGCCGCTTGTATACGTTGTATTAGTAACTTCAGACGAATTATAATACAAATATGCTGTGCCCATACGATTAAAAATAGTTTGCCATGATAAATCCAATGATGTAGATGCATCCGGCGAGGTTAGCCCTCCACCGACAATAGTCGGAGCGATTTCAATTCTTCCTCCAGAATTGAAAAAATACCTAAATGCATTAGCTGACCCAAAACTTACTGTTGCAATATGAGTGTGAGTACCCCAGCTCATATTAGTGATAGTTGGATTATTTAAAATTGTGCCGCTATATTGTCCGGCAGCAGGAAATGCTTGAGGTGTTGCACTAATAGCAGTTACAATTGCACTATACAGACTAAAATCACTATAAGTAACTTTATTCGAAGTAGTCGGAATCGAAGGTATTGTTTGACTTAACCCCAAATGATAATAACAGTTTAACATATCTGTCCTTAATGCAGTCCAATTAGAAATTGCAATCTTGTTAGTTGTACTGACTTGAAAACTAGTAACTGTTTGACCGTAACCAAGCGTCTCTGCCCCAGTTCCTAATATATTTGAAACCGTAGTCTGAAGTCCATTAAAATCAGTTGCTAATACCTTTGTTCCTTGTGCTGCCATTCGCTACCCTTAATATGTAATACTTAATACTTATAATTAAAGTATTAAACATTCAACAAGTTTGACAGCCTGCTCGTTATTATCTTCTAATGCAATTGCAAAAACGTCAGGTGATTGCAAATCTGCGACAGCTGCACTTCCATGCCCTCCCGCAAATAATCGGTTTCCTTTTTTAACTCGTCCAACAACTTTACATGGAACACGACCCTTCAATGCAATAAATGTGCCGCCTTCTAACTCTGAGTTCATCATGTACGCCGGATTTGCACTAACTGCACCGACTGCACGATGCCCGGGTTGACATGCAGTTACTTCCTTTTCACCGCCTACCATTACTACTGTTCCAACTTCGTAATCAACATCAGTAAGATACTTTTCTGCTAAGTCTGCGTAATTAGCACTAGTAGCAGTACCGACAAAATATGTACCTACAATTGCACCTGCGGTGACAGTGACACCGTTAATCGACTGGTCGGTAGTTGTTCTTGCGACAATTGTGCCCGGAGTAGATGTAAGAGATGCCGCTGCCGAACCAGTACCTAATGTTAGTGTGCTTGCTTGAGTCGCCAACCCATTAAATGTAACGGCGTTAACTGTAGAAAATCTCAACAAATTAGTGCCTAAACTAGACACATTATCAGCGCCCGGCAAAATATTTGCTCCCACAAGCTGCATCGGTGTTACTGTAGCAGAACCCACCTTTGTTTCAAAATTAATTGTATCGTTTAAAAGATTTTGAATAGTAGGAGTAGTTGCATTTTGATTGTAAATACGAAGTTTTGGTGTATTTCCTACGGTAAATCCGTCATCGCTAAAATTTACAACAGCATTAAATATTAAATTATCAGTTCTAATATAAGTGTTGGCATCGTACCCACCTAATCGATCTGAATCAGTTGCAGTTCCCCAATATCGATAAGTTGTTGTTCTTCCAGGGGCTGCATCATTATTTGTATTAACTAATGTTGTTCCTTGATGAACTTTATTAAATCCTGTAATTGGATTTATATTTGCATCTAAACTAAACTCAGCATCTGGGCTAATAATAAATACCGTTTTACCGTTTACAACTGCTGAAATGATAGTATGTGCTGTTCCGAGCGTATCTCGAACACTCAATGAAACCATTTCAGTGGTTGCAGACCCAGGAACTGCCTGCGGCCCAATCAATACAAATTCAACACCATCCCATGCATATAATTGTTTATTTACAGTATCAAACCAAAAATCACCAACTGTTAACCCTGTTGGTTGAATTGCTCCGATTTCTGCACCGCCCGATGTGCGAAATTTACTACCATCATAAAATTTCAACTTGCTAGCTGAAGAATCAAACCAAAGCTGGCCTGATAGAGGGCGGGGCGGAGGGGTATTGTTTGCAAAATTTTCTAATAAGTAAAGAAAATTTTCATTTTGAGCAGTTCCGTAACCTGCGTAATTCTTACCAACGATAGTGATATCAGTTGTATTATCAACTGTCCCGTCTGGAATTACTGAAAGTTGCGCTCCGCTGTATCTGTTAATAGTATATGGCATCTTTGTGTCCTACATGTCTAGTATTTATTCTATTTTGGGCAGTTATTATATGTCAGCCTGCCAAACCCACACCCCGTTAACTATCAGGTACTCTTTTGTCGTTCTTACTCCGCTGTCAATACATTGAATTCTACATATTGTATTAGATGTATGTTCGTATGGCGGAAATACTGGGGTGATAATTGCACTAGATATCTGGATATTTGTCAACCCTGTTGTATCAGAAACTAGTCCTAACGGTGCTTGTTGTATATAAGTCTGAAGGGTATTTAAATTTATTGCATCTGTACTGTTTATAGCGGCTGCTACATTCGAGATGCGTTTATTGCTAACATCGACCGTACCTTGATTTTTAGGTTCTAATGTTATTGTTCCGTCAGTAATCGAAGAATTTGTAAAACTAATTGTAGAATTGTTAAAAGAAACACTAGCTACCTGAAGTGAACTTAATATCCCAACACTAGACAACCCTGGAGCACTCGTGACTGTCGACCCTAATGCAGTTTGTGACAATACAAGAAATCCGTTCACATAATACCCGTTGCCTGATATCAAGTTAATATTCTCTGATGAGACCCAACTGCTATTAAGTGATTGCCAAACTAATGTCTTATTTCCATCTGTGCCACCTTCAATGCTAATGCCGCCACCATTTGCAGTTGTATTAGATGGGTTTGCAACTGCACCTAATTGAATAACCAAATCTTCTATATTAACATTAACTGTATTGATTGTAGTAGTGTTACCTTCAACAGTTAAATTACCCCTAATAATAGTATCGCCATTTACATCAAACGTGGCGCCCGGTACATCAGTATAAATCCCCACTCTTCCTTGTTGTGCATTAACAAAAATGCCCGGTAATAATCCCGAACTGGTTAATACATTGATTTCAAAATTTTGATTATAAATATTGGAAGAAATTTGAAACGAAGATGGTGATACGATAATTTCAGTATCTTGATTTTGACCCAAAATTAATGCCTTGTTGTTTTGTATTGTTAATGTCCCAGTTGTTGTAGAATCATTAATAGTTGATACAAAATTCTCAGCAGACATTAATGAACCATCTTGTGCTAGTAGATAATCCGATTGCGTTACCGGCACATGAAATTTAATTCCGGAATAATTACTTACGTTAAACCCAACATTTATCTTACCAGTAAATCCAGATATTGGATTAAGTGGAGTGAATGAATCTTTACTTAAAATGCCAATTAATATTTGTGCAACGTAAACTTTAATAATTGTTCGACTTTTTGCGGTTGAATCGACAATATCTTCTACTGAAAATCCCGAAATACCTTGTTGAGCGGTATATACTGGACCGGTTAATACTAGATTTGTGCCGTCATAAAAATGTAGTTGTCTAGCATAACTATCGATCCAGAGGTCGCCTTGCGTAAATGACATTGGTTCTGTATTTGCAACAATAGTACCACCAGTTACTATGAATGCAGACCCGTTGTAGACTTTTAAACGATTTTCACTAGTATCAAACCATAGCTGCCCGGTGATAGCGTAATCCGGACTACTAGTATTCGCAAAATTTTCTAGCAAATATACAAAATTTTCATTTACATATGATCCATAATTGCTTGCATCTTTACCAATTAACGTTAGATTTGTTGTTTGATCAACAGTACCGTCGGCAATTTGAGTTAATGTTGACCCATCGGTTTTTAATATAGTATAACTCATGAAATAACTCCGGTAAAAATGATATAATTTATAGTTATATACGGATTCATTGTACTAACAGGTTGTGACAATTTATCTGATACTACATTACCCGAATACGGATACCCATATCCAGAATTATTGGTTACCGATAATCCGTATCCCGAAATAGCTGCATCATCAACAACATTTGGTGCACCTACTGCGTAATATTGGGTATTACCACTACTCATATTATGTGTATGCTCTGGCAAATTTGAAGTCGATAACGTTTGATTTTCAGTGCCTGCACCTGCACCTATGTTGTCAGCGGATACATCAGTAACACGATTTGCAGAGCCGCCTCCTGCATTAATTTGAATATTGGAATTTCCTTTACTAGGAACCGTTAGGTGATTATTCATATTATCTGCACCTAAAGGAAATCTGCCTCTTAAATCAGGTAATGCAAATGTATTGAATCCCAATAATAATGCGCTTGCTCGGTATGTATGTTGAATAATAGAAAATAATACACTATATTTCGAAATCGATACTTCACTACCTTCACATAACAAGTATCCTGCAGGAGGTGTGGTTCCAGCAAATGGAAATATTGCACCGACTGGCACTACTGGTAGATTCGATATAATTGTTGCTTTCGATGTTTTTCTTAATACAGTACTTGATGAATTAGTTATAGGATCGACCGTTGTCCTACTAATTAAGAAATAATCAGTTGTTTTAGTATCAGTAGCTTCGGTTTTAGATGTAATGATGCTAGTGTTTAAACTTGTGTGAAATGTGGAAGTGCCGCCACTACCTGTAAACGTCAAATCATTGCTTAATATATCACCCGAAAAATTAAATGTAGTAGAACTAGTGAGTGACGATGCCGAACCATTTACATTACCATTAAATGTTCCGCTAAATACTCCGCGGAACGTAGAAGAATTGTCTATTTTTCCGAAAGTAGTTGCATGTACAGTTCTAAATGCCAGTAATTCGGTGCCGATATCATAATATCCGCTAGCAGATGAAGATCCCGGAACAATAACCGGGCCTGCTACAGGTCGAGGTGGTATATTAGTGTCATAGTTGTTTATTTGTATTAAACCATTAATATTCGAATTTCCGCCAACATATAATCCTTTTATTGCTGATATACCGCCAGTTGTAGAAATACTCGCATTACTAATGCTTAATAGATTATTACTATCATATATATCGGATCCGCCTGTTACAATTAATTTCCCTCTGATCGGACTGCTTTGTGTAGTATCATCTCTAATAGTAACGACTCCTACAACATCTAATGCTGTAGACGGTGAAGTATTGTTTGGGCCGACTCCTACCCTTCCGTTAGCATTTAAGTAAAGTACAGATTGTGATACCCCCTGACTAGTTTTCAATAAAAACTCAACGCCTTTTCCTGAAGAATTTGAATTAAACGTTACTGCGCTCGATGCTAATCCGATATTAAAACTTAAATCTCCACCTAAACTGAGTCCGCCATCTGATCTAATCCTAAATGGGTTGCTTGTTGTACTGACAATGTCGCTTCTTAAAAAATTTCCGGACCCGATAGTAGTGCCATTTATACTTAATGCATCGGCTTCGCTAGCTCGACCCCATAGTTTTGTTGGTAAAGGGGTACCCGAGTTTAATGTGATTCCTTGGTTAATATAAGAGAATCCAACAATAGTTGTTTTCGGTGTAAATGCTGCATTACTGACTATTGCCATTAATGTTCCGTCTGCATAAATTCCAGTAACGGTACGAGGTGTGTCACTTATGTCAATAATCGGTAAAACTTGTGCGCCTGTCTTTGATCCTGTACTATATTGTGGCCCTACCAATAACCATGCTGCTCCTGAATATACATAAACTTGATGATTTGCAGTGTCAACCCAAATGTCCCCGTTAATTGCAGATGCTGGCGCAATAGTTGATTTTTTAATTGCCCCTACTGGATTCCATTGTGTGCCATCATAAACATTGAGCTGCTGCTGGCTTTTGTCGTACCACAACTGGCCTTCAATTGATTGACCGCCTACTGTGAGACTCGGCGGCTGTATATTTGCAAAATTTTCTAACAGATGTAAAAAGTCTTCTGCAATAATGGGACCGTACCCAAAGTAATTTTTACCTACAAATGTGAGATTAGTATCATTATTAATCTGCTGGTCTTGTACCGTTATCGGAGAATTAGATGGATTTGTTGAAGATATTGTATAATTTCCCATCGATTATTACCCCGTTAATCCTGTTAAACTTTGAATTCTAACTGTATAATCAATCTGTATTAACCGATTTAATGACTTTTGAACAGGATGAAAAATTACATGTGTTAATAATAATCCAGTACCGGAAGAATTGTACCCAACTAATCCTAATTCGTCAAATACATACGGAGTATTATTTGAATTATCAAATGCTGACTGATCACTGGGTTCACCATAATCTAATAAACAAGTAACAAAAACATCTGTATATGTTGTTCCGGTCACATGTCTTGTTTCAATAAAATTTCTCGTAGGATCAGTATTATTGCTAGATGTGTCATTTACAACCTTAATATAAGTTTGGTTATATAAACTTGCGTTTGATCCCGAACTATTTGGTGACAAATATGTAATAATTCCTGTCGGATCTACAGATGTTCCGCCATTACCAAATGCCATCTGATATACAAAACTGTCACTAACATTTGCAATAGATCTAGCTAATGCTATACTCATATTTTCATAATGGATTGCATTTCTTTTATTTACGTAGGTAAATTTTTCGACAGGATCATGAATATGAATATGTCCTTCGATATGAATTCCTGTTAACTCTCTATTTTGCATAACGAACTCTCTTTATCTTATATTTATCAAGCATATTAACCACTGTGTTAATTCAAGTCACTCCACAACGTGCCGGTGTATACCTGTAATGTATTTGTAGATTTATTAAATAGAACCGTGCCCGGTTGAACATTCGTCAATGCATTGCGGTCAACAGTAAAATATGATGGGAATACTAATGGCGATGTTAACGAAATACTTCCTTGAAATACTGGTGCAATTATAGTTCTATTAACACTTAGATGCAAGTTAACTGCATCATATATTAAACTTGCATAAGGAGTATTTAATGTGGGTTCTATAATATTAATTTCGCTAGTTACTGTAGCTAATGAAGCTTGATCATTAGTAATTTCAGTATTTAAACTCAAAATCTGTTCTTCAAGCGAACTAATTGCATTGTTGAGAGTATTAATTTGGTTTGTTCTATTCGGTGACGGTGTTTGTGACTGCCAGAATGCTAACTGAGATTGATCTGATTCTAAACTCGATTCGGCTGTAAGTAACTGCGATTGCAAAGAATTAATATTATTAGCTAGCGTTGCTTGTTGATTCAACAACCCTTGATACCAAGAATACGCAGCACTTGCATTTCCTATCAGATGTGCCCGTGTAGTATCTACATTACCAGTTACTGTGCCTGTTACGTTACCAGTTAAATTTCCGGTTACGTTACCAGTTAAATTTCCGGTTACGTTACCAGTTAAATTTCCGGTTACGTTACCAGTTAATGAGTTTACTGATAACGTAATAGTTTTCGACGAATTATCTGTACCAATTGTGATGTTGTTGCCTGCTGCAAGAGTTAACGTGGTTTGTAAAGAATCAGCCACAATAGAATTGTTCCCGTTAACCTCAATTAACGATATAGATCCTCGATTTGGTTGGCTATTTGTAATTACAAACGCCCCCAATGATCCAGATATTGCAATACCTTGCCCGGCAGAAATGTTTGTTACACTATCTTGGATTGATGCATATAATTCAGTAAAATTAGAATTAACTTTTTGGGCGCCTTGTCTAAGTGTATCCCCGGAGCCATCGTTTGGTGTTACTCCGACATTTATTAATTGTTGTGACATGTTTTATTATCCTTGGTCAAATGTATTTTTTGCACCATCAAATGTTGCTGTATAGGTATCTAATGTAACCATACGTCTGTTACTTTCATATTTAGTGATACCGGTATACCAAATTCCGGGAACTTCTTTTAAGAAAGCACCCACCTTACCAGTATCATATAAAACACTGGTTTCTTTATCCCAATTTACTAAGGTTCTCTTAATTATAGTAACTCTAGTTCCAACTGCAAGCGAATTAGTTAATCTAATTTCTTGACTTGTCCCGTCTACAGAAAAATCAGCATCGAACCTTACATCACCGGCAGGACTATCCGGTGCTTGATTAACATTAAACACGCTATACGGCTCCTTTTTTAATCTTATATTACCAATAAAGAATGACCAATGCTTAATATCAGCTTTAAATGATGTTGAACTAGTATGTTCAATAATACATTTATAAGTATAAGAGCCTATATTGACTATAGTTCCGATTGCATAATGAACAGTCGATTCCCATGTTAAAGAGTCATCATACCCTCCAACAAAAACTTCGATATCATTGCATTGCTGATAACCTACCGGAATTGACGAATATACTTTCCAATAATATCCCTGTGACGGAACAGTTATTGCTGGCAACGACAAGTTAGCAACGTACGAAAGTATGTTGGCATAGTAATATCCGTTATAAGATACTACATCATTAACTGTGTAGCTAACCGTACTACTAAATTCATTTCTAAATGTATATCCGTAATCTGTAAACCAACGATCAATCGATGTCGCACTTGGTATAAATGTTAACGGTATTATATTATTAGAAATGTCCGTTAATGTATATGTTAAACCAACCGGTATACCTATTTTTGTTTTAATTGCCGATCCATTAAATTGTTCACTTAATGTAAATGTCGTTGAGCCATTAGTTGTTATGATATAATAAATTTTACCTGTTGTATAATTAACAATACTACCTGTGCCGCCTATTGTACCATTAATTGTAATCTCCTGACCAACGACAAGACTCGATGTTTTGCAACTAAATGCTCCATTTTTACTAGTGATGGATACATTTAATAGTTCAGGGGCTGGTATAGTATATTGCTGAATAATTGTAGTATCAGAATATGGCATAGTTTCACTTGACCCAATTTCTTGTACACAGGACCCTACAGCATGGAATGCAGGGGTACCTGTTCCTAGAGTTCCTCTTCTTAGTTGTCCTAACCTATAATAATCGTTAGAATTATCTAATACATGGGTTGTTGTGAAATATTCAATACGTTCTCCTCGTATCTCAATTATTCCTGGGCGATTTGATGAGGGGTCCGGAAGGGAAAAATTACCAGCATAATCAACTGCAATCGTTAAGTCATTATATAATAAGTTCTGGCATAACTTTGCTTGTTTATATGAACTTAGTCTTTTATATTGATACCGATTTAACATATCTTTAAACTGCATATACGATATGCCCGGTTTTAAAATATTACTGTCAAAGGTAATTAACGCAAAGTCATCGTTTATCATAGGTGTTGCTGCTAGTGTAATACTAGACCTGTCGTCATTTAATTTAAAATCAATACTCGGTGTTAAAATTGTACTATTCCGTATAACCCAAACATAACTATCATCAAGAATTGTACGATTTAACTTTAATTGTCTATTAAATATTTGTAAATGCGAGAAATATTCTAATGTATTCGGTATCAATGTATTATTAAATGCTACATTTACATTAGTACGACCGATTTTTAAAATATCTTGTTTATAAAAACTAATAACTTCGATTGTAGCATTATCGTATGCTATATCAAATGTAAGATGGGGCAATGCCGTTCCGTTCGATGGGGTATAGATGTATCCGGGATGTTGCTGAATACTAATATATAAGTCCGTTCCGACATATTTTTTTGCAATAGTTTTTGTTAGTTTAACTGATATACCACTAAGATCAACGATATAATCAGTAATCGGCGTTAATAATATACCTGCAGATACGATAACCGAGACATCTATAATGTTGACCGAATTTGGCATTGCATAATCAGGTGAAATTGCGTAAATTAAGTCTTTATTAGTGCTAACTGTCCTAATTATAAACGGTATTACATTAGGACCTTTAATAATTTCTTGTCCGACTCTTACAATCATATTACCTTCGTATGGCAAACTACTGCCGACCTGATTTTCTAAAGGATAACTTATTGATCCATTGGCAGTTATTTTCTCTGATTTCATAATCGAAAAAGTTTGACTCGTTCCACTGACAATAATATATGTGATTAGTTTGTCGGCTAGAGGTGGTTCATATAAAGATATTCCGATCAAGTTAGCAAGTCCGTTTGTTTCGGTTGTTTTAAATAATTTATAATCGGAAGTATTAAGTTGCACCCCGTCGATATAAATTAACGACGTTACCGGAGTTATCCATGGGGCTGTGGTGATAAATGTATTAGTCGATCCATTAGCAATAAAGGTTTTAATATCTAAAATATTAGATCCATTAAATCCAACACTAGTGATAGAGGCAACCGTTCCTACAGGTGGGGCAGTTTTAAAGATTACCGATGCAGCACGATAGTCCACTGTATAATCAGTATCAATTAACATAAGTTTAGTGTCAGTGTATTGATTTGTAGAGTTTTGGTATCCAGAAATTAATTTAACAAGGACTGCTTGATCACTATTCGGAGTTTGTGACATTGCAAATTCGGTTTGGCTTCCATTCCCGTAATAAGTATCAGTTAAAATTATTGCAGAACTAGTTGATGGACGATCATATACCTTAATTGCAAGAGTATCAACTACTTGTCCGGGAACAACTTCTTCTGTTGCGGGACAAGTAGTAGTAGTTACAAACCCATTACCGTCGACAATAATATCATCAGCTGCTAATCCAGTAGCAGTAGTATATACTCTGTTGACATTATCGAGCGTTCCGCCGATAAGAGCAGTATCATAGTCATCTTGTAACGGTGATATTGAACCATCACTTGTACTTTGTCTAAAAATAAAGGTATCATTAGTAGTAATAGTAAATGTATCCGGTATCAGTATAGTGTTTGAGACACCGGTTGCTACTACTGTTGCCATTACTACAGACGGCTTGTTAACAAGAGGTATCCCAACATAAGACGGATCGTCGATTCTAACTGCATTTATCTTATCAGTTCCCGCAGCAGCATAGTAAATATTAATCTGTGTTCCTGCTGCTGGAGTATACGGTAAAGTAAATGTGTTACTAACTACACTTACTGTTTTAATATAATCAGTAAACGAGTCGTCTGAACTGTCCCATCTATCACTGTAATATGCAGAGCTATCCCATCCGCGGTTAATTTCGAATCCCAATCCGGTTACTGTTACTCCGCCGTAATCAATGCCTGTCATTAATTGCGATAAATCTTTGCCAATGCTCCCGGTTACAGGGTTATAATAGTACTGAATTCTATCTGCTGCATTTAAAATCGACCAATCTTTAATATAAGAGATGTTAATTACTGCACCCTTTGACGGTGCTGTATCAAACACAAGTAATCCTGAATATTTTGTATACCCTAATTGTTTAGATGCAACAATTTTTAACCTATATGTGTCTCTTAAAACATTAGAGTTATCTATTGTAATAGTTGACTGCCCGATACGTATATCCGGGGCCCACGCTAACGGAAATTGTAATTTAGAACCTGTTCCAATTATAGTTTCAGTTTCTTGCAATTCTGTAATAAAATATGTTTGTGTAATTCTATCAAATTTCATTTTAATTAAATTAGATCTTATTACACTGTTTCCGAGAATCGCAACTGCTTTAGCTGAAGTACCGTTACTTGCCAGTCCCCCTACAAGATTGATTGTTGGAGCAGTTAAATACCCCGATCCACTCTTAACTATTATAATTCTGTTTACCGTTCCTTTTGAAATATATGCAACTGCTTGCGCACCTGATCCGCTATTGCTTACTATTTCGACTATCGGATTTGAAATATATCCACTGCCGCCGTTTATAATTGCTAGATTAGTAATACTAAATCCAACATTATCCAGCCAGAATTTCCATGGGTAAGTGTTAATTGTTGAATCGATGGATCCGATCTTACCAGCAATTAAATCAACTGATACCGGTACCATTTCCCCATTCTTTATTACTGCCGGTAAATCAAAATCAGTAGCTGCTTGATAGTTAACATCTAACGAATTATAATTGCTTATATATTCTCTAATTTTTGTTCTGTATGGCTTTACTTCTGCGACATAAGATTGAAAATCTGATAAATGATCATTGTTATATGTAACTTTTTGTGATAAGCTGCCAACATTGTGCTGTGCCTTAATGAAGCTAGTTTTAAATATCCAATCAACATACAACTGTTCATTAAGAATATATCGAACGCTTGTAAAAAATAAATTTATATATTCTTGTTCTAAATTGTCAATAAAGATGTCGTTCTTAATTGCATTAAGAATATATCGTATTTCACTCGACGCATAATCATCGTATACTTCGGCATCGTATAATGAATTATCATATCCGTAAATAGTGTTATCAAACTCATACAACGAGGAACGAAATTGGATTGTGCCGTTTTGTGCCCCAACAATAACATAACTTTGCGTCCAATCAGTACTTGTTGAGTTAGTATATTTCTTTAACAACACCCAATTACCAGAATTGTTAGTAATTACCTTAACAAGACTTCCGATCTCAGCTTGGAGAGTTGATAATTCAACAAATGTATTAACAACAAGCGTATATGTTGTAAATTGATTATATCCGGATTGGTACCAGTCAATATAATACCAAAATTGAGTCGTATCGTATGCTTGGGTATCAACCTTTGACCAAACTTCAGTAGTAACATCATAATAATAAATGGCCCACTTATTAAATGAAGTAGAATCAGTTTTCACTAAAACTGCACCTGATCTAGTTAATAATAATGTTTGACTATCATACCCCTCGCCCGGCATTATAACATCAACTCCAATTATTTGTCCATAAGAGTTGATGATCGATTTAATAACCGATCCTTTACCTGTCCCAACCACCTCGATGAACGGAGCATAAACATATCCCTTCCCCGGATCAACAATTTTAACTCCGGTAATTCTTCCATCAACAATGATCGGAATTAATGAAGGAACTTTAAAGTTACTAGTATTAACATAACTTAATTCAGCATCAGTATCAATAACTATATCATATCTTCCTTGAATGGTATTCGGAATCTCATCTATTGTTTCTAATTTCGATAAATTAAATTGATCAACTACTTGATGATTAATTAACACACGGTTAGCTTGTTCAATAAGTTGTTTTAATGCCTCAAATCGATTAATAAACATGCCTTGTCGAGGACGATTTTCGACACCGTATCGAATTTTTAATGGCAATGTAGGATCCGGCACAGTACGACCTTGTAAATCAAGCCCGCATAAACTATCAAACCATTTTTGTTCAATTAATCCAGGTATTCTAGTGCCTGGAGAAGAACTAATCAAATTCCATTGGCTATGAATATTTCGATTAGAATTTTCATTTATCCAGTATTGTACTGATAATACTATTTCAGAATTTTCCAATAACGGCTTAACATTAAACAAACTAACAGAATTGGATCCGGTAAATGCGATAAATTTATTGCCGGTACTTCTCGGGTTACTAATTAGTTCAGACACACTACTTGCTGAAATTGTTCTATTTTCTGTTGCCGGAATTAATTTGTTATTCTTAACCCAATAATAATACTTTTGTGTATATGATTCGTTTAGTGTATTATAATTAGACACTATCGAATATGCGCTATCACCATATAAACTTATGCCACTAACCCCTTTTGCTAATCCCGGCACAGTGTCTGCAATTGCATCCCATTCAGATGGTAACAATGTAGTTTCTACCCATTCGTATATATCAATACTTGATCCCGGAAATAATCGATTCCACGTATTATTTCTATATACCACATCACTATCATAGCAATTAAAAAACTTTGCGGTTCTTAAATCCCACCATAACTGCCCAACTTGTATAGTAGACCATGCGTGTCCTGCATTAAGCGGCACCGAGCCATCACCGAAAGAGTATACTGCCGGGTCATAATATAATTTGTAAGTCAATTCCTCATCAGCAACACCAAGAATCTTACCTTGTAACGAATCAACTATATCAAGATGCGATACTATAACCTCTGTTGATTTATTATACAAAAATACTTTTTTAATCTTAGACACATCAACTCGATTAACTTCGGTATTAATCTCAGTTAAAGTATATGAACTAGACTGTTGGGAATATGCTGGCTTGGTGTATTCATACACTATGCCGGATCTAATATTGTCGTCGTACCCGACAGGTGCACCTACTATAACTGAATTAGAGCCAACTGATATACAAGAACCATACATCGATTCATTATCAGTATTGTTCGGCAAACTTTCTGAATATACCCAATTTCCATTAGCACTGTTAGCGCCATATTGATCATAAATGTCAACCCGGCCGATGCCGTTATGGTTGGCTGAAAATTCAGTTGCTTTCTCATCAAATGTGGTTGTATCACCGTCAAAATGTATCGGTTGATAATTAGTTGAGCTGCGACTAAAAACAACTAATGTATCAAAATTATTCATGAACGATAGTTTAGATCCAAAATTCTGTGCAGCTTCAGGTGTAGTATTAACAAGATCTTGATACCATCGATATTCATCACCTGTTCCTAAATTATATTTGTAAACACTAACGTTACCTTGACTTAGTTTTAACCCATCATACAAGGGTGACGAAACAGCAATATAATCTCCCTGCCCTGAAACAGCAAGCCCTTCACCAAATCTTATATTATCTCCAGTAATAGTTAATCTTTGAGAATAATCTGTCCCTCCAGGAGTAGTTTGCTTATAAACAAATACTCGACCTGGGTCGATTCCACTAATTGTACGTACACCCTCAGATGAAATTGTTAAAGTCGATGCATCAAGGCTTATTGCTGTACGATACCCAAAATTAGCGCCAACTGCTACCTGATTACTATAGAATCCGATAATGTCTTTAAAATGCCATTGAGTAACAGTAAATTGTAATAGTCCGGTTGGTTCACTATCGGGTGCTATATCAGAAATAAACGTAGTGAGATCGATAATTTTTGCAACATACTGTCCTTTAGTAAATCCTGTTCCAACAATACCCATTCCTACTTTAATTCCGATAGTATTAGAAACCCTGATAGTAGTACCACTGTTACTTGTATTAGTTGGGCTAATACCAGCTCCGCTGAAGGTCGGGTTATAAAACCGCTGGCATATAACTACTGGTTCATATACTAATTGATATACCACTCCCTTCCCACCATTCCCGCCAGGTGCGCTTACAAATAATGTGTCGTTTCCAAATACTATATTTGTGCCAAATTGTTCGCCGTCTGTCGGATTTGGGCTGATAATAGTGTCAACAAGGGTTGAAATATTATTTTTATCTACTTGATATAGAGATATTGCGCCTTGATTCATCAATGTTGAATCCGTACCAGCAAGATCGACAGGAATGTATTCTAAAGTATTCCAATATTCTTGCCATAATGTAACAAACACATTATTGGTATCAGGAGATAATACTAATTCATCACCTCGATATGTGTCTGATATAGTAAATTCAGTCTCACTTAATATTCTTGAAATATAATAGATAAAATTAGGAACCAAATTTCCAATGGCGGATTGAAATATAATTTGTTGTCCGGGCACCGACGGGCCTGCTCCTGACTCGTTAATTACTGTACCTATTGTTAATTCGGTTACAATACAAGTGGGCGGATAATCTACTAGAATTGCAGTGTTTGCTTGATAGAATACATTAGATAACGGGTCTTTAACAATGTCATTTTGATTATATGTGTTTAACCGTTGCCATAATCCTTGATATTTCGTACGTACATGTGATGCTTGAGGTATGCCGGCTGCAATCCATTTATTCGAATTTTCTAGGGATTGGGTTGAAACTGCTAGTACACTTCCTGTGTAACGATTAACAAAACTAGAATCGGCATATTTTGAAATAACTTCAGAAGGTATCGTTTGGCGTAGTACCCAAGCCGATTCTGCCCCTGATTTATCACGAATATAAAAAGTTCCGGTTTTGTCTGTAATAACTAAAAAGTTTGAATTAGATGTAATTGCAACACTACTGCCAACATTTGAGTATTGTACTGGCAGCGGATTAAGTATTACTGATGGAATGTAAACCTTATTATATTCCCAAACCCCCCAGGCTCCGGTACCGTGTCCGTTATCATCGGTCCATATAAGTTCTTTAGGTAATAAATTTCGCGATGTTATCGAGTCTGCAACATTAATTGAGGATATTCGTTGACTAGTTAATGCAAATACGATAATTTGAAGACTAGGAGCAAATTCTAAAATTGACGTTGGTGTTGAGGCCGATATCACATTGAATGAACTTAAATTAACGGAAACAACTTTGTAAAATCCTGCAAGAAACTTATCAGTTTGCGATAATGCTATTACAGACCCAACTTTTACGGTAACAAGTGATTCGGTGTCAATTTGAAGTTCTGCGGTGTTATTAACTATTACACTAGTAATAGACAATACTTTCATATACAAACTTGAATATCGATACACATTCCAATCATTCTGGTCAAATCCGCACCAGATATAATCTCCCATATTAAACGGCGACCACGAATCTGAGGTTTCGGAAGGAATAGCATTAATGTTGCCAACTGTTGCAACATAGTTTGTGTATTCATTAGTATTTTGGTCAATATAAACTACAATATCGTTTACTTTGTATTCAACTGTACTATCCCAAGGGTTATTAGTTAATAATGTATCAATCTTGCCGATCGCAATTTTAACATCCGATAATCTTACATATCCTGCAGACCTTAAATATAAATTTGAGTTGTCTGTTAATGGCCAAGGGTTCGAATTATATCCAGTTGGTTTCAAATATATGTCATCTGGCAATAATTTAATTATTGAATAATCTGTCAGTGAAGGAATAAGACCATATACTAATTCAATAAATGCCCCTGTTCCATTTCCCCCAATAATATTGCCCGTCTTACCGATCACCGAGAATAACCCCGGAGTTACAATATCATTAACTGCAATAATTTTTCCATTACTATCTGTTGTTACATTAAGAACACAATGTCCAGTTGTTGTCGGTACTTTAACATTAAAAGATTGATTTGGTTTATAGCCGGTGCCGCGATTGATGATTTTTGTTGAAACTACTGTGTTAACAGTCCCATATCGAGGAACTGTTGTATTAAGTAACTCGACTCCTTGAGGATTGCTCTTAAACAGCGACTCGTCTAATGTAAACTCAATTTCTTCAAAGCTAGCAGTTGCGCCATATTGCCCAGCTCTAGCAGCCCATTCTTCATAAAAACTTAAACTTTCTTGCCGTTCATTAGTTAAAACATTGAATAAATTACTAAAGGCATTCTGTGTGCCTTTATCTCGAATCATTCCTTGATAAAATTTAAATTCAGATACAGAATCTTGAATAATATTATCAAGATATTGTCTTTTTTGGTACCCGATTAAGTGGTGTGCCACGGTTTGTTGATTACTATCGAGATTATCACTATCTAAACTATAAAAATCTGCAAATTGCGATGCTTTATAAGACCAGTTCGGTATTAATTTTGGTGTTGGTTTAGACGACAATAGAGACCAAGCTGCCGGATTAAAGACAGCAGAACCTGGTAGGAATGAATTTGCACTATAATAAAACTGTTGGTATTTTACTGTGTCACCTAATTGATAATCCTGCCATTCTTGCCATGTTTTTATTATTGCTTGATCAAATATAAACCCGGGAATATTAAATGAGCCGTCCCAACTTGTTCCGACATGCGCAGATAGTTTAATTCTTTCTTGTCTATAACCAGTTGCAGGACTATAAATTACGTCATTAAATATTGTTGTCTGATCTAATAACAGAATTTGTTCTTTTTGCACAAGATAAAATGTTGCATTATATATTTCTTCATTGATTTTAGGAATATATTGTGTAACATTTCCGATTCGAGATATTTTAATGTTATTAGACAAAACCGGGGTCCCGTCTACTTTAAGAATTTCATATGTATAAAAAGAGTTTGTAATATCATCAACAATTGCATTGTTTGTAGTAAACGTTAACCCTGCCGCAGCGGGGCTCAATGAAATAACCGAACTGCCGACTGTACTTAGGCCATCTATTTTAATAAAATTTTGAATATTAAATTCGGTAGAATTTGTTACGTTAGGAAGGACTCGATAAAAGTCACCTTGATATTGAATAATAGTTCCACTCACAAACTCGATATTAGGTAACCATTGTTCCCATTTACCTACGCTAGCTGACCAGTTTTGTGTAGTCCAAAACATAAATTCTTTAGCACTAGTTGTCCAATTTACAACTGTGTTTAAATTATTATTAAATGTGTTGAATAAAAACCCTTGGTCGATTAAATATTGTTCATACCCAAGTAAAAAGTCAACGACATCTTGTATAGTTCCTAATAATGTACCGTAAGGAATATTAAGAACTTTAGTTCTATCCCAGCCAATTCTTATATTTGCATCACGTCCACCAACAATTGGCAAAGTACTTAACTTTGCATAATAGTTTAAATTTTCAGGTGAAGTATTATTTGTTACAGTTACTCGATAAAACTGATTATTATATTGTACAATATTACCTACATAATATTCGACACCACTAGTCCAGACCGAATATACTTCAGATATGCCGCCTACATTAATATTAACACCTGCTTGAATCCACTGATAATAACTAAAATATGGTTTCTCTTGGCTATACCCTTTAACCTCAAATCCGGCGGCTAATTTTGTAACAATTACTCCGCTATACGAAATTTGGGTAACTGGCGAAGAACTATTTAAAATTAAAGTATAATTCTCCTGTGGTACAAACACTCCCCCAGATGATAATGGTGATCTCGAATCTAAAATTAAGTTAAATTGATCTTTGCTGCTAAACGACCCTAGCCTATATGATAACTGTACTGTAATATTTGATAAATCATATACATACTGATTATAAGAGGTTAAATCTGCACCTACAACATAATCAACAATGTAATTAATGATCCCCGCAGTCTGGATATTTGTGTTACTAGAATAGATGCTAGGTATAATAATATTGTTCGGATTTATTCTCAACTTAGTATCAGCATATACTAATTGACCTGCTAAATTTCGTACAATCCTTGACCGATCTAGTAACGTTCCAAAAGTTTTTGCGGGTTTCATTAAGAATGCCGCAATTAAGAAACTAAAAGGATAATCCGAACTTCTTCGCCATGCTCCTTCGACTGGACCTTGATCTCCGAATACAAAATCATTTGCAACCTCTGGGGTTAACACCCCAGCCGCCCAACCTGCGGTCAATGGATCTAACAGATTGCCTATTTCGTCAACCGGGATATGATTAATTAAATCTGGCCTTGAAAATTTTGAAAGTATAACCGCAGGAACTCCTGGTTGTCTTACACGGCCATCAGTTAAGTCTTGCCACATAATTAAATTATTACTAGTATATGGTGCCGGTCCGTATACTTCGTCCCACCAGGTCGGTTTGTCATTAAATCCCAGCATTTCCCAAGGTGTTCGATCGGGACTGTCGGTATCTAATACCCAATTATAAATTCCTCTCCAATATCCCGGGCAACTTGTACCATTCGGCAAATCAAAATAACTATAGTTAAAAGTTAAATTAGTATTACGATCAAACCCTTGATTTTGGGAATAATCAATACCAACATGTTTAACCCATTTATAAAAATTAGGTGATAATATTTCGTTAAATTCAGTTAGATTGTATTCTGTTGCTCTATTGTAACCAGGAATAATATCATAGATATCAAAAATATCGGAATTATATTTTACTTTTATGTTATTATAGATTCTTCTTTCAAGCTCTAATAGAATTGCATCACGGTAATCAGTAAATACCCCATTAACAATTTCTCCATACAGCACAGTATGACTACCGTCATGGCCTTGGATAGTCCATGTGTGATTTACAAGCGAAGTATCTAAGTATACCCTCGGATCAACAGTAGGCCATAAACCTAATTTTGACGGAGTTGGCGGAACAAAGCATCCATTAGTATTTTCAAACTCATAAATGGTAATTATATCACCGTTATTCATATTTGCCGAAATTATAACAAAACCTTGATTATCAAATGTATATTCATGCTCGGTTAACAATTGTGTACCATTTAAATAAACTAAAACTGCATGGCTAGATAGCTTATCTAAAGAAAACGACGATGCCCATGAATGGTGCAACGGGTATGATTTAATTCTATAATCAATTACAGTTAGATCATTCTTAGTACTAGGGCCAAACGCAACCATATCACTGAAATAATAAGGGGCTGTTTTTGGTTTATCTTTAAACATTTTTTGTAAAATCAGATCAACCATTATTACTGGATCAGCATCAATGCCTATCTGTTCAGAAGTTGTAATAAAATTTCGTTTAAATTTAGTATATTCAACTTTTGCATAGTCTATCGCCCGAATAACATTATTTTGTTCCGACGTAATATGATATATTGAGAGGCTTAATGGGGAACTATGTTGAAGAAACTTAGTACCGTATTGGGCAATGTTCCCTAAATCTCTTAAATTGTTTGTTCCAGGATTTGTACCGATGAAAGTTGTTAAATTATCAACGATAGAATTTAAATGGTCAATCACTTCACCTAACGAAAAACTATTAATTAAAGTATTGAAAGGGTTATTCTGTAAGTTGTAAGGAATTTCATAAAATCCGTTATTGTTAATTTGCTGTTTAGCAAATGCCTTTACTGTCAATACATCCGAAAGAGAAATGTCTTTAACTAATGTGATTACTTTATACTTAGTACCGTCACTGATTGCCCAGTTACTAATGTCTAATCGAATCCCGTTAACATAAACTACAATCTTTAAGTCAGGTAGATTATTAATATTATCAAATATATCCAATGGAAAATTGTTAACTACTTTAGAATTTTTATAGATCCTAACGGCTGCTTGAGTTAGTGCGCTATCAACCGTTTGCCATCCGTTGACATAAGTTAATACACCGTTGTCAGTTGATTTGACAAGATATCCGATATTAACATCTTTTCTAATAATATCAGTAGTTGATTTATATTCAAAATAATCAGTTGCAAGATTAAAATTAAACAATATATCACCGATATTGTTTATATTTCCATATGATAGTGGAAATCCAAGTATTGTATCAGATGTGCCTGCTCCGATATTATATGAAAATACCTTAGTCCCGATAAAAGTTGATCCAGGATACGTAGATACATTACTATAACTAATTTTGTCGTCATCAACAATATCAAACAATGGTGATTGATTTACTATTGTCTTTATCTGGGACTGCATCCAGTTAGCGCCATCATACCAATATGATACACCTTGATTTTTAACTCCCCGACGGACCAACACTGTTTGAAGACTTTGTGGTTCTTGAAATTCAACTAGACGAATTTTTTTCGTAGTTATTTCATGGAATGACGCTACTAACATTGTTCCTTTAGCATTTTTTTGTAATGCAACTGGTCCTTTAAATGTATTTGAAATGGTTATTGTTGTATCGTTAAGAATGCTCGAAATATAATAGTTCTTACCGGGAATAATATCTCCAATTGCTGCACCAGAAAAAACAATTAATCGACCAACTTCTAGATTGGCGGTAGAACCGACAATTACAGTATTTCCTGTTGCAACTGTCTCAGTAGCATCAGTAGACACCGATTCAGATGTTTGAATAACGTCTACAATTTCTACTTGAAATGTCTTATTTTTTACTCGAATATCATTATCTGCTGCAAAAATGATGGTATGTCCAGATACAAGATCAACTCCATCAATGTTATAACCGTTCGATCCTTCGATTATTGAAAAAACATCAGTAGTAACAGTATCGATCAAATCGACATCATCAACTGCATTAATACCAAAATTAAATAATTTTAATCCTGCTTCAAATTCAATAATAGGCCGTACTGCCCGGGCTGTGTGATCCAATACTGCAATAGTCCCGTTTGCAATTGCACTTGCTTTAATAACATCAATATGAAACCATCTATTATTACGACTCCAAGGATTCCTATCGTTACTGCTACGATTAACAACAATATAATCAGAAACACCTGGGTATGATGCTGCATTACTAAATGGTAGTGAATCAAACGGGGTATCGTCAAATAATACCGATTCCGTAGTAGTGTATGGGCCAATAATCTCTAATGACGATTCTTTGATCAAACAAATGCCTAAACCCACACCTTCTATATAATAGTTTCCGGTAGCATAAATTGATGGTTCAACGGTTCCAATGAATGTTACCTTCATACCGTTGCTCAAAGAGGTACCATTTTCTAAAATATAAGTCTTCTTCCCTATAATTTCTTTTTCAACATTAATAAAGGTATTTTCATTAATTGTGTAAATTTCAAAAACACCTCCTACATTTGGATCTGACTCACTAACATAATATAATGTTTTTGGTGCATCATTAGGAACCGTAAATGTAATAGTGCCATTCTCAACAGCATATCCGCTTACACCTAAGTTAGTATATCTATCTAAAACTCCAGAAGTTCTGCTAGTTTTAATAGAGAATGGGTTGCCAAGACTTTTGATATCAAAAATGTAAGTTTGTCCCTTATATAATTTGATTGTAGGATTAGGAGTTAACCCGAGCACACCAGTAGGTGAAAAAATGTAAACATTATCGCCTAACTCATTTTGAATCGAAACATCATACGTGCTTGTAATTTTTTGCTGGGTACCAAAAATTGGAATAATCGACGGGCCATTGGGAAGCCAGTAATAATTTTGAAAATTTACAAATTTATCCCAATTAATATGCGGATTCCAACTATAAAACTCTTCAGAATTCAACCTAGCATGTTGTTGTACATTTCCGCCAAACACCTTAATTTGGTTAATGTAATCTTGATAGTCCCTAAAAAACGTATTATTACCTAAACTATCGTTAACAACTAATCCAGGTTCTAATTGATAATTTTGTCTTGTATCATCCACTGCATCGACAAATATATCAGCACCAGTTGTTGCTTTGGCATTTTGACGACCGATATATCCATTAACTTGTTTAACAGTACCCGGTTGTATTAATTGATCAACTGTCGCATGTAAAAATTTAGTATTTGCATCGGTACGAAAATACTTAGGTAAAAATTCTGAACTTAGGGTTGTATTGTTTCCAGTTGGGTTACTGTTATCGGCCATTAGATGCTCCATATGGTGCGCTTGTAATATTTTGAGATATAGAAGAGTTAATAGTAGTTCCTGCGATTGCTTTGAGTACAGATGGTGTTAACGCTGATACAATTTCAATATCGTTAACTGTTGCACCATTAATAAACAATTGATCGCTAGGTGCTGTTATTTCAAATAAGTTTCCAAATCCGATACCACCTTGTCGAGGAACTATTACAAAACTAGTAATATTTGGTGCTAATTCTTTCATTACGTATGCTGCTAATTCTGAGAAATAAAAGGTGTCGCCAAAATCCCAGTTTTCTAAAGCAAAAAATTGGTTGATTGCATTTAATACACTTGACTGTATATAACTGTCGGAATTAACTTGTGCAGTATTTTTTACCACTTTAAATGATGCTTGAACATCAGGGGTTGCATATGACCCAAATAAAATCTTATATGTTGCCGAATGATACACTACCTCATCTGATATAGATTTAACAAGGTTTAGCTTCGGTGCTAGCAAATTATACAATTCATTTGAACTCGGAGGTAATGGGCGAGTTAACGACGAAGGCGACATTAACCATTGTCTATATGCTAAATCATAACTTGCCGTTAACACATAAATGTCAATAATGTTGCTTGGACTTGGATCTATTCTTGATTCATAATCTGCACTATGAGTATACTGAAATTTTAATTTATCTCTTCCAGTATACATCTTATAATCTAAGGTAGGTTCTAAAATACCAGTAGATATGTTTAAGGTAAGAACTGTATCAGTGTCAATACAATAAAAATAACGACCGGCTACTGCATTGCTATATGGAATATCCGCTTTGGTATTTACAATAACAACTACGCCGGCATCATTATTAAAATATGTATAATCTTCCTGAGCTTGATTAATAATGTATTTCTGTTCAACAATATACTTTGTGGTTGCATTTACTGTTGGATTAACAATATTAACAAAATATTCTGGATTATCGACTACGCCGTTGTTATCTGTATCGGGGAAAGATATAATTAATTTAGAATTATCAATATAACCATCCGAACCGATATATCCAGATACTACATCCCACGGTAGATCATTAGTAAATGCGGTTGTGCTATCTGGTTGTGTATTAATACTAAGAATGTTGATTTGATCTTTAACTAGTGTATTAGAATTGATATCATAGATCTTATGTGTGCCATCGAAATAAAATCTTAATTGTCGTTCACTTTCAAATACATACTGTTGTTCTCTCGATTGAACAGTATAAACAACATTATCAGTTGTGAACAATAATAACCAACTAGAATCCTGTTGTTGATTTGTTGAATCGCCTTGATAAGCTAATGTGAACGGATTTGTTACATTCAAATTAGTTTCAAAAATAATTTGCCATGTTTGTGTAATTGCGTTATAACTTAATCCAAATGCATTATTAGAGAATATCAATTCAATCATTTCTGTCATAATAACAGGTTTAATAATAGTGTTCCAGGCCGGAATAATTTGATTAATCACTGGATAGATACCGTTCGAAGTATCAATTTTTCGATTTAACGTAATCGGACCGTATCCTGATGACAATTTGCCGGTGCCCGTTGCAGTTCCGTTGTCAATAACTGATACTACCGCAACCCATATGGTCATTTCCGATCCGGCGGCCGTTGCACTTCCTAATACTAATTTGTTCGAGTGTAAAGTATCAAAATAATATCCCGTCGGTGCCGTAAATTTAATCAGAGTGCCGGGAATAAAATACTTCAAATCATTTGTTGTATAACTTCCGACCGGATAAATTTCTGACGAATTTTCTATACCAGTAATATACCCTGTAGACATGCCAGTATCAGTAGTAACACTGACCCAATTAATCGATAAACTAGAAGTAATATAATTTAAGTATTTTGAATAATAATAATTTCTTAAACTAGTTTTTTGTAATATTGGATATATTGTATTAAGAATAATTCCTTGAATATCTGTTTTAGTCTGATATTTAAATGCAATTTGGGGGTTAGTCGATTCCGAATAAATTACCCCGTCAGATCCAAACAACATGGTTGAACTATATGCACCTGTTGGATCTTTTAGATCAAAATATCTGCTAATACCGCTAGATGTTCTATTAATCGATTTAATCTTTACAACGTGTGTGCTTGCTGATAACGGACTAATATTGTAGTCTTCACCTGTAATCATACGATTTTGTGTATAATACATCTGAGGAGCATTTGTTTTTATACTAGCATTTGATTCTGTCGAATTTGCATTTGCTACACTAGTTTGCAAATTTAAAGTGATAGATAATTGTTCTGGGGTGTTAGCATGAGAAGTGTATGGGATTGTAATTGTAACGCTACGAATGTCTTGAACATTGATTACATATGATACTCCGTTACTTACTCTATAATATGCACGAAATGTTCCTAGAGGTAATTGACCAAACGTACCGTCACTAAATTGAAGGCTAACCATATCGCCGACCCGAGAAATAATTTGATATATTGTTTTTATGTTTTGATTTAGACTATTATAGATAATATTATTACCAACTAAATTAGGAACTTTTGACCACAAGGTCGATTCATTACCACTAGCATCTAATTGATATAGCCACACATCACTTTCGTTAATGTTATTTGCGTTAATGTCAATTGATTCGTTACTACTCGGCTGACTGATAGTAAATGTTCCTTGATTTAACGTGCCTTGTACAAAATTTAAAAAAAATCCTGTCCCCGGACTGCCTGCTCCCATTCCGTCATTACTGTAGATACATGCAAGTGTATTATTTGCACTCGGCGGTTCTTCATAAATGTAATCTTTTCCGCTAAATGTTGTACTAGTAATTTCAAAATTTGTATTATTACCAGACACTGCTTTAGTAAATGCAAAAATAGGAAGACCTGTGATGGTACTATTAAATCTATATTGTTCAGTAGGAATAGAATATATCGTTGCGTTATCTGCAGGATTCCCAAACTGTTGGCTCGACGGAAATGCTGCATTTAACACTTTGAAAAATTGATCGTACCAGTTATTGTTTGTTGAATCATTCCATATGATTGTTTGGCCGGACAAGTTAAGACCGTTACTATCAATTACGTTTTCTGTAGTAACTACTGTATTAAATTTCAATAATCCTTGAGCTGCAACGTTACGTGTAGGATTATAACTGATCATCCTAGCTAAACGTAAGACCGCATCAGTTCTTTCTGCTAATTCTAAAAAATTGTTTCTTGCATTTAAATCAATACGAAATGCAATACTCTGCCCCATATATGCAATAAGGTCAATTAATGCTAGATATTCTGAACTTTCGATATAATCATTAAAATCTTCAGGAAAATTTATACGAAGATAATCAATCATCGTTCGTCTTAAATTTTCAAAATCATAACTTTGAAAATCTGCATTTTTAAACGATTGATATATTTTTTTCCAATCTTCTGAAATAAGAAGATTATTTAAACGATCTGTAGAGCTCATATCCTATCCTAATAATGATATTTATCGAATAAAATTATGTGGGTATATTATTGTGCAAGGAATCCATTAGCTTGATCAAATTTTAGTTGCAACGTTTGACTGATGTTATAAGGCAAATATGTTAATACGCACTCGATTTGTATTCCCATATCATACGGCGTTACAATAATAGTTTGAGCGCTAATTCTCGGATCATAATTAAGAATCTGATCAACATTATTTGTAATAAGTGTTTTGACCTCATTGGTTAACGGTTCAAATAACATATCCCAGATTACTGTGCCGAATGAAGGATTCATAAGACGCTCCCCTTGCCGTATATGAAAATGATTCAATAAGTCCTGTTGTATTAACTGAAAATCAAACAACCCGTAGTTCTCAGTGTCGGCACTAACTGTACTAAATCCGCGATATGTTTTGGGAGCAATTGTATTTAATTGACCGGTGCTCGGAGGATTTAATGTAATTTTGTTGTAAAGATTTGCTATCGAACTCATTTTTGTGGCCTCTTAACTTTTGAGAATGGATCTACTTTCGTAGTATACTTTGGTGGTTTAGTCACATTTGCATCTATCCACCATTGTGCAGGTTTTGACAAGCTAGTGCTGTTACCGTCATATCTTCCGTCAACATCTCTATCAGTTGTCTTTGGAACATATAATGTAGGATCCAAATTCTCGTGCTGAGGATACGGTTCGTGTGTCGGAGCTCGTCGTGTAATTGATTTCAGTGTTTGTTTGTCAACATTTGTAGGTAATGTATGAGTTTTTAACACCTTTCCCGGAATCACAATCGGTGCAGAAGGACCATTCATATGAATCTGCTGTGCTTCTTCTATGTGAAGTGCCTTACTTTTAAATGTAGTATCTTTACCGGAATCAAAGCTAATATCATCGAGTACCGTTTTAATTTCAAACTTTTTCAGTTTACATGTAATTTTACCATTACCTTCTGCTATAACGATATCAAAATCTTTAACTGTTTCGATTTGTGCTTGATTATTTGCCTTTATATTAACATTTCGACCCGATTCAATATTTACATCTCTATCTGCAAAGAAATTTAAATCATTATTCGAATGGATGTTAATACTGTCGGCAGAATAGATATCAATCTTTCCGTTGCTGGTTAATTCGATCCATGCCGTTCCTCTAGAATTTCCGATGTATATTAAATCTTCGCTGTTATGCAAAAGAATTTGATGGCCTGTTCTTGTACGAATTCTAACTAATTCGTTATGCGGAATAGTAACATTGCCCCCGGACTCGCCTTGAGAAACCGATACATAATCAGGAGGCCCTGCTTTATCTCCTCCGGCGGGTTTCTTTCTTAAAAATTTGTCATCACCATCGTCCATTACAAAAGTAGTTCCACCTAATCGACTAACAAACACATTAGCAGTAGATCCTTCTTTACCCATCGTTCCGGTTTTTGCTCCCGGTTGTTTGTCAATCGGTCCAGGGGTAGAAATGCCAAATACTGTACTCGGTACTTCTCTTCTAGCACTACTAGTTGTAATTCCTCTAATATCATCGCGGAGTAACCCTTGCGCTGTAAAAACACCTGTTATTGGGTGTTTGGGCTTTTTAATTTTTGTCTGATCGTTAGTCGGCGTTGTATTAACTTTTTTATTATATTCAGCAACTGGTAATCGGCCGGTGCCGTCACTAACATATTGTGTTGCAGCAATACCCGGAACCATGAAATTCATTGCTTCATCCGGGACACATCCTATCCAAAACCCTCTTTTTGGATCGCCATCGATAAAGATAACCATTACAGTTGTTCCTACATCGGGCGGAACAAACCACATTCCATAACTTTTTTGAGTATCGTTATACGTATCTTGATCACCTACATAGTCAACTCCTGTGCAACCATAAAACGGAGTCATCATTCTTACTTGGTGTAGCTGGCCCGGCGCGTTAG
>JGI24890J29729_1000325_pt1 | contig 33829 bp, 43 predicted proteins | sample FreactcultureFD7_FD_29729 | JGI IMG/M metagenome (IMG submission 29729)
AATGACCAACGCAGTCTCAATTGCCCAGTCGGGTTCAAACAATGTAACATTTCGCAATCGTATTATCAACGGTGCGATGGTGATTGACCAAAGAAATGCGGGGGCTGCTCAAAACGCATTGGCTGGTTCAACCACCACCTATTTGGTTGACCGTTGGTATTACTACGGAACCCAAGCAGGAAAGTTTAATAGCCAACAAAATGCTGGTTCTGTTTCAGTGCTTGCGGCAACAGGGTTTAAAAATTATCTTGGATTAACAGTTGCGTCTGCTGTTTCTGTGGGGGCTTCCGATTTTTTTAATCTACGTCAGGCTATTGAAGGATTTAACACGGCAGACTTAGCTTGGGGTACAGCTTCGGCAAAAACTGTAACACTATCTTTTTGGGTTTACAGTTCTTTAACTGGAACCTTTGGCGGTGTAATTTCAAACACAAGTTTTACCCGTTGCTATCCATACACGTACACTGTTTCTTCTGCAAACACATGGACGCAAATCAGCGTCACAATTGCTGGAGATACAACAGGAACTTGGGCAACGGATAACACAGCAGGTGTGATTGTTACTTTTGGCCTTGGCGCGGGTTCAACTTTTAGCGGAACGGCTGGCTCTTGGTCTGGAACAACATACGCTTCAGCCACAGGCGCAACATCAGTAGTAGGAACAAACGGGGCAACCTTCTACATCACAGGTGTGCAACTAGAAGCAGGGACAACAGCATCTCCATTTGAGTATAGGCAGTATGGCACTGAGTTAGCTTTGTGTCAGCGGTATTACCAAAAATACACAAGTGCAAACGGCGCAATTTTCCGTGGTAACAATAGCTCTGCAACAGGTTCGTTCTTTTACTGGATGCCTTTTGCGGTTGTCATGCGTGCAACGCCAACAATGTCTGTTGGATCGCCAACTTATTCAAATGCAAGCGGAGCAGCATGGGCAAACATTGGTCAAGATGGCGCTGAATTTAATGTTACTGTTAGTGCTGGCGGTGGCTATGCGTTTATTCCTTGGATTTCATCAGCGGAACTATAAATGTACAAGCTAACTCAAGACCCAACCACTGTATGCCGTTGTTTTGACAACGCCTTCATCCCATTCGACCCAGCCAACACAGACTACCAAGCCTATTTGAAATGGGTGGCTGAAGGCAACACGCCTGAACCCGCAGATAAGGTAACACAATGAGTTTAACCAAAGTTCAAGCACAAATGGTAGGAGGGGGATCAGGGCAAGCCTTTGCTCCATCAACGCCTATCTACGAAAACACACAAACTGTAACTACAAGCTATACAATAACATCAGGCTCTAGTGCTATGAGTACAGGGCCGATTACAATCAACACAGGGGTTACCGTGACAATCCCAAGTGGTTCTAAGTGGGTAATACTATGACATACGGAATTATTGCTACTGACACAATCCAATCCAGTACCACAGGGACACCTCCACAGTTTAATGATGGGTCTGGTGCTCAAATTGGTACGCTTTGTAGGGCTTGGGCAAAGTTTAACGGAACAGCTGGGACTCTTACTTCATCATTTAATGTAAGTAGTGTTACAAAAAATGCAACCGGAAACTACTCAGTTAATTTTACAAATGCCATGCCTGATGCAAATTATTCAGGTAGTTTTTGCGGTAATGGTCTTGCACAGATACCTGTTTTTTATTTACCAGCAACAACAAATGTGCAGGTTCTTTACTACACCACGGCAGGCACTTCAGTAGACAACACAATTTGTACGTTAACAATATTCCGTTAATAGGTGAACCAATGACAACCACACTAAACGCAGTCTCAGGAACAGGGCTAGTCCAAACATCAGATGGATCAGGGGTAGTTAAAGTACAGTCTAATGGGGTTACGACTAATGCTTTGGCTTGGGTGAACTTTAACGGTACAACAAGCCCAGGAACTATTCGATCTGCTTACAACGTAGGTTCTGTGACTAAAAATGGAACGGGTGATTACACAATTAACTTTTCTACTGCTCTTAGTGACGCTAACTATGCTGCTTTATGCACTCGCTCTGGAAATTCTGGAAATTCTTACGTACTTAGTGGAAACAGCGCAACAGCACCTACAACTTCAGCATATAGAATTGATAACACATTCCCAGGTGTTGCGACAGCTGACGATTCTATTTGCTGTGTAGCAATTTTTGGAAATTAATAAGGAATCACAATCATGGCGCAAGTAGTAATATTCACAAACGACAATGGTGGTGTAAGCGTATGCGTACCCACAGGCGAACTTGACATCAACGCAGTCAAGGCTAAAGACACTCCAAGTCATTCCATTATTGTTGAAGACTCAGAAATGCCTCAAGCAGACAATGACTTCTTTGATGCGTGGGAACTAAGTAATGGCGCAGTATCAGTTAACCTGACCAAAGCCAAAGCATTGACTAAGACAAGACTTCGTGCAGAACGTGAGCCATTGTTGGTTGCACAAGATGTACTGTTCCAAAGGGCACAAGAGACTAACGCAGACACATCTGCAATAGTGGCTGAGAAGACTCGTTTACGCAACATTACCTTGTTAGCTGACCCATGCACCACAACTGCTGAACTGAGGGCATTGAAATGTCAATAACTCTTGATGGCTCTAACCTAACCACTACTGGGGTCATTAACTCTGGTACTGCACAAAATAGCACTAGTGGAACAAGCATTGACTTTACTGGAATACCATCTGGGGTTAAGCGTATTACTGTTATTTTTAATGGTGTTAGTACCAATGGCACTAGCGTTGTGCAAATACAAGTTGGTTCTGGAAGTGTTGACACAACAGGATATGTAAGCGCCGTAGCGCAAGTAAATACTGGTGGAAATGGCGCGGCTTCTTCTACATCTGGGTTTTGTGTTGATATTGCAACGGGCAACGCTAGTAGACTAAGATCAGGTGCGGTGACTTTAACTTTAGTTGGGTCAAATATTTGGGTTCAATCAGGCGCTGTTCTTTTTGATCCAAGTATTAGCGGCGTTGGAATGGTAGCAGGAAATAAAACATTGTCGGGCTCACTAGATCGTGTTCGCATCACTACAGTAAACGGCACAGACACATTTGACGCTGGTTCAATCAACATTCTTTACGAATAACTTAACAAGGAATAAAAATGTCAGCAACAGGCTACACACCCATTCTAATCTATGCAAGTGGAACGACATCAAACGTCCCACTTGCGGCAAATTTAACAACCACTTCAACTGGTGCAGAGTTAGCGCTCAACTATACAGACGGCAAGTTGTACTATAAAGACAACGCCGGTGTGGTCCAGTTACTTGCATCCAAGGCATCTTTAAATCCATCTACTGTGCTATCAGGCACAATTCAGATGTGGGCTACTGGAACAGCACCCACGGGGTATTTGCTTTGTAATGGCCTTGCGGTGTCGAGGACCACATACGCAACATTGTTTGGTATATTAGGCACAACATTCGGTGTTGGGGATGGATCCACAACATTTAACCTCCCTAACTATCAAGACCGGATGCCGATTGGTGTTAATACTATTGCGGCAAGTGTAGGAGCAACTGGCGGTTCAGCGACAACAACACTTACTGTCTCTAACTTACCAAGCCACAGCCACTCAATTACAGATCCAACTCACACCCATGCGTTTACTGCTTCTGTTTCTAGTTATGGCCCTCGCGGTGGCGCTGGCGGTGAATATTGGGGCGCTCAACCTAGTGGGTCAACAACATCTGCCGCATCAACTGGTATCACAGCAACAAACACCACAGGTTCTGGCACAGCTGCAAATACGATCTCTCCATACCTCGGTATATACTTCATCATTAAAACTTAAGGAAAGCTCATGTCATTTTTTAAAGAAATCCGTTCACACCTGGCTACTTTTGAGACTAAATCAAAGGCTGACGTAGAGAATTTTATTGCACACTTAGAAGAAGTTTTTAAGGAGCATAACATTACAGCTATCTCTCACGCACATAAGTCTTCAGCACCTCCGACAGCAGTAGACTCTGCAATTCCAACAGCGCCAGTTGGAACAATCTCCCCAATACAGCAACAAGTAATCGCCGCAGCACAATCTGCTCCTACACCCGAACCCGAACCTGTAACGGCTCCTGCGCCAGTGGTTGTGGCTCCTGTAATTACAGCGGAACCCGTGGTTATTAAATCCACATCAATTGCGCCGGTTGCGTCACCAACAGCATCTACAGTGAGCGAATAATGGTCTCAGAATCAATTGATTTGTTCAAGTATGGTCAACTGGTTGCTAACGTAGAAATGCTTGAAAAAAAGATAGATAAGTTGGAGTCCTCGGTCTGCCAACTTGTCGAACTCGCGAATAAATCCAAGGGTGGATTTTGGGCGGGGATGGTCATTGTTTCAGCTATAAGTTCTTGCATAGGATATTTGACACATTTTATTGTGATTAAGTAATGGATCCGCTAACGCTTGCCATGATGGCCTTTGGTGCCATCAAGCAAGGTGTGGCGATATATAAAGAAGTATCCGCCACTGCGCATGACGTCCAAGATATTGTAGGAGACCTAGGAAAACATGTCGGTAGTTTCTTTGATCATCAAGAAAAAGCTATTGAAGAGCTTAGAGAAAAAGAAAAGAGCCCACCAAAAGACCGGTCCGAAAGCTCGATAATTCTTGACAATATATTTGCAAGAAAGCGTCTGGAAAATGCGGAAGTGCAACTCCGTGAACTGCTTGTATATCACGCACCGCCAGAATTAGGCGCTGTCTGGACCGAGTTTCAGGCCGAGCGAGATAAGCTACGCGCCAAAAAGGCAAGAGAGGAAGAGCAAGAAAGAAAAGCAAATCTAGCAAGGGAACATAAGAGACGGGTGTTTATTGATAGATGGCATCTAAGATTTGCCATCATGTGCGCCGTTTTATTTGTAACGTTTGTAATGTCTGGCGTTATGTATGCCATACACACAGACTACGAGGCTCGTAAGAAAGCAAACGCAAAAGAGCAAGCGTTTTTTGAAAAGAATTGGGAAACAGACCCCAGGGTAGTTGAGTGTTGGAAACTTGTAAAAGAAACTAACATGGTGCCGAAGTACTGCAAATAGGAGAATAAATATGGATTGGTTAAAAACAATTTGTCCAACAATAGCGACATGCCTAGGCGGCCCACTCGGTGGCCTAGCATATGAGGCCGTATCAAAGGTGCTCAACATTTCGCAAGATGATGCAAAGAAAATGCTTGACGATGGTAAGCTCACATCCGATCAAATTGCAAGCGTTCAGCAGGCTGAAATAGCACTCAAGGCTAAAGCCCAAGAACTTGGATTGGACTTTGAAGAACTGGCGGTAAATGACCGAAAGTCGGCAAGGGAGATGCAAACGAGTACGCACTCGTTTATTCCTCCCGCCCTCGCCATTATGGTCACCGCAGGATTTTTTGGTATCTTAGTCGGGTTGATGATGGAGACATTCAAAACAAGCGACGCCCTACTCCTTATGCTCGGTAGCTTAGGGACCGCCTGGACGGCCATAATGTCTTTCTACTTCGGCAGCTCTGCGGGATCGCAGGCCAAAGACAACCTGCTACATAACTCAACACCATCAATTCAAAAATAATATGAAAAAAGCGCTATTTGCGCTCTTATTAACGTTTGATATATTCATCACCTGGCAACCACAAATTCAAAATCTAGAAGAGAAAATAATGGCAATTGCAAAATCAACCCTGGCGTTCGTAACTAAAGAAGAAGGATTTAAAACCAAAGCCTACGCCGATACTAAGGGACTAATGACTATTGGCGTAGGTCACTTAATTAAGCCTGATGAGGCGCATTTAAAAGATGCTACCTTGACTATAGACCAGGTTGAAGATTTGCTCCAAAATGATTTGAAGTGGTGTGATGAGGCTGTTAATAGTTCAATAAAAGTGCCCCTAAACCAAAATCAGTATGATGCGTTGTACAGCCTTTGTTTCAACATTGGTGCAACACATTTCAAGGAATCTACCGTGGTCAAGAGAATCAACCAAGGCGATATGGCCGGTGCGGCAGATGCTATCCTAATGTGGAATAAACCACCGGAATTAGAGGGCCGTCGCAAGCGCGAAAGAGCTCTTTTTCTAGGGCAAGAAAAGTAATAATTTTGCATTAGTATATGTAAGGACTGATCATCCTAAATTTAAAACAACCTATAGGATTTCACAATGGACGGATTCAAAACTCTCCCCAAGATGCAGCACTTCAAAGAAGGCGGCAAGGTCAATGTAATGAAAAAAGGCGGAATGTGCGCCGGTGGTAAGTATAAAGAAGGCGGGCTTGCTGATGTTAAGCAAGATGAAAAGACAGCTAAAAAGGTAGTCAAGTCTGCATTTGGAATGCACGACAACCAGTTACATGATGGTGAAAAGACGGATCTGTCCAAGTTGCGTAAGGGCGGACGTGCTAAAAAAGAAGGCGGAAACGTCAGAAAATATAAAGCCGGTGGCGCTATTGAGATGAAAAAAACTTCTGGCGACTTAGACAAGATCAGGAAGATCAAAGATACTGAGCCTAAAAAAGCCGCCGCGCCATCTGAGGCAGTAAAGCTCCCATCAAGCCGTGCTAGCAATGTAGAGAAAGAAAAGAGCAAGCCCGCAGGTGATAAGGACATGATCAAAAAAGTTCCACCCACTGGCAACAAGAAGGCTGATGCAGAGTCTAAGGCCAAAGCAAAACCAACTAGAAAAAGCATTGACGCAATTGACGACATAGATGGTGCCTCAAAAAAGTTTAAAGCCGGTGGTTCCATCAAAAAGATGGCCGCCGGCAGTCTTACCGGTAACCTATTAAATCCAGATCAGCGCATGCAAATTGCTCAGAGCATGTATCAGCCTGCTAACGTAGGCAACATAGATCAGCAGCAACCCGCGCCAATCATGCAACCACAAAACATGGCGATGGCCAGGCCCCAACAACCTGGCATGATCCCACAGGGTATGCAACAACCGATGCAGCAATAACATGGCAAAACCAGGACTTTGTTAGGAAAATATTATGCCAATCCAATCTAAAGCACAAGAACGTCTCATGCAAGGTGTTAAAAACTCACCTGAGTTTGCTAAAAAGGTGGGAATACCAAAGAAGGTGGGCGTGGAGTTTGTTAAAGCGGGCAAGGCTAAGGCTAACCTACCCGCAAGAAAGTCATCCGGCCGAGGAAGGTAATCTGTGGCTTACTCTGGAACAATCAATCAGACTACGGTCAATGTAGACCAGTTAATATCGTATTCGTTTCGTGACTGTGGGAAACAAGCTGAGGAGATGACTCCTGAGCTTGTTAACACAGCAAAACAATCACTATTTTACATACTACAAAACAGCGTAAACCGTGGTCCTAATCTATGGTTGCTTGAGAACTTCGTACTCGGTGCGCAGGCTAATCAGCAAGCTATGTCCTTGCCACCTGGAACTGTTGACGTGTTGGAGGCTAACTGGGTTTATATAATCAACCCAACAATTACAACAACGTTGCCAACAGACAATACCGATTCATTGATTGTATTTGACCAGAGTCTTACACGACACGGCACAACAACGGTGTCAAAAAATTGGTTTGGTGCATATTACCAAGCCGCTCAGTCTGTTTATTATATTGGTGTTAATGGATACTCCGCCACATTTGGCGGCACTCAGACATATAACCTTGTTTATGAAACAAGTGAGGACGGTGTAACTTGGACTGAACAACTTGCACTACCCACGACAACACTTGGAGATCGTGAGTGGGCATATTTCCCAATCAATATTACACAGCAGCACTATTACCATAGACTGCGTGAAACTGTAGCACCAACATATTCTGTACGCCAAATTGTATTTGCACAGTCACAGCAAGTAATCCCTTTAGCGCGTTTAAACCGTGATGATTACTGGAATCTACCCAACAAACAATTCCCAAGTGTAAGGTCCTTACAATACTGGTTCAATAGAACCATAGATCCACAGATGTATTTGTGGCCTGTGCCGTCAAATGATTTCCAGGTATTCCAGTTGGTACTGGAAATGCAACCGCAAGATGTTGGGTCTTTAACTAACGACTTGTACTTACCAAACCGTTGGATCCCTTACATTCAAGCAGAATTGTCTTATAAACTGGCATTTCAGTTGCCTGAAGTTGATCCTAACAGACGCGCAGAATTGAAGGCGCTTTCACTGCAAATGCGTCAAGAGGCTGAGGAAGAGGACCGCGATAAGTCGCCAATTTACTTCCAACCTAACTACTCATACTACACAAGATGACAACCACATCAGTAATGACATATGATTCGCTGACTGCGGACATCATTAATTATACGGAGCGTAATGATCCAGGGTTTGTATCAACGATCCCAACTATTATTGCACTGGCTGAGGCATCTATTGCCGCAGAGTTAAAAACATTCTTGCAATTGGTTGTTGTCGAGACAACATTAGCGGCAAATCAAACGGTACTGTCAAAGCCTGCTAGGTGGAGAAAAACAGTCTCCATGAAAGTTAACGGTGAACCAGTGTTGCTGCGTAGTCAGGATTATGTGGCCATGTATCAGGGTGAGTCTAGCAATGCTCAACCACAGTACTACGCTGATTATGATTATATGAACTGGACGTTTGCGCCAAAACCAGACGCCACCTATCCAGTTGAGATAATTTACTATAGCTTGATTCAGCCGTTAGATACAAACAATCAACAGAATCTTTTCACACAAACAACGCCCCAGTTAATGTTATATGCATCTATGTACCATGCAATGGTATACTTAAAAGCACAAGACAAGATAGCCACATGGAAAGGATATTTTGATGAGGCTATAGGGGCAATCAAAAAAGAAGATAACTCCCGTCGAATCGACAGAAACGTATCTGTTCAGGAACCTTAATAAATGTCATCATTCACATCCCCTTTCACTGGTACCGTTATTGAACCAACGGACGTATCGTATTACGCGCTATCATTTAGTTCTAATACACAACTCTACTGGCCGTCTGTAGTTAACCCAACTCAGGTTCCTGCGGCTAGGATTATGAACTGTACGCCGTCTGCAAGTTCATTGGCTATTGCATTGCCAGAGGCAGATCAAGGTGCGGTTGGTTCTGATATATTGTTTACCAACTTATCAAATACTTATTCCTTTACAGTAACAGATGCGTCAGGTTTAAATGGCACAACTATATCACCTGGCGCATCAGTTTATTTTTACCTGACAAACAACACAACATTTGCAGGCACTTGGTCCAACACTATATTTGGACTTAATACTTCTGTGGCCAGCGCATCAACCCTTGCAGGCGCAGGACTAACTGTCATATCTGGAAAACTGGCAACAACTGGTAACATTGTTCAGGTATCAACTGCACCAACGCTCACAGATGCAAGTAGAGCTAATACTTATGTTTGGACGGCCGGAGTTGGTAGTATTTCATTGCCATCTACAACCGGACTATCAGCGGGATGGTGGATTGGTTTTAGAAACGCAGGCACTGGCACACTAACATTTAACCGAACAAACACAGAATTAATTAATGGAAATATAAGCATTCAAACCAATGCAGGCGATTCCGGGTTCATTTATTATGATATTGGATCTGGCAATTTCTTTACTGTAGGATGGACTGTCTCTTCAAACATAACATTTACAGCCGCTTCATATGATGTAGATAGCGTATCTGGAAGTAACCTTAGCTTAACAGCTTACGCACCAAACTTGCAAACTTATGTGGCGTTATCTGGAACTAGGTCAACTAACTTACTTGTTACATTACCTGCTGTAACACAGTATTACGTTATCTCAAACGCACTACCCAATACAGTTGGATATGCACTTTCATTCCAGGCATCTGGAAGTTCATCATCCCCCATTACGATAAGCCCCGGATCTACTGCAACAATTCTTTGTTCTGCCGGTAACTTACTTGTTATTACTCAGTCTATTATTTCCAGTTTTACTGCTCCCGCAACTGGAACAGCGGCCGCTCCTGAATTCACATTTAACGCTGATAACTCATCTGGTATGTACTTAATTGGTACAAGTCAACTGGGTTTAGCGGCAAATGGCCGTAACATATTGAACATGAACTACACAAATACATCTGCGGCTACCATGTCAACACCTGGATCGTTTACCGCACTTCAAGGTATTTCTGGCGGAGGATTTTAATGGCAACTGAAACAAGCCAGGTTCAACCGCAATATAGTCAGGTTTATTCTTTGGCGGTAAAGCCGGGTATTAAAAGAGACGGTACTGTATTTGAAACTGCGGAGTATACCGATGGAGTTTGGTGTAGGTTTCAGCGTGGCACGCCTAAGAAAATGGGTGGATATAATCAACTCTTTAGCACGTTCAATGGCATACCGAGGGGAATGATCGCCATCCCTTATAATGGAGTTAATTATGTTTTTGCAGGAAATCAAAACGGTCTTGATGTATTCACTCTTGGCAATTCTTATGGCCTTGGATCCGGGCCTTACAGCGCTCTTTTCCAACCAGGTTATGACGGTGTTCCGGTTGTTTCCAACACCACTACAACCGTTTCACTGACTAGTACAGCAACACCGATTGTTGACTATACTAAGGCATTCCCCATTGGCACAAAAATCGTATTTTCTCAAACTGTTGGCGCGACGGTTTATACCGTTACAGCGTCCTCCTTCACCACCCCCAATACCTCCGTTACCTTTGCACCCGCACTCGGATCAGGCGTAACGGTAAGTAACATATATGTTGCAAACGTTAACTTTGCGTCTAGTCCCAATCTTTTATGGCAGTTTGATGCACAACACAATCCTGTTGGTGGTGCGTTATCAGTAATAGCTCACCCCGGTTTAAACTTATCGTCAGTCGATAACGCAATTAATACGCAGGTACAACTAGGCAGTATTTTGCCCAATAGCTCAGAGCAATGGTCCTTAACGGGTCTTGCGGATAGTGGAGGTCAGAACCCTACGTTCCAACCAATTAGCGTGTCTGGTGGCGTTTGTGTGCTCTATCCATATTTATTTGTATACGGCAATGATGGATATATTGCTAATAATAACGTCAGCACAACATATAGCTCTCAGACTCTTACAGACTGGAACGGCGCAACAGCCAACCAAGTTAATATGGCCTCCAGTAAGATTATTAAGGGACTGCCAATGCGTGGCGGTACTAACTCACCATCCGGACTATTCTGGGCTACAGACAGCTTAATTCGCGTATCATTTAACGGTGTGGCACCATATTACTGGAATTATGATATTATTTCCAGTCAGATATCAGTAATGTCATCTAGCTCAATTGTTGAGATGGACGGAATTTATTACTGGATGGGTGTTGATAGATTTTACATATATAACGGTAGTGTTAAATTACTTCCGAACGATAAGAATGTAAACTGGTTATTTGACAACTTGAATTATGTTCAGCGTCAAAAAGTATGGGCCACTAAAGTGCCTCGTTTTAATGAGATCTGGTTCTTTTATCCACGCGGAACAGCAACAGAATGTACTGATGCAATTATCTACAATGTCAAAGATCAGATATGGTATGACGCAGGTCAAGCAATTGGCGCACAGAGGTCTTGTGGATACACCACAGAGATTTTCCCCAACCCAATTTGGGCTGACTGGAACTATAAAACAGTGTTTGGTGAGCCTTTTAAGGTAATTAGTACCCCTACGGGCCAGTCTGCACCAACAAGTTCACAGTTCTATGTGTCCGGAGATGCAACACCGACTTTTGGACCAGGGACGTATGTGGCGTTTTCCAATACTCCAGGTGCCACGATATATAAAATATCATCTAGTACTTTTATCAATACAACAGCGATCGGTATCCCTGGCGCAACCTTAGTTACAGTCGCTACTGCAATATCCCCCGCACCAACGGCAGGCATTGTGGTTTACGGGATAGTTGGTGGATATTCAATTTGGCAACATGAGCAGAGCGTTAATGAAACATCCGGCGTTCGAGAAAACGCAATTGAGTCTAGTTTTACAACCTGTGACTTGAGTTGGCTTGCAGGCAATCCGTCCACACACGCCGAGCCTATTGGTATCAACAGACGTTTACACATTCGCAGGGTTGAGCCTGATTTCGTTCAATCCGGAACATTGAATATGACTGTACTCGGTAAAAAGTACGCAAACGGCCCTGAAGAAGATAGCGGACCAATACCTTTTGGTCCCGATACGGATAATATAGATAAGATAGATACCAGAATCGAACATAGAGAGGCAAGGCTTAAATTTGAGTCTAATGAAATTGATGGTAATTATGAGCTTGGTCGCATCCTTATGACGGTGGAATTAGGTGACGAGCGTCCATAAAAAGATCAACCAGTTTTTTCCTGTTGTTCCCGTTCATATTAGTTGGGAAGATTACGCAGGCGAATTGGTTATGTATTTCGGTCAAGAGTCTTTTCCTATAGTTTCTGAAGAGAACTGGCAGGAAACAGCCACAGCAATATCTGGGTCACCTACTTTTTCATCATATGGTGTACCAAACGCTAGCACATTTTCAACTTGGCAAGAATGGGCTTATGAGTTTTCAACACTTGTTAACGGCAAAACCCGGTAATCACGGGGCATTAAGTCAATGTTTTCTGCATTAATATATATAGCATAATAGGAATTTAAAATGAGTTTTTGGTCCGATCCAGTTGGAAATATTTCAAATGCAATAAGCCATCCGGCAGATGCAATTAAAAATTTGGCGCCTACAATCGGACAACTTGGCGCTATTGGCGGCGCAATTGCATCTGGCGGTCTAAACCCCATGGCAGATTTGGCCGCAGTTAATGGTGCTATGGGACTATTAGGGATGGGTGGTGGTGGTGGGGGCACAACTGGTGGGGCACCAGGGACTAACGTTGCAGCGTACCCTGGATCAAGTTCACCTGGTGGATTGTCTAGCCTAGCAACTTCTGGACTAACACCCGGTTTGACAAAGGGTCGATCAACACCTATTAACCCATATGGCGGGGTTTTTTCAAATGATGAATTCTCCCCATATTCAACGGCCTCTCCCGCTCCTGCTCCTGCTACAGTCGCCATGCCATCCAGTGGGTTATATGAGAGTTCTGATTTAGACTTTGCGGCCGGTGGTCATATTCAACATTATGACGAGGGTGGTGATGTTGATATTAATCCAAGAAACGCCCCACATGGTGCAGGACTTTGGCATGGACGTGGCGGTGCAAACCTAATGCCACCTAGCCCACATGGCATGTTAAACGTTAGCGCACACTTTGCAGACGGTGGGCATGTGCCGGAGTTTTACAGCGAGGGCGGAATGCACAATAGATTTGTTAAGGGTGCAGGAGACGGAACAAGTGATGATGTGCCTGCAATGCTCGCAAACGGTGAGTTTGTTATTCCTGCGGACGTTGTATCTTCGTTGGGTAACGGCAGTAACGACAGTGGCGCTAAAGTGCTTGATCATTTCTTGGAAACGATTCGTGCACACAAGACAGCACATGATCCTAAAAAATTACCACCTGATAGTAAGGGCGCATTAGCCTACATATCAGAAGCACATAAAAAAGTGAAGGCATAATATGGCACTTTCTAGTATTGTTTCTGGATTAAATTCCACAGCCAACAAACTCGGTAGTTTAGGCACAAACAGCACATCAACCGCTACAACTTTGCCGTCATGGTATGACACGGCACAACAAAACCTGGTTAATAACGCAACAGCCAACGCGGCGAATGTGCCCTTATTACAAAACACTGTTGCAGGAAACGCAATTAACCAGTTGAACGGCCCAAATAATCCGTTTACTCAAGCCCAAACAACACTACATACAATTGCATCCGGCGCGGCTAATCCATGGATTACAAACGCTAATGGCACAATAACACCAGATACAAGTACAGCTTTGGGCGGTTTAGCTGCTTCTGAACAGCAGGCGCTTAATAATGCGTTACCGCAAATTGGTGCTCAAAGTGGCGCAGGCGCAACATCAGCAGGTCAGTTCGGCAGTTTACGCGGCCAAACAGCACAACAAAACGCATACGGTAACGCGCTAAATACAATGAATACAGCGCTGAACACTGCGGCACTTAATAACCAAGCAACTGGCGTTAATGCGGCAACAGGACAAAGTCAGTCAGGATCACAGGGCACAGCGACAGAAACAACACTTGGTCAAGCTCAACAAGCAAGTCCGCTCACATCAACGGCAATGCTTGCTAACATTCTAAGTGGCGTACAAGCCCCAACGACGGTTACAAACACAACCAATGTATCACCACTCAGCTTACTCAGTGGTTTGTCAAACTACGCTACAAATAATCCGAGTGGTATTGGATCTAGTTTAATTAATAGTCTTGCCGGATTGGCCGGATTAGGTGGCAGCAGCACCGAAAGTTCCTCTACTAACAATGATTCAACTGTTCCGCAAGAAGATACTGGTTCTGCGGCATCAACAGCAAATAATTATTACAGCAATCAAGCTAATCAAGATGGAATGACTAGTTCGTATGATCCTACTGCCGGTTGGTCTATTTAAGGAATAAATAAATGGGTGATGAAGTAGCAACAAGCGGACTAGATGCACTACCAGGTGCTAAGGTTCAAGCCGCCCCAGTTAAGGGCGGCATTTCTGTTCCTGGCTCCAATGTATTAGATCCAACACAGACTGAGGCGTTACTTGCAAATATGCAAGAATTGATTGATCAACGCAGCCGTCGCAATCCATTGGGTGATGCAATTCAGGATATGCAGGCCGGATTTATGGGTCAGACACAGCAACGTGAGGCTTATAAAAATCAACAGGCTCAAGAATTATTTAACATGCGTGCACAGATGGCCGCTGTTCGTGGCAGCCAGGCTATGCAACAGCAACAAGCCAACACGCTTAATGCACTGATTAAAAATGCCGGTGGTGGCGAACCACAACCTGGTGCAGGTCAACCAAGCCAACCAGGACAGCAAAACTTAACAAATGTTCCAGATCCAATATTAAAAGCCATGGCCGCACGTATGCAGATACGTGATTACACCGGTGCTCAGGCACTTTATGATAAGTGGGCTACTGAAGAGTCCAACGCAATGTCACAGGCTAAGTACAATGCCGCAGGCAATACACAGCAGAAGTATTTTGTCAACGGTCAAGAGATTGATTTGACACCAAATGAGTACAATGCATTACCGGCAAGTAAGAAAAGTCAGGTACAAGTAGTGAGCGCTCCTGTTGCGCAAGGTGCAACACCTGCAAGTAATGCTCCAGTAACAGCAGGTCCTAGTGTAAATAACCCTGGTAACGTAAGACCAGTGGGCGCAAGTACAGGTTTCCAAAACCCCCCTACGTTTGAAGAGGGTTGGAAAATCATGGACAATAATTTAAAAGCGTATGGTGCTAAAGGCGTCAATACTCTTGAGGCAATTATTAATCGTTGGGCCCCTCCAAGCGATAAAAATGACACAGTGGCATATATTAAAGATGTGTCTACACGTTTAGGACTTGATCCAAAACAGCCATTAAACCTTGAAGATCCGCGCGTTCGTCAGGCACTTGGAACTGCAATCATGTTGCATGAAAAAGGTCCTAGCAATATATTCACTGCTTCAGGCATGAAACCTGTTGTCGCACCTGCCGGAGCCACACCGCGTAACAAGTCAGAGTACGAACAACAACTGGCACTACAGAAAAAAGCCAGTGAGTCGGCCATTGAAACAGAGGCTAAGAAACAACAAGACATTAATACGGCATTGACAAAATCAACAGCGCAAGAACGTACTAAGGCCGGTGACTTTATCTCTGACCTGCAAAAACGTGCTGATAGGGCTGATGAGATTGCACTTGCGGCTAATCAGGTTATTAGCCACGCTACTAACCGCCCTAATGACTTCGGTATTACAGAACATGCCGGCATAGTGCCTGCGGCTGTTGGTGCTGTAACACATCTACCGTATGTTGGTGGAAGTTTAGAAAAGACATATGGTAAATTAACACTGCCTGAAGAGTCTATCAAAGAGCGTAACAAAACCGATACCAACGCACAGAAGTTGGGTCTTGACTTTGCACAACAAATGTTTGCTGGATCTGGTGCAAGGCTTGGTGCTGCACTTGAAAAGATGGCAATTGATGCTAAAGGCGTGGGTACACAATACACTGCTGAGAGTAACGTAATGAACTCAGCGCTTATTAGGACAGCGGCAGAAAAAGCAAAAGAGCAAGCAGCACTCTGGAACCAGTATAAGAGCTCACACGAGAACCCTGACCCATATGCGTTCATACAAACGCCAGAGAATCAATCACTAGAAGCCAAGTATGAGCAAAAGCTCAAACAAGACTTTCCAAAATACTTCAACGATAAAACCATTCCCCCGAAAGTGGGCGAAGAACGCCCAACTAAGTCCGGAAAAATGAGTGTGTGGGATGGTAAACAATGGGTGTATAAATAATGGCAATCGGAACTCCAGTACCAAAAGAGGATCTCCATCCTGATGTATTTCAGTCATCTAATATTGTGCCTGCTGTGGAGTTGACAAATGCGCCAACCGAACCAAACGCCCCAGAAGATACCCTACACGCTGAAAAGTCATACCCGTACTTAGGAGCCGGTGCGGCACTTGGTGCTCAAGGGTTGGGTCGTACTGTTGGTAGCAAGAACTGGTTCAACTCTGATTTTCCAGAGTACCGCCCGTCTGAGCCAAACCCATTGCCTAAGAACCCTGGCGAGTTTACTGATGGAACCTATAAGCCTGGATCACCATACACCCCAGGCGTCTATGCCCCAGGTAAGCCGTACGCGCCAGGACCGGAGTTTGTGCGTCGTGAGTTTCCTGGTTTGCCCGCTGAGTTGGACAAGGGCCCAAACGCCGTTGAGAACTTTGCCTTGTCGCAACACAAAGGCCCCGCTGGAGAGGGTCAGTTTTTTGGTGGCCAGGACTATGGGGACGCTTACGCAAGGGCCATGGAGGCAAAACAGTTCAATGCCGGCAGCACAGGCTTTGTGGTCCCGCAGGGGGGAACGCCGCTTGCGCTACCGCCGGAGATAGCCGCCCAGAAAGAACAGGAGTACAAAGCTAAACTTGAGGCCGAGCGTGCGCAACGCGAGGAAGGCGCTCGCGTAATTCATGAGCAGCAGGAAGACAAAAGGCAGGCCGAGCACAACCGCGCTGAGGCTGCAAGACGTCAGGCGCATGAGGACAGGGAGGCGCACCGACTCAAAACGTTTAACGACATTGAGAGGCAAAGACGTGACAACCATGCGGCGATGGAGCAGGAAAAGCAAAATAGGTTTTTAACAAGTGAATCGGAAAGACAAGGGGCCCACGCATCGCGTCAGGCGGAGTATCAACTTGCCAGAAGGGCCGAAGATGCCAGGTTAGCGGAAGAGGCACAACGTATTGCCAGGGCTAAAATAATTGGTATGGCCAACAAGTTACCTGGTCAAATACCAATGGCGGGATGGAACGCAGGAGAGGCTGTAGAGCGTTTTCAAGAGCCGGGTATTCGTAACAAGATAGCGGGCGCTGTCAACGCCGCTGGCGCCGTTGCACCATTCCTGTCGCACGTTCCAAAAATCGGCAAGTACGCTGGATTAATTGGTCCCGGCGCTGCCGGTTTGGCGCATTTAATTGCGGACGAGCCGCAAGGCCACAAAGCGGGCGGGCACATTCAACATTTTGGAGGGGGTGGGCTTGCTGAAAAGGCCGCTAATTTTTTGTTCAAACCCCGGGAAACAAAAATCCTAAAAGCAAGCGAAGCTCTCGCGCCGTACGAAGGCAAGTTTCTCGGACTGACACAAACAGATAACTTCGGTGTGCATGGCGGTCGTATGGGCGGCAACCAGTTCCCTAACTTCCAAAACATTAGCCCGCTGCATCAACAGCATCGCGTTGTGTGGATGAACGATAGCCCCAAGCATGCACAGGACATAATCAACCGCGGTGGCGACAACATGGTTTGGTCCACTTACATTGGCGCTCCTGATCAACTTAAATCAAACAAGTCAGTTGCTCAGGACATTTTGAACCAGCACTATCAACGCGATTTGTCTCCAGAGCAAATTGATTTGATTAACCAGCGTATTGCTACGTTGCGCGCGGGCCCTAAAAAGAACTTGGTGTTCTCCCAGCCTTTTGACATTCGTGACAAGTTTGCAGCCCAAGAACTGGGCTTAGATACGTTTGCGCGCCGCGCTGCGTTGGCAGACATTCTTGGCACTGGCAAAGGTGTGGGTCTAACCAAAGGCGGTATTGCGCTGCCCCAGTATGAAGACATTTTGCGCGCGCACAGGGATCCATTGACTGAAGGCGCACCAACAAGTTCTGTGGGCACCCGTTTGTTCACCGTGGACCCAACCATCCCCACGCGCCACACTGACCAGTTTCACCCTGACTATCGTGATACTGTCCACGGCGATGACTTGGGTGTGCAATTCAACCCAATTCCTCAACGCATTGCAGTGCCCGATTGGTACAACGAAATTAACGCGCGCGCACCCGGTAAGACACACGGCAACGCTTGGTTCTCATACATGAACAATCCTCAGCAAATCACTGACGAATATCTGACCAACATGCAACGAGAAGGCTACGCTGACGGCGGTCAAACTCGCAATTATGCAAGAGGTGGTCTAGCTCATTTAGGGGCAGCGTAATGGCAACATTAGCACAAATAAAGGCTGGGCTACAGTTTGGCAAAGAGGCTTTAAGTGGTACAATACCGAAACTTGAAAGGATCACACATGAGGCAAGACAAGAAGGACCATTTCTCAGAGTCCAACCAAGAGGCGCAACGCCAACAACAGGAGTCCGAGAAACGGCAGGACTACGTGGACACGATGTTTCACCAACAGTATCGGATGAGCAGGTCAAAGCCTTTGCCAAAGACCCCAACAACCACGTAAAGCAAAGGGCAAACGCCTACACAACTGAGAAGTTAGCAAAGCCGTACTCTTTACCCAGTATGCCAGAGAGTTCCCTGGCTAAACAGTCTGCGATCGGTCGCACGTTTATGCACGCCGTAACAGAAGACCCCGCATATAAAGCTGCAGTGTTTGACGCGTACAAGAAACAAATGCCGGGGCTTATTGAACAGCACAATGTTAAAGACTACGATGACCTGGTAAATAAATCATACAGCCAGTTGGCCAAAGAGACAGAGGAGCAGTTTAGTACTTTGCCCGTCAACATGAGCTTTCATCAGAATGGTGAGGGGAATTACCACTCTAGTAATGAAATGCTAAAAGATGTAGTGGGCAACAACCACCTTTACGTGTTTCAAGGTGGCGATCCGCACGAATTTTTAAACTTTGTGGACCCAACAACTGGGCTCAACACAAACGAAAAATTCAGGGCGGTGCATGACTATTACGGTCACGCCGCGCATGGCAACTCTTTTGGTCCCAAGGGCGAGGAGACGGCGTGGGGAGCGCACTCACAAATGTTCTCCCCACTGGCTAAGTTGGCCATGACTTCAGAGACGCGGGGTCAAAATAGTGTAGTAAATTACACACCACTAAATNCCGCTGTTAAAAAGGCCATTAATGAATTAGATGGCAAAATATACGATGCTAAACGTGCCGGAGAGCTAGACAAAATACCCGAACTTGAGGCCCAAAAGGCAAACAAGTGGAATGAATTTCAATATGCCCCACAGAAGTCTGTAATACTACCCCCAGAGTTTCANGACACCAACTACTCCGGCGGCATGCCAGACTACATTCAGCCGCTTATTAAACCGCAAGCGGGAACCACAACATCCTCTGACCTTACGCATTTTAGTAACTCGCCGAGTCTTACGCAGACCGATCCAGCTAAGTACGGCACCGGCATAGCGGGCGCTGAGGCTGATAGGCTCAAGAATTACTCTGGCGCTGTAAAGGATAGGACCTACTTTTATGCAGGCGATCAGACTCCAGAGCTTGGCTTGGGTCCCTACAAGTACAAGACGTCATCCAATAACCTGTATGACGTAAGCGCTGACCCGCTAGGGCTTGGCGTGCTGGCCAAAGAGGCTAATAGGACGCCGTACACGGCCAGCGCTAATCAGGGCCTGGTGTATAACGCGGACAGTGATCTGGAGCGCATGATTAAAGAGCACGGATACTCAGGTGCGCTGTACCCAGATAACACAAAACCCTCTGCGATAATGTTCAAACCCATGGACGTGCAAAAACAAGCCCAGGGTGGTCTGGCTCACTTACGATAACGGGCCCCATGCCATCCCTCTGCGGCAAGTGGCATGTCTGGCGCCCAACTAGGCGGTGTGGTCATAATTCTAATGACCTCATCCATATGAAACTCAGCGTTTTCCGCGTCAACTAACAGCAGGACCTCGTCATGGATCAGGTTGAGTATTCCGTATCCGTTCTCCTCAACGTTAAGCGAAGCATGGGCCAGGAAGTCGCGAGCGAGCCCCTGGGTTGCGCTTTGGAATATGCTACTACCAATAAGCGTGTTCCTAGACCATTGACGGCTGTAAGTGTTTTGGCTGTGGACGGTGACGGCTTTCTTGATCTGACCCCAGGGGGTAACAACGTCCTCTACCCTGGGTCTTTGCCAACAGATTAGTCTCTTACTTGGCAGTATTAGCCACAACACACCTTTATCACACTTTAGGCGGATCTTTTGACCTGCGGCGTATGCAGTTCCTGGATCATTTACCGCCAACAACGCGGCCTCTTCGCAGGCGTACCATAGGTTCTTTACTTTGGCATAAGACAGCCTATATGCGTCCACAGCCTTTTGAGCCTGTACTAGGGTCATCTTAACACCCATACCGTCCGCGTACTCTACGAGGCCCTTGGAGCCCTGCCCAAACATACAACCAAGAACAGCCGACTTGGCTATCTGACGTTGGTCCTTTGTAACCTGGTCATATGGCACATGGAAGACTGACGTTGAGGCAAAGGTTTTGTACTCGTCTAGCCCCTGTCTAAATAATTCAACTTTGTCTTTTTGGCCGGCCAACCAAACACCCACCCTGTTTTCAATGGACGAGAAATCGACGTCAACGAACGACGATCCACTTGGAGCCTTAATTGCAGAACGAACGGATGAACTGAGTTGTTGCATCGTACCACCTCCCTCAACAAAGACAACTCCAATCGCTCTTGCAATCTGATCGTCGCTAAGTGTGGGGCGCGCAATATTTTGTAGATTAAGTCCACCACGCGAAGACCAACGTCCAGTAGACGCGCCGTGATAGACCAGTGTATTTCTAATTCTTCCATCTCTTTGTATCTCCAACATTTTTGCATACTTGGCTACGCTAGTCTGACTTCCCTCCTGGCGTAGTTCGAGCGCCCGTCGCACGTTCTTGGGTATTAGCTCCTCGGCCAATTTCTTAATAACACTGTCAGCAGTAAGGTCTTTCATATCCGCCCCGTGAGCGTTCAGCCACGCTAGCAGTTTGGCCCGCTCGGACGGCTTACAGCCGGTCAGGGCAAGGAGTTCGTTGTCGAGTTGCTCCTGGGCGTTTTTAACCGCGTTCTCAGCGTTTTTTAACTCAAGGGGATCCACTGGCACGCCTCTAAGGTTGATACGCTGTGTAAGCTCCCATATGGCCTGCTCAGAGGCACTCAGGCCCCTCAGCTTGGAAACAATCGACATTTCCGCCTTAACGTCCTTAACGCAATACTCGTAGAGTTGCTGTAGCAGTTCTGGGTCATTGTTAAAGTTACCGTTTTTGAGCGGTTTGCATAGTTTTTGAATCAATTTTGCGCCGATGGGATCCTTTTTGTGCACGGCGTCCATAAAAATCGCGGATTCTTCCAGGCTCTGAGGCACGTTATTGGACGCGGCTATGGCCATGGAGTCGATTACCTGGCTTAGTTTTAGTTCTGGCCAACCGTACTTTGGGACGCAGACACAGTTCCAGATCGCGTACTCAAACATGGCGTTCCATGCTTGGATTTTGCCGCCGTTACGGACGTGGTCTAATAGTTTAGATAAGAAATGCCCATAGTGTGGGTTGTTAACTTGGTCAGTTATTAACACATCGGTGGGTTGGGTGCCGAACGCAATACACAACACTTCTGTTGCGGGGTCGTTGGCGTAAATGTCTAAACCTTGTTCCTTAAGATCAATCTTACTGCGCGTTTCAAAGTCGATACTATAGACCATTTGTTTCTTTCCTGTTTAGCTTTTAAGGTTTGTTTTAACTCGTTGGAAATGCTTTTATGCTACCTTCCTTTTACGAATAACATTGCCAAGTTTTTCAATATCAACGCATTCATCTGCAAGACTAGCGCAAGCCTCTCGTTCATCTTCCTGGATCTTCTTTACTACAAGAAATAATCCCACAACGTCAATGATTGGCCCGACGTGCTCAAGTATCTTTGTAACGTAATCTTCGTTTTTCATAATCCCCCCTAACTGCCATTGTAGCATAAAAAAGGGCCGCCTCAAAGGACGGCCCAAACCACCATGTCAACTCAACTTAAATCTCACACACCCCGGCAACGCAGGCTAACATTTGCGCCCCCTCTACGTTATCCGTAACCTCCTTAAAATCTTCCCAGTTAATGTTAGGCATTTGGGCCTTAAGCTCGTTGTACTCGGCCTCAGTGCACTCCTCGTAGGGCGCTTGCCTGTACGTGCCACCGTCATAAGGAAGGTACGACACGCCGCTAATCTCCCCAAAATGGTCCCAAGTCCATGCGCCCACGCTCGGCCAATCTTTCTCCTCAACGGAAATTGTGACAGACGGCTTATGCTCGCACCAATGACGCTGATAGGTGAGCCATAAAGAGAGGTGCTCAATAGGTGTGACATCTCCTCTTGTAAGGCCATCGGGTGCTCGTTGGGGGAAAGAGAAGACCATAGTCTGTTCAGGCTTGTAGACACAGTCCTCGGTAGGTACTCCGGACGCTCTAAGAAACTGGCTAAGAGGGTCTTTCTTATCGCCTCGTACTCTTCGGATGTAATATTTGGAGTGCCTTGGATGAATTCCAGAAGCGGCGTCAGTGAGCTGGGAGACTGTCCCACTCGGTTTGACACAAGTGATAGCACAGCTTCCAGGTATCCCGAGGATGGATGCCCATTCTTTATTAACAGCGCGAGCAGTTTCTCGCAGGGTGTCGAGTAAGTCATTTAGTTCTTTCCCCTCTGTGCAAAGCATTTTGTTGTCGTAGATGCCAGTGATTGAGACGCCAAGTAGCCTCTCCTCCTCTGTATTTCGTTGCCACACCTTACGCAGATACGGGAACTTAGTAAATGTAGACTGGATAGTGCCCAAAATGGTAGCAAGGCGTACCTTTTCGAGTAGAGTTTCTTTAGTATCATCATGACGAGCTACCACCTCAGTAAGGTTACAAAATTGGTAGGGGCGCAGAACAATCTCAGAACATGGATTCGTACCGAACTCATAGTTTGGATCACGTACACCGTACTTTTCCACGGTCTTACGGGCCGCCTCGCGATTAAAAATTCCTCTTTCTCCAGAGTGTGAGTTGTATAGGGAAAGCCATTCCTCCATAAACTTTCCAACTGTAGGCGTTTCATTATAAACAGCCGAGTTATTAGCCAGTGCGCGATGGGGCGCGGTATCCCACCAAGGTCCAGATTTAGCATGGCGAATCCTTTCATCGTCCAAGTCCGACAAACTGATCATTGCGGACCTGCGGACACCACCGACTACAACAACCTCACCAATCTTACACATCAAGTCGTGGCACTCCAGGGAGTTCAGCTTGCGTCCCTTTGCCCCCTTGAACAACTTAACAGCGAATTCAAACAAGTCAACCAATGGCCCTGGTCCAGATGCGCGCCCTCCAAACGTCTTTAAACGGGCTCCTGCGGGCCTAACACTGCTCACGTCCCACTTGGGTATCTCACCCGCGTACAAGTGCGCTATGATCAATCTAAGGGCCTTTGCCCAACCCTCTTTAGAGTCGTGGACCTTGATCACGCCGTCATAATCAAACATCTGCTCAGGCACTTCCGGTAGTTGGCTAATGTTCTTAGACTCTACGCTGAAACCAACACCGGTCCCACACAGCAGAATAAACATGGCCTCATCAAATGCTTTTGCGTCGTCAATTGGCAAGTAGCTACAGTTGTAGACACATGTGTTGTCACGATCTGCGCTTTTGCCCGCGGTCATCATGGCCCGCATAGACGGCATAACTTTATGGTCGCGGATCGCGGTTCTAATTTCCTCTTTTAACTTGCTGTTATTTTCTAACTTTGGTGTTCTGCTGAATATGTAATCCACAAATCTGTCTGTTGTCTCTGACCAAGTCTCACGACGATTCTTTTCATCGATAAAACGTGCGTATCGACTGGCGGCTATGTACTCTCTATATTGATCCATTTATTATGCTCTTTTGTAGTTAATGATAGAGGGCAAAAAAGGGGCCGTAGCCCCTTCTCTTTCCTCACTATTTGTTAGATTGCGAAATCTTCTGCGGCACTTGATCCACCGCTTAACTTTTCACCGTCTTCCAATTTTTGCACGTTGTTCAAACCACATGCAATTCCTTTTCCACCCTTGGTGTCATATGGGTAGAACGTCAAAGACGCACGCCCGTAGCAACCACTGTAGAACTCTTCTGGGTCGATGATCGCGTTCATGTCCGCGTCAACCACACCAGGCTTACGGTCTGAGTTGGCATTTATGAAGTACATACCTTGGTACTCTGCGCCTTCTCTCTCCTCGTCACCATCACGTAGGCCACCCTTGAGGCCCTTAATGGTCCCACCAAACATTGCCTTGTTGGCCTCTTTGCACTCCTCAATCGCCTTGTTAACCTTAGCGACTGTGTCTTTATCAGACTTAGGAATTAAAAGCGCGGTAGAGTACTTGAGTGCTCCGCCGTCTTCCTTTGCCTTGGGCTGAAAAACTTGTACGTAAGAGAAACGAACTTTACCTGTTACGACTTTGGTTTTGATAGTTGAAGCCATTTTATTTCCTATTTAGCGTTAGATCTGGACTTGATCGGGGGCCAGATCGACAACCCCGTATTTCGAATTGTATCACGTTAATCGTCGTACAGTACTCTGTGTTTCGATAACGCGACACGTATCGCCAAGGATTTCACAAAGTTACCGTAGTGCTCCGAGTTCACTATAGCATTTGGATTTTCTGCTATGGTAAACAACACATCGTTAATGGCGTCGCGCAACCGCTCTAGCGCCTTACGATTTTCCCATTGTAGCATTGGTTGGGTTTCTTTGCAATAATAATCAATCATTATTTCAGGAACTGTGACCTGAATATTAAAGAATTTAATAATCATGCAAAGTCTTCTGTTGCTGTGTCCTTAACCTTTACCAGTTTAGGTGACCCTGCGGGGCGTGATATTAGGTCCCCAAGTATTGTAGCGACGTGCCCTTTAGGGGCCAACTTCTCAAGTGATGCAACAGACTTCAACTTTGGCTCTTCGTAGATTTTGCTCTTTGACAGCCCCATCTCAATGAGTCGGATTTCTGCCATCTTGGGATCGACGATCTTGCGGTGAGTTACCGTTGTGCCAAGTGTGTAACCGGGGGGCGTAATGTTCTCAGCAACTGCACGATTGAGCGCGAACTCCTCAACGTCACTGACCCAGGTTTTTAAACTGCTCGCACGATCAATCACCATCGTAACCTCATCTGCCGTAAGTAGTGGAGGCTCTCTAAAGTCTAGCTTTGCCAGTTCGTTGTTAAAGTCTGAACGTGCACGGCACTGGGCCTTAGCACGACAGAATTGGCAGTGATCCCCTGGCACAAACTCACCGGCTCCACTCCATGCGCGTTTAGCTTTTGGCTTAACGTAGTACTGTGCCCAATCTAATAACTTTTCAATTGTGGTGTGGTCTGTTGTTATGGAATCGAGGCGTGGTTGCACAATAGTGTATTCCACCTCTGTAACACCTGGAAACTCTTCCTTGAACTTGCAGTACGCGCCGAGGGCATACAAACGAAGTTGACTGTTGTCTTTTGCTGATACTGGAATTCCTTTACCGAACTTCAAATCCATTACGCGGATCTTGTGTTTGGATAGGATCACCACATCCGCTGTACCGAACCCTTCGGGCACGTAATCACTAAAATCAACACGTTGCTCAAAGAGCGGAGTGTCTCCTTCACCAATTTGGCTACGAACATAGAGCACGTAATTATTAACGTACTCATGGAACTCTTTGTTGTAGTATTCTGTTGATTTAACTTGTTCGATAATTTTGTCATATTCTTCTTTCTTTATATGACCGTATAACAAGCTCAATTCTGCATCAGCCAGTGTATGGGCCGTTGTTCCTTCTTCGCTAAAACTGAATGATCCCGTTTGTCTTTTCTGTTCTGGGAGTGTGGCCTCTAGTCGAGCGGAGGGTGTGCATGCCATCCACCTTTCGGATCCGGATGCTGAGAGTAATGCGTGTGCGGTCATTTTAGTCTTTCGTTTCAGTTTAAGGTACATATAATAATGCAAAAAGGACCCGTAGGTCCTTTCATTTTGTGCAAGTATATTTACTTTTATTTTTATTCTTTTAGGGCGGATATCAGTTTAGCTATCTCTGAACCAAAATCAATCGTAACCTCAGCCTTAACGTCAACTTTATTGTCCTTGACCTCGCGGTAGTCCTCGGGGAACATACTCTTTGTCATAACCTCATACAGCCTAGTGTTATAAGTTCTGTTAGTTAAATTAGCCATGCCCTCACGCTCCCACCAAGCCTGGGATTCTGTAGTTGCCCGACTAACAGCCTCGGCAAAGTCTGGATTATCTTTTTTCCATTTTTCTGCTGTGGACTTGCTAATGCCTAACGCGGACCACATCGCCTTTTGTGTTGCACCTTGTGTGCCTAGAGCAATTATTTGCTCGCACATTTCAGGTTTGTATTTTGTTAGTATTTTTGTTGCCATAATTTTTAGTATTTGGGGAGACCGTACCCCTACACGTCTGTAGAGTTCACCAGTTGATTCTGGATGCGGTTTGAGGGCCTTGCGACCCTTGCCGGTCAATATCACTTCGGCTCTAATTGCCTCATGAGATCAGTGAGGGTATCCTAAATGTTAGATTACCTGGCCCTCTAAATATACTAATGCAATTACTTTGGCTCTTTCGCCCCAACGGTTTGATCACGAACCTGTGCGCGCTGTTTTGCCTCTGAAAGGGCCTCGTTGACCACAATGCGTGTAATTGCCCCGGCTAACTCCTGGCGGGCCTTTTCCATGCCTTCCTTGTTGGAGATACCGTTCTTGTCCATTAAGGTTCTTAATAGCTGACTGCTCATGCTGTTGCTACCGAGGAAGTTGCCAATGATGCCTCAAACGCATCAACTTGCGGTGTCGATTGGTTTTGGATTGCTGAGATTAATGCATAAAGTGTTACGGTAGGGGCCTGGCTTGGTAAATTTAACGCCGTCAAAAGCGTATTAATTTCCCTAACCTGGAACTTTAAAGTTACCTCAAACGTATCCACTGGGTTTATTCCCATTCCTGAATTTTCCATTTTTTTCTCCTGTTATAAAATTAAATCTCTTCTTACCTTGCGATCAAAATCATTCACAAAGTACGGGCCAATCACCTTGAGTGCGTTAATGTACTCCAGGTTGTTTGCTAAGTTGCGATCAAGATAGGACCCCGGCTCTGCCTCAGCAGAATCGTTAATGTCATCCTCAAGATCGCGATACGCGTCTACGAGTTCTTTCTCCAATATTTCTTTAATTGACATCATTTTGTTCGTCTCTCTATTTCGCGATTAATATAAAAAACAGCCTTCTTTAAATCTTCAACGGCGTCGTGTTTTAAGTCTGCACGCCAAATATATTTGATGGCATTTCCCAGGCAAAAATTCATGTGTTCAGTGATCTGTATACACTCCGCACCGCTTGGATGGCTTGTATAGTGTTTTGGGTGATTGACTGGGTCATTGTTATTGCATTTCATCGCGCATTTTCCTTAAAGCTATTCCCATGCGTTTGCGGTCCTGTTCGTTAGCACAAATATGCAAACTATACACGTCCTTGTCTTGGTACTTATTTATGTCCAGTTCTTTGTCGCATGGGTAATGATGCTGTTCGTATACACCATCCCTAAGCAATTCAATAATCACATACTTCATAGCTTTAGTTCCTGTTTGATAAACTCCACAGCTTTAGCAAAGTGATAGCGCCAGTATTTTTCTGTCACGTTCACGTCACTGCACGTCAACCCATCTAAAAATGCGTCCATGATAAACTGCTGTTTCTCATTCATACGCTCGTCGATGACCCTTCGGATGTCCTCTATATCTTCCGGGTCCCAAGGCAACCAACCTTCTATGGACGGATCCATAGAGTTTTTGTGGTCATCTTGCTCAATTGGGTCAATATCCTCGTCTGATAACCTTGGTGTTACTGACGCGCTAATTGTGTGTATTATAGTTTTCATGGCTATAATAATGCACAATTTAGGGCGTTTAGCACCGCCTGCTGAACATTTATTTTTCCTTCCAGTACGCTAACAATCTGGCTGTCTACCGTCTTTGGAATAATTAAATGATGCAAGATAACTGGTTTCTCCTGCCCCTGTCTATAGACGCGCGCGTTGGCCTGTATGTAATCTTGACTAGACCAGGGCAGGTCGTACCAAACCACCTGGGCCGTGTCCGCCACATTACACTGCAAATTTAATCCGATCCCACCCGACTGCGGATGTGCTAATAGTTTTAAAATCTTGCCCGCGCGCCAGTCTTCAATGTCCTGATTGTTCGCCAGGATCCGAGATTCTGGGAATTGGCGCATGATCGCCTCTAACGATTCCTTGTAATGGTAAAATATCAGCGAGGGATTATACTCATCTAATATCTGCTCAAGGTAATTAATTTTCTCTTCGTGCTGTCTGATTGCCACCTTGTCCTCGGTATAAAGAAAACCGGACGTGAACTGCTGTAGCTTGTTGCCTAAAGTCGCGGCTGTTACTGCCGTAATCGTCTCTCCTGCGGTCTCCAGGACCATGTCTTTGGCTAACCGTTTGTAGTTGTCCCAGGTTGCCTTGTCAATTACAACATTGTGGTAGACGTGGGTTAATTTTGGTAACGTCAAATAATCTTCGGCCTTCAGCGCAAAGCAAATATCTTTGATGGCGTCGTGGATCTCCTGATCCTTGCCTGCACGAACCCCCCACTTATAAATAACGCCTGTATGCCTGTTGCGGTCTGTGGGCTCCATATAGCGCGTTCTAAAGGCCGTTAGTGACTTTCCTAGTCGTTGCCCTAGGTCAAGTATGGCCACCTGCGCCCAGAGGTCTCCTAAGCCTTGTGGCGTAGGCGTGCCGGTTAGTATTATCTTACGCTTAAACTGCCTCAAGTGTTTCTTAAGAGCCTTAAATCGTTTTGTGGATGCATCTTTAAACCTGGACGACTCGTCAATAATCAAATTGTCAAATTTTTCAGCAAACTTTGCGGGGTGCTCAAACAGCCACGCTACGTTCTCCAGGTTAATAACGTACACGCCAGCATTAGACTCTAGGGCATTTACTCTTTGTGCGTTTGATCCTAATATCAACGCCACACGCAAATGTTTTAAATGTTCCCACTTACCTGCCTCTTGCATCCAGACAGACTCTGCAACTTTTTTAGGCGCTATTACCAGGGTCTTTCCCGTGAAGTGCTCCGCCACAATCGTTAGCGCTGTCGTTGTCTTTCCTAACCCTGGCGGGAAAAGCAAACCAATTCCGGGTAAGGACTTCGCTAAATCCACGAAGTGCGTCTGATAAGGGTGTAGATTGGTTCGGTTTAACATTTTGTTCTATGAATTTATCAACTTCTTCAAAAGAGTCTATTATCTGAGTGTGGAACCCTTGGGACTCTAATTCGTGAATCATTATTCTCTGTCTGGGCGATATTACTCCAGTAGGAGATTTCAGTTCTACTAGGAATATCTTTTGGTTTAGAAACACTATCCGGTCCGGCACTCCCGTCACTGTGCTGATCCACTTTAGACTTAGCCCGCCGTTTTTCTTTACCTGCTTGTTTAGATAACTTTCTATTTTGCTCTCTAACATTTTTTTCTCTTTCTGTAATGATGCACTTCCAAATATTTTCAACTAAAAATTGTGTAAAGTATGCACGCACCTCGTTAACAATATGGTCCTCCCCAATTATCTCAGCCATTCTATCTATGATGTGACTGGCCTCATGTGCAATAGTTCCGCTGACTGACGAAACCTCATCACCCATCTCTTCCAAGTTGAATGCTCCTATAATAATTCCGGTGTAATGATTTCGCAGGTAATGCGTTTCAGCCACCCCTATCTCTAGGGCCGTAGCTTTTTCTTTAATGTCGTGGTCCTTAAGTATCTGTTGAAACTGTTCGTTGCTGAAACAGATCTTAATTACGTCCGGAAATATTCCGGTGTTAATCTTGTAATAGTTCATCGCCCGGTGTTGAAAGTTCTGTATAGTCATTTAGATTTCCTATTCGTCTCAGATAATTTGTGCCCCCGTCAACCGCACAACTTCCGCAACTGCACCATTTAAAATCGTGGCGGTGTTTGCTTTCAATCACGTCTCCGCAAATATTGCACTGTATGGCATTTTTAAAATTCACCGGCTTTATTTCTTGGTCCATGAAAAATACTCCTTAATTTTATTCCAACAATCCGCTATATCGTGCAATATTGCGTTAGTGCACATCACCTCATACTTAGTGTAGCCTTGGTAATGTGTTGTTACCTCAATTAGATTTTCACCGCACCTCGGGCACTTGTTCATGCTAACGCCTTTTGATTGAATATGTAGTCAAATACCTTTTTATCGGCCAAGTAATAGCCCCGGTCCCACGTTGAGTACATAACTGGAATATTAAAACTCTTGCGCAGAATTGCAAGGTCGCGTTTAAAAGTCGGTATTGAAATATTCAATGCCTTTAAAAATACGCCCTGTGACGTCGTTTTATTGGAACTCAATAGTTGATGGTATATTGGTAAGCGTTTAATCATTGTCTTCAACCTTAACATAATCAACGTCGTCTACATTTTTAATTTTTGGTTTCTTTTTACCAAAAATTCTTTCGTAACCGTCGTCATACTTTTGTTGATCGGTTGGGCGCTGTGAGTCCCCCTTGCCAGCCTCAGAATAGTGCACCATGCTGTCGCGTGCAATTTGATTTGCTACGTTTTTCTTTTTCATTTACCCACCCCTCAAGTATTAAAAATTACAAACAATTCATACCCTAGCAAAATTAATCCAATCGCGCAGACAACTACGCCGAATAATAAACCTGCCAAACACATGATTTCTGGTAGCTCGTCGTTCATTAAAATACTTCCCCATCGTTCATAAACTGNTCATCAATATACACCTGCGCCTTGGCGTTGAGTTTAACGCCCCGGTAGATGTGCGATCTTTTGCCGTCGGTGCGGTCTAAATCAGATTGTACCCTATGTTCCTGAGTTGCGGCTAAAAATCGTCTCTTAAATGCCAATTCTGTACCCGGGGGCAGTGATTTCTTAAGCGCCCAGTGTTTAAAACATGCGAACACCTCATCCTTATCGGCCACGCCTTTAGGATCATAGATCAACGCGTCCTCTACAAACGACCCTATGGGGTTTCCTAGCTCCGCCATAAGCTCCAGTAGCTCTTTGCCTGACGTAGGCTGTAGGAAGTGTCCTCCGCGAGTTAAACGCCGTTTTAAGCCCTCTAGCGCCCAGTTAAAAATGCCGGACAACTCCTGCTCCAACTTGTGGGCCAGGTCCGTGTCCTCCTGGTCATAGAATGACTTTGTCATCTTGAGCACAACCATACGGCCCGTAAGCGCGTTTGAATTTTCTGTTAGCTGTAGCACCTCATTAGAATAAATAACAATACGAGTAGGCAGATAACCATTCCAACTCTCCTTATTCTTTCTATTTACTGTAATAGTATCGCCACCCACAATGCGCAAAAGCTGACTGACAACAGCACTACGGTTCCGTTCGGGAGCCCGGGCATCAGTAAAGCTAGCAAGCAACTTGCCCAACCAAGGCTGTAAACCAAATGTATCGCATAGCTCTTCAAGTTGGGGTGCGACGGTGTTGTGTTGTCCGAGTAACGCGACGAGGACCTTGTTAATAGTCCCCTTTCCTGATCGACGGGGCCCGATGATGTTAAAGAACTTTTGCTGTGCTGTGTCCCCGGATAGTACATATCCGAAAATCTCTTGTAGCGCATTAATTGACTCTGGATCATCTCCCCAGACGGATTGCAGGAAGTTTTCCCAGTGTGGGCATTGTGCTGTTGTGTCATATGAGAATGGTAGTGAATTTTGAGTGAATAGGCCCAATGAGTGCGGGTAGAGTGTGTTGTCCTCCATGTTAAAGAGGCCGTTAATTAAACTTATGAGTTTCTTTTCTTTTGGCTTTTGTAACCTATAGGTTTCTAACCATATGGGTGGTTTTGTGTTTGGTTTGTTTTCAAGGTGAACGATTGCTTTAACGCCGTCAAGCGCGCCAGATACCGACGCGGGTGTGGGGTTGAACGGAACCAATGCCCCGCCCCTGCCCGTTTTCTTGCACATGTCCAAGAACGCGTACAACTCCGCGCGAACTGTGGCCTCCTCCATCACGTCATAGTGCGTGCCTGTGTACCGGTAGAAATCCTGGGCGTAGTGAACCAACTCGCGCCCCTCTTCTGTAGTGTACCGGTTATCTAAAAAAGATCTGGCGTGCTCCATCACGTTATTGGATAAGATCACCTCGCCGTTTGCTAGCGCCTCCTGGCGCTCCATCTGGTTAACCTGGAATATCAACGAGCGCAGTGTAGCGCCGGTCCCGCGGTATGTGGCCCACTTAGCCTCACAACTGTCCGAGCCCGATGACTTGTAGCTTGACCCTCCTTGACTCCAACGGTCCCAGGCCTCGCAGGCCTCAACGTCCGCGCCGAACTGGTGGTGCAGTATCGCGCCAACTTTTAGCCAGTCATGATACCCACAATTAGGGTCCAACTTAGACAGCAACTCGGTCTCCACGCGATGTATGTCCCACCCGTCAACTGGAGCCACATAGTCCGCAAAGGCGTCACCGGTGTTAACTATGGCAGACCGCTCTGGCATGATGCCGGATAGGTCCTGTGGCTGTGTTGGAATCGTACCGCCAACAATCTGGCCAGTTACAGTAAAGAATCTTGACCTTGAATAGATCTCCAATCCTATGTCATGGTCCACATGCGCGTTGGTGATATCGGCCCGCGTGAATATCTTAACGCCTGTGCCGGATGGGCTGACCTCCATGTACCCNTCAAAGCTCTCAGCGATNGAGCGTGCGTGCTCATTTGTAAACTCGCCGTCGGCGAAACAATCATCGAGGTCTACCCCGACTAAGTTATCGTCCGATGTGAATACAAATCCAACTCCGGAAAAGCTCCCAGGGTTTGATTCATAGGCCGACTGGATGGTTAGAAAATCAACCCAGGTGTCCGGGTTTGTTGATGATGCATACTTGCCCGAGGTTTGCACCGGCATNTTACTCCAACGCTTGGAGTCATCGTCACCAACTTCAATGTACCTCCACAGNACCCAACGCGGTACGCGTTTGAGGTCGAGCGGTATATTGTCGAAGTTAACTGGTATGGTGTCTGGTTTTGTCATTTTGATAGTTCTTTAGATTTCTTGTACTTTTCCCGTGTGATTATAGCCTATCCAAGCATCATTCTTGCTTTTATCATTTCATCTGCAAGGTCATACGCATCTAATGCAATAGCACTTGACGGTGCATCTGCATAATCTTCTCTGCCAGTCAGCGATTGCATAGCTATACCCGCAAAATAATCCCTCAATGTCATGCCCGTACACGCTACATCTTTGTATTGCCAAGGGAATGCAGTCGGTAGTTCATTAATCATTTTTTCCCCTTGTGTTCTTATCCTCGGAGTATCCGTTCTTTTGCTTAAGTTTGGCTTCAATGGCTTTGCCAAGTTGAATAATGTTGTGGTCTGTGTCACAAACGATTGGCTCATCAATAAGTTTTGTAACTGTTGACATATTTACGGC
>JGI24890J29729_1000326_pt1 | contig 33774 bp, 42 predicted proteins | sample FreactcultureFD7_FD_29729 | JGI IMG/M metagenome (IMG submission 29729)
GCCTACATGGAGCGCATCAAGTTCGAAACCGACATGCAGGTGGATTTCGTAACCGACAACCTTCTGGTCAAGGGCTACGAACGCTACAGCTTCGGCTACTACAACTGGCGGGCAATCTACGGCTCGTTCCCCGCTTAATGCAAGGCGATTGGGTAGGGGCAAAAGCCCCTACCCTTCACATCTAGGGTAACAGATCCTGTAGACCGACCTAGCGGACGCTGCACAGACTTCAGGATCGTATCGTGCAGGAGGCCCATATGGGTACTACTACATTTACCGGCCCCGTAAAGGCTGGCAATATTCTCAACAGCAGCGGTACGACGATTGATACTGACGTGAAGAACGTCGGGTTTGTTGTCATGGTGCAGACAACCCCCATCACTCAAGCCAATACGGCAACCGCATACGCAACGCCCATTGTCCTTCCGGCCAACAGCCACATTCTGAATATTCAGATGTTGAACACCGTTGCATGGGACGCGACTAATACACTTAGCGTTGGCACAACTGCAACCGCAACTGAATTGGTAGCGTTGACGGCCATGCCCGTTGGTATCACTTCCCTGAACCCCGGAACAGACGCCACAAAAACCGCGGCTTGGGATGACACTGTCACCGGCAAGCGCATTTACGTTAAGTCCGCAAATACCGGAGCTGGCGTTGGAACGATGACCGTTCGTTACATTCAGTCCCACGATTCGTGATTTTGACAAAAGAAAGGTTCTAAAATGAAGGGTCGTAAAGGTAAGGCAGGCGGTGGCGAGACCATGTCTGGCAAAAAGTCGTGGGATGAAGATCTCTCCGATAAGCCCATGCGCTACATGGCAAATAGCAAGGTTAATTCCGAAGCTGAAGAGCGTAAGCGCGGTGGCAAGACGGTCGGCAAGGCTGCTGGCATGGCCAGCAAGGCTAATGCTGGCCGTGCTGCCCGCAAGTCGGGTGGCCGCACGGGTTCAAACATGAACCCGCTGTCGTCTGCTCATTCTGGTACGCCCGCCAAGGGTCGTACTACCGGCGGTAGCTACGATTGAGCAGCGGGGCTTCGGCCCCGCTTTTTCTGGAGGGATCATGGCCAAGGCACCGGCATGGCAGCGGTCTGCTGGGAAGAACCCGGAAGGCGGCTTGAACGCCAAAGGGCGCGCGTCTGCAAAGGCCGAAGGGCACCATTTGAAGCCACCGGTATCAGACAAGCAAGCAGCGAAAAGTCCTGAAGCAAAAAACCGTCAGGACAGTTTCTGTGCTAGGATGACCGGCATGAAACGCAAACTGACAGGCTCTGCCAAGGCCGCGGATTTTGACAGCCGAATCAACAAATCTTTGAAAAAGTAGGATTGCTGACATGAGGCCCCTTTACACATCTGTTTCTGATGCTTCTGGCAGTGTCCAGTATAGCACTCCGGTGCGTTTTGATGATTACGCGCCCAGCAACATTTCCATTCAGTGCAACGTGACAGGAACCGTGAACTATACGGTGCAGACAACTCTGGATGATCCTAATAGCCCGACAAATCCCGTCGCCGTGTCCAGCATGACGTGGGTCGATAGTTCTGATTCTGCAGTCGTTGGTGCCACCGCGACGAAACAGAGCAACTTTTTGTTTGCCCCTACATTTGCCCGCATCAAGCTAAACAGTGGCAGTGGCAGTGTAGCAGCTACCTTCCTTCAGAGTAGCTCGGTCCCGCTCTAATGTCTGGATTATCATCGCCAACCGGATTTTCGCAAATTACCGGATTATCTATTGGTAATGGTGAAAGCATTGGTAACGGTTTGTCATTTCAAGGATTTGGAAGTGTCCCGCCCGGACCTCCGGGAAACAATGGAATTCTTCAAGAAGACAATACGACCAACTTCTTAATGCAAGAGGATGGAACATCGTATTTGTTGCAGGAGTAATGTAAATGGCTAATCTTCCTATTTCTAGTCTTACTGCCTCTGCAGCGAATGCTACGGCAACAGATATTGCCCCCATTGTGCAGACGACGGGCGTCGGTCCTGTAAAAATGACCATGCAGCAGATTGCTGGTGGTTTATTGGGATCTTCTTCTTTTAACGCCGCGACTATTGTTGCTGATAGCCCCGTGCTGAATCTAGCCCAGACATGGAATAACGCCGCTATCACGTTCACGGGTTGGAAGTTCAACGTCACCAATACGGCGTCTAACGCGGCCTCGCTGCTGATGGACTTGCAAATTGGCGGCACAAGCAGGTTTGTAGTTGATAAAGTTGGGCGCATTCGTGGGGATAATGGCGCAACCCCTCAAGGCTATCTTTGGTTTGATCCCACACAAGGCTTTGGCCCGGTGATAGGCAACGTTGGTGCAGGTTTAGCGACCTTTGCCGTTCCCTATGGTTATACGGGTGTTCAGCTAAGAAGCACTGTTCCATTCGGGTTTGTTTCGACAGGAAACGCGTCTTCAGGAACTCTCGACACCATCCTCACCCGCCGTGGGGCTGCCAACTTCCGTTTCGGCGATGCCGACGCTGCTGCCCCTATAGCGCAGACCCTTTCTGTTCAGTCTGTTGTTGCTGGCACTAGCAACACCGCAGGCACGAACTTTACAATCACTGGTTCTCAGGGTACTGGCACGGGTGTGGGTGGTGACATCATCATCCAAGTAGCACCGGCTGGCACAACTGGGACAGCGCAAAACGCACTCGCGGAAGGTTTGCGGGTCTATCAGAACCAGACGGTTAAGGTTGGCAGGGCATACACGGTAGGCGCATTGCCANCGGCTGGCACGCAAGGCCGCCGCGCATGGGTGACTGACGCAACAGCCCCGACATTCCTTGGTGCGCTTACGGGAGGCGGTGCAGTTGTGTGCCCGGTCTTTGACAACGGAACCGCATGGGTGGCGGCATAGGAGCCTAACAATGACGAATAGCTACCAGTGGGCGGTAAATTCCATGACCGCTTATCCAGAGGCGAAAGGCCATTCTGAAGTTGTGTTTCAGGTTGCGTGGGTCTGTTCCGGTACGGATGGCGTCAACAACACGGCCACTTACGGAAGCGTGGACTTGACACTGGACCCGACAGCCCCCTTTACGCCTTATGCCGACCTCACGTTAGATCAAGTGCTGGGTTGGGTGTTTGGCGTGCTGGGTGCGGAAGGCACGGCAGAGGCAGAAACAAAGTGTGACCAACAGCTTGCCGCGCTGGCAACACCGGCCACGGTTGCCCCGCCTCTCCCGTGGAACACGCCTGCGCCTATCCCGCCTTCCCCCTAACGGAATATAGGGGTACTATTGCTCTAACAGAGTAGGTCAGCATGACAACTAGCGGCACATACTACGTTTATGAGCATTGGCGTCTTGATCGTGACGAATGCTTTTACGTTGGTAAGGGCAAGGCTGGTCGGGCATTTTCTTCTAAAAACCGAAACCGCCATCATAAAGCTATCTGTGCAAAGCTATCCCGTGAGGGCTTCGCTATGGAAGTCCGCATGGTGGCAACTGGACTCTGTGAAAAAAAAGCATTTTCGCTAGAAATTGAACGTATTGCATTTTGGCGGGAAATTGGGGCTGACCTTGTTAATGTGACGAATGGCGGTGAGGGTACATCCGGTATGCGTCACACGGATGAGGTTAAAAAACATCTTTCCGCTATGAACAAGGGAAAGCCCGCTGTTTTTAAGGGCAGGCATCACACGGAAGAGGCCAAAGCTATTCTTTCGGCAAAGGCAAAGCTTCGTGGCCCGCCAAAACTAACGCCGGAAACAATAGAAAAGATTGCCCAATCTCATCGTGGGCGGAAGCGTTCTGCTGAAACTTGTGCTAAAATATCTGCGGCAAAAGCTGGAAAACCTAATTGGGCAAAGGGAAAACCAAGCAAATTGAAGGGCCGTGTATTGTCGGAGGAAACGCGGCTTAAAATGTCTGAGGCCAAAAGGTTTTATTGGGCTAAAATAAGAGGGGAAGCGTAAGATGACAACTAGCGGATCTTATGGATTTTCCCCCTCGCTTGGCGAGCTTGTTTTGTATGCCTACAACAACATAGGCGTGCGTAATACATCTATTCTTCAAGAGCATATGACGACTGCCCGTATGGCAACGAACATGATGCTTTCACGTTGGTCAAATCAAGGCGTGAACCTATGGAAGGTAGATCTGGTAACAGTTCCGCTGGTTGCGGGACAGTCTGTTTACGCAGTTGATCCATCGACCGTCGTTATGCTTGACGCCTATGTTACCATCGACAATGGCAGCGGTACGCCCATCGACAGGATCATCATGCCTATCAGCAGGACGGAATATTCCAGTTTTCCCAACAAGACACAACAGGGGTTTACGACGGTATTCTGGTTCGATCGCTTGACGAGTGGCACTGACATGGTTGGGCCGGGCAACGACCAGACGCCCGTCATTGCCGGGCCGCAGGTGACCTTGTGGCCAGTGCCGGATGGAAACAGCGCCCAGTACCTGAAATACTACCGGGTGGTTCAGGCCCAGACGGCTGACTTCTCCAGCGGCCAGACAGTTGACATTCCGTTCCTTTGGCTAGAAGCTTTTGCAGACGGTCTTGCGTTTCGGTTGGCCAAGATCTGGAACCCGCAGGTCGCCCCGGCGCTCAAGGCCATGGCAGATGAGAGCTATGAGGTTGCCGCGTCTCAGAATATTGAAACGGCGCAACAATATATTTCTCCTCAATTGTCTGGATATTTCCGACCATGATATAGGGAATTATGGGATACGCATCGCAAGCAGGGCGCGCTAGAACAAGCTCAAAAACACCGCAGGCGCATGCCATATGCGACCGGTGCGGAGAGCGGTTCAACCATGTTGATTTGAAATGGCAGTATGATTGGCGCGGCGCTTCATTGGTAAACCTGCGCCTGCTGGTCTGCGAACACTGCTATGATGCGCCCCAACAGCAGCTTCGATCTATTGTCATTCCGGCAGATCCAATGCCAATTCAAAATCCACGCCCAGAGCTTTTTGCGGAAGCAAATAGTGATGTTCGTGTCGTTTCTGGGGCTATTTATGGGGCCACGACAGACCCCATAACTGGTATTCCGGTGCCTAGCACAACTCAGCGCGTGACATCATCTAGCGGCGATGCAACGACGGATCTGCGCGTGACCCAGCAGATTGGCCCTTCCTCGCGCCGAAACAATGCCCCTAGTTTGGATCCGAATGCCGTCATGCCGCTTTATGAGGCGACGGCCTATGGCGTGATTTTACCGGTTTCCGCCATGGTGGCAGACGGGACCACAATACTTACCGTGACATGCACAACGGCGCATGGCCTGAATTCAGGTGATCAGATCGCCGTGGAGGGAACATCTCTCAGCACGACGGACGGGTTCTATAACGTGACTGTTACCTCACCCGTGCAATTTACTTATGAAGTTGCTTCGGCAATTTTTGCGTCTTCTGCTATTTTTATACCGAATACTGTTGTAAAAACAGCATTCATAGGTGTGCCGCGTAATATGGGAACCATACCTCAAATGGGGATACTGTAATGGCAAATATTCAAATCCCAAATCTCGGATCTGCCGTTGGAATTGACGGAACCGAACTCATAGAGGTTGTGCAGAACGGGACATCCAAGCGCGCGACTACGGCTCAGATTGCTGCTTTGGCTCCAAGCATACCTAATCCCAATTTAGACAATACTACAAATCCGGCTTTTGGTGACGCACTGGTGGGTTTCCGGCAGTCAAACGCATCTGGAAACCTGACCGACGCTGTTGGAAGGACGGTTCATGAAAAATTTCAAGAAACTGTATCCGCCAAGGACTTTGGTGCAGTTGGAGATGGTGTAGCTGATGACACAGCCGCATTGCAAGCCGCGATAAATGCTTGCTTCGGATCAGTTGCATCGCCAAATGGCTATGCTTCAAGCTACAAAAACTCATCCCTTTTTATTCCAAAGGGTATTTATAAAATATCCGACTCTCTGAACATTCGCTCTCTGTTTGGCGGGAAAGTTTTTGGTGACGGAAGATTTGCAACAACTATTCGTCAGACAACCGCAAACAAAGCTGTTTTTTACACTAACGGATGTGCATACAGTACATTTTCTGACATGCAATTGCAGTGCCTTGACTCAAACACAGGCGCTATTTTTGACTTGAATTGGGACAATACGGGAGGCGTTTCTCTTCAATCAAATACCTTTAGCAATCTGTACTTTACAGGTCCATCCACTCTTTCAGTATCTAAGGGTTTGGGTATTGGACTTGGCGGCTACATGGGTTCAGAAAACACCATTAATAACTGTTTTTTCAGTTCAGTAAATTCCGGGATTTATACAGGTAACTTTAACGCATTGCAAAACATTGTGATTGGTGGAAATTTCCAGTCTTGTCGGTATGGTATTAACGTCCAAAGCGGGTCTGTAACAAACGTCTATGGAGTTGGATTTCAGAATGATATTTTCTCATCTGGAAACAATCAAGTTACAGAAGGTGGTTGGGACATTGCTGTTGAAAATTCAACAAATGATCAAATTGTTGTTGAAGGCTGCCGCTCTGAAAGTATGCGGTTTGGGACTTTTGGTAATGATGTAAATGCAAAATTATCAAACAACTCAACTATACCCAACCGTATACTTGGTTGGACTGCAAATACAAATTACAATTTAGGTGCTATTATTGCAGGAACAGGCACGCCGTATATTTGCACGACTGCTGGTACGTCTGGGGCAACAAAGCCAACGTGGTCTGGAACCACTGTTGCTGACAATACAGTTGTGTGGACGCTATACAATTTTAATGTAGCGGAAGGCGCACGCACTTATGATCGAAACATTTTTAGTTTTGGTCAGATTGGTGTTTATAACAACACGACCATATTCACTGGTAACTTTTTTTCTAGGGCAGACTTCCTACAAGCCATACCATATCAAGTATCAGTTGGCGGCCCATTACTGATAAACAACGTCAACCTATTTCCATATCAGGGTGGCACTCCTAGAGACAGTCAAAACTATAATGGATATGTCTCTACATGGACTCCAACATATAGTATCACATTGGGCCAACTGCATGGTTTGATTTGGCCTTCTTATGTTGGTCAAACTGTCGGTTTTACTCGTGGGAAAATTGAAGTTTATTCTATAGACCAAAACTCTATCAGTGTTGAAGGCGTATTGGCGGGTCGTTCCGTTTCTGGAACTGATGTGGCCGGGAAGCCGCTGTACCTTGCAGGCGGTCCCGGAACTGGGACGGGAGCGCCGGGAAGTATTGTCTTTAGAACACCTACCGCATTATCCACTGGCACAACAGTTCAGGACTTTACAACCCGCATGACCCTTAAGGGAAGCGGTGTCCTTAACATGGGAAATGCAACAACCTATGCCAATAATGCAGCGGCACTGGCAGGCGGTCTTGTTGCTGGCGATGTTTACAAAACTGCAACAGGTGAACTGCGGATTGTTGTTTGATGATTTTTTTTTAGAAAAAATAAATTAAAATAAAATTAACTAAGGATAAAATAAGTGTCGCAAGAGTTTCTCAGCTTTCTTTCTACTCTAATGGAATGGGTTGTTGCTCCTGTTGCGGCATTTGTATGGATGATCTATCGACAACAAGAAAAACACACGACAGCCATTGCCGTACTGAATTCCCAAATGGAATCCTTCAAGCTTGCTCATGATCGGGAGATAAAGGAAATCCGCGATACATCGCGGGCCATAATGGCCAAACTTGATTCGATAGAGGAAGCTTTAAGAAAGTAAGAACATGAGATTGGTAGACGATTGGCAATATGTCCTACGCCACGCTCACTCTCTCAGGTGGCTAGCGGCAGCCATGATCCTTACCGGACTTGAAGCAGCGTTCCCATATTTCACGGAAGTGTTCTATCTGGACCCGCGCTGGCTTTCTGCCATTGCATGCATTCTCATGGGGTTGGCTTTTGCGTCACGGCTCATAGCCCAGAAGGCATTTGAAGATGATGGAGAATAGGCTCGTCAAGGTGGCCGCCGTATCTGCCTTGGCAATCTCTGTCATCGGCGGGTTCGAAGGCATTCGCCAGACGGCATACCCGGACCCGGCATCTGGCGGCAAGCCGTGGACAATTTGCTATGGCCATACCGCAGGCGTAAAACCCGGAGACCGTGACACGCTTGTGGAATGCAAGGCGCTGTTGCTTCAGGATCTCACAACCTACTCTCAGGGCGTCATCGGCTGTACCAGCGTCAAGCTGACAGACGGCCAATTGGTCGCCTTGACATCGTTTGCCTATAATGTCGGTGTAGGAACCGCTTGCCGCTCCTCAACCGTTCATCTCATCAATCAGGGCAAGACTCGCGAGGGGTGTAACGCTCTTCTTCATTACAACACGGCAGGTGGGATCGTTTTCCCCGGTTTGACTCGGCGGCGGATGAAAGAACGTGACCTCTGTCTCCAAGGAGTACCATGATGCCACTGCTTTTCGTCGCCATGCTTGTGAACCGATATACGGTCGGCTTGGTGATCGTCCTGCTGATGCTAAGTGGTGCCTATTACAAGGGTTACCACAACGCCGCGGGCGAATGCCATGACGCGGCCCTGACCCTCCAGATCGCTAACTTGCAGCGCGACATCGATAATGCCGCGAAGGCTGACAAGCTTCAGCAGCAACTGCAGGCAGATCTCAAATCCCAGAACGACCAGCTTCAGCAGAAGGTCACGGACTATGAAACAGATTTGGCAGCACGCCCGGTTGATACCCGCTGTGTTCTTGACCAGCGTGATGTTGAGCGGTTGCGTGGCATCGGGCACCACTAAGGTACAGCCGGTCAACTTGCCCGTCGCGCCCACATGCATGGCCCCCGTTCCGGTGCCCCCGATCAAGACCGGCGATGACGCCCGCTCGGCGCTCGCCCGGTCACGCGCGGCGCTGGCGCAAGCCAATGGCAATCTCACCTGTTCTGCCAAGTGGTACGAAAAGGTGCGGGTGGGCTATTCCACGGGGAAATGATCAGTTATACTGCCAAAAGCAGTTCCATCAATTTGGAATAGATAAAAATGACGACCGGGTTGAGCTATAACGGAACGGTGGCGGGCACCATTAATTTTGTGACCCAGATTGCCACCATGGCTGTGGTTGACCCGACCGACACCAATTTTCTGGCCATCCTGCCCATGGCCATCACTTACGCCGAAAACAGAATGTACAGGGATCTTGATTTCCTGTTGGTCAGCACGTCTCTCGCCTTTCCGTTGACGGCTGGATCTCGAAATCTTGACTTGTCCGGTGGAACCAATCAGTTTCCTTTTGTCGTATCGGAGCAAGTAAACATCATTACGCCTGCTGGAACGACCGACCCAGATGCCGTGGGTGCAACGCGCAACCCATGCGTCCCGACGACAAAAGAATTTCTGGATCAAGTTTATGGATCTGGGGCGGTGGCCAATAGAGGTCTCCCAAAATATTATGCCCCGTTCAACGACAATCTGTTTTATCTGGGACCGGTGCCTGATCAATCCTATACGGTCGAAATGGTGGGCACCTATCGCCCTGCCAGTTTGTCGGCTACAAACCTAACAACATTCATCAGCCTGTATCTGCCAGATCTATTCATCATGGCCAGCATGATTTACGTGTCGGCCTACCAGCGCAATTTTTCGTCGTCTTCCAGCAATGACCCGCAGATGCCAGTTACCTATGAGACGCAATACCAGACCCTACTGAAGGGTGCCGAAGTGGAGGAAGCCCGCAAGAAGTATGAAGCGTCTGGTTGGTCATCTCAGGGTCCAACCCCTGTGGCCACTCCGACAAGGGGGTAAGGCATGCCGCATTCAACCCTCAAGCTTATGCCGGGCGTCGATAGGAACAGAACCCCGACGCTCAATGAAGCTGCGATTTCCTTTTGCGACAAGATCCGGTTTCAGCCAGATGCTCAAGGCATTGCCTTGCCACAGAAGCTTGGCGGGTGGCTGAAATATTACGGCACCGCCCTTTCCGGCATTACGCGGGCGCTCTGGGCGTGGGAAGATGCAAATACCAACCCATATCTAGCAATTGGGACGACAACTAACCTATATGCATTGAGCAATGTCTCCAACCAGAACGGAAATCTGGATGGAATTTTTCCGCAATACTACAGCGTAAATATCACCCCCAGCGTGACGACGATACTGGGATCATCCCTTGTAACCATAAATGACGCCAATAGTTCCATTTTTTCTGGTGATTCCGTAAATATCGTGACGCAAATCAGCGTCGGCGGGTTGGTCCTTTTCGGAACTTATCTCTGCACATTTATCAGCGGCGGCTCTTACCAGATCCAAGCAACCAACGTCCTTGGATACCCTGTTCTGGCGACGGCCAACGTCACTGCCGGTGGCGCTGTTCCTTCTTTTGCGACTGTATCGGGCACCAATACCGTCACCGTCACGCTGAACAATCATGGTTATGCCGTGGGGCAGTTCTTCCCGGTGCTGATCATGACCACCATTGGTGCGTCGGGCGTTACGCTCTTCGGAAATTATGTTATTCAGTCCGTCACGACAAACACGTTAACAATCAATGCCCAAGCGTCTGCCGTGACGACGACTAGCGTGAGCCTCAACAGCGGCTCGGCGCAGTATCAATATTTCCTTGGGAACACGGTTCCACCCGCTGCTTCGGGGTTCGCAGCAGATCCTTACGGCGTCGGTAATTTCGGCGTTGGTGCAACGGTCATCGTTGGTCGAAATTATGCCCTTACCGGCATTTCTCCATCTACGCCATCTGCCGGATATGTGACCTATACATTCTCCGGGAACATTGTAATCGTGCCCGGAACGACGGCACAGATCTCAGGTGTGACCGGAACGACCGACTACAATACCGGCGGCACCGTTCCCATCATTTCAACAACTGTTGGAGGAGGAAACACGACCATTGTGCTGCAGCAGTCCACGACCGGCGTCGGAACGGGCGGCACGATTACGTTCTCGAATTACATTGGGACCGGCCAAGCAGATTGGACAATCGGAAACTGGGGTGAGATTCTTATTTCATGTCCAAGGAATGGACCCATCTACCAGTGGGATGGGGCTAGTGGCGCGGCCAACTCAAGCATCATCACGACCGCTCCGCTGGTCAACAATGGCATGTTTATCGCCATGCCGCAGCGCCAGATCATTGCTTACGGGTCCACGTTCAATGGGATTCAGCAGCCGCTGCTTGTGCGCTGGTGCGATATTGGCAACTACAACACTTGGGTGGCACAGGTCATCAATCAGGCTGGCTCCTATGTCATCCCCAAAGGAGCAAAGATTGTTGGCGGTATTCAGGGTCCGCAGCAATCCCTGATCTGGACTGACTTGTCATGCTGGGCGATGCAATATGTCGGCCAGCCCTATGTCTACAATTTCAATGAAATCGGCACCGGTTGCGGATTGATCGGCCAGAAGGCCGCGGGTTCCCTGAGCGGGAATGTCTACTGGATGGGGCAATCGCAGTTCTACCGGTTGGCAGGCAATGGCGTCGAACCCATGGAATGCCCGGTCTGGGATGTCGTTTTCCAGAACCTGAATTATGCCTTTGCCGAAAACATCCGGTTCGCCGCGAATTCAAGATTCGGTGAAATCGCTTGGTACTACCCGTCGATCAACAGCGCGTCGGGAGAGAACGACAGCTACGTGAAGTACAATGCCCTTATCGACAAGTGGGATTATGGTTCGCTGACTCGCACGGCGTGGCTTGACCAGAGCATTCTGGGAGCCCCGCTCGGTGCCGACATCAGCGGGTCCAACAGTTACATCTATCAGCATGAAAGCACCATCGTGAGCGGCGTGACGGTGCCGCTCTTCAATAACGACACGAATGCCATGGTTGCAAGTTTCCGCACCGGTTATTTCGAGATCGCGGATGGCGAATGGAAGATGTTCTTGGATCAGGTCTGGCCTGACATGAAATGGGGGTTCTTCAACAGATCCCAAGCCGCGCAGGTGCAGATCACCTTCTATGTCACCGATTACCCCGGTGACACTGACAGGGTTTACGGTCCCTTCACGGTGACGAACACGACGGAGTTTATCACGCCCAGATTCCGTGGAAGGCTTGTCGCGATTCAAATCTCAAGCACTGACCTGAATTCGTTCTGGCGGCTGGGTGCCATTCGCTACCGCGTCCAGCAAGATGGGAAATTCTGATGCCCGCAAGTCTTGACGACATCCTCACAACGCAAAAGAATGGCGTCCTTGCCATCAACACGCTGGGCAACGCGCTTTCCAGCACCTATCAGTTCCAGCGCGGAACACTGTTGGCGCGCAAGTCCATGACGACCGCCGTGGAAACCCTGTACACGGTGCAGGCAGGGTATCAGATGACAGTATCGGAAATCGATATCTGCAACACTGCCGGTTCTGCCGGAACATTCACTTTATATTTCGTCCCTTCGGGTGGCACGGCAGGCATATCCAATTCCCTGTTTGCCGCCCAGAGCGTAGCTGCGAACACGACATTCCAGTGGAAAGGTGCCATGGTCCTGAATGCCGGTGATACCATTCAATCTCTCGCATCGGACACGACGATGACGGTCATGATCACAGGGGGCATATCGTCATGAAGAATTCCTATCCGACGCAAGCAATCTCCGCCGCGCTCACCGCTGCGCGCCCCGCCAAGGCGCATGGTGGCGACAACTTTGGCAGCGGCACAAAAACAACGACATCGTCCTATTTCGGCAATCCGTCCAAGAAAGGAAAAGTCCACAAGGGACCAATCCACAGCCCGGTCGCCGGGCGCACGGACCACTTGCCCATGCATGTCGCGTCGGGTTCCTACGTAATTCCGGCCGATATCATCTCGGCCATGGGCGAGGGCAACACCATGGCCGGGTTCAAGGTGGCCAAGGACATCTTTGGGCAGTCGTTCTACGGCCAGAAGGAGGCCGGGTCCGGCAAGCCCTACGGTGGCAAGGGAGCGCCCTACGGCGGCGATGGCCTGCCCTATGGCGGGGGTAGCCTACCCTACAGCATGAACCCGCCACGCAAGGCCGCAGGCGGCGAGACGGCGACCGTTCCGATTGTCGCCGCGGGTGGGGAATATGTGATTCCTCCAGAGGATGTTGTCCATATCGGGAATGGAGATCTCGATTATGGCCACCAGATTCTGGATGAATTTGTGAAGCGGTTCCGGGGCAAAACGATCAAGACTTTGAAATCCTTGCCGGGGCCACGTAAAGACTAGGACGTTGAATTTCGGAAAAATTCACCATGCAATTTTTTTGCTTCTTCGCAGTATCTTTGATGAGCTTCTTCGGCAGTTGCGAAGCAGCCAAGATAAATGACCTTTTTGTTGAAGGTAATTTGTGCGGACCATGGTTTTTCTTTAAGCCATTTCTTATGCGAGACCCCCTTGTACCCATGCTTACTGGACGTGCGGGTGTTGGCTCTATTTTGCCCGTTTGTTGCTTCGCGCAAATTTTCAATGCGGTTGTCGGACCGAATGCCATTAACATGGTCGATCTGCTTTTCGGGCCAGATTGCATTGATGTAAAACCATGCCAAGCGGTGCGCCGAATACGCTTTCCCATTGAGTTCTATATAGACGTACCCCTTGTTCTTTTTGAGATACCCGGCAGGCTGGCCAACTTGGATTTTTGGTCTAGGAGAGGACCACGTAAAAATCCCAGTGTCTGGATTATAATTCAAAGCTTCCGTAAGTTCTTGATGCGTGATCATGGGCTGTATTTTGCCAGACCACGAAAAAGATTGCAACTGGAGAGAAAAGCATGACAATTGACCTTTCTGTGCGTGTTGGAACACCTGAAGATCTCGACAACATGATGTCGCTGGCGGCAAGAGCAACGGATGAAAATGCTTTTGTTTCGCCAGATACCATGAAGCTTTTGGGAGAAATGTGGGGCGCTTTGACCCGTCAGGATGGTATTGTGGGCATTATCGGCCACCCCGGTGAAGTATTCGAGGGAGCAATACTTTTACGGGTCGGAGAATTGTGGTACAGCAAGGAGCAGGTTCTTGAAGAAAGGGCCGTCTTTGTTGCACCTGAGTTCCGTAATGCTAAGGGTGGTAGGGCCAGAAAACTGTGTGAATTCGCCAAGGAAGTTGCCAACGAGCTAGGAATTCCGCTCACGATTGGCGTGCTGTCGAACAGCAGGACCGAAGCGAAAATTCGTCTGTACCAGCGTATGTTTGGAGAACCCGCTGGAGTCTACTTTTTGTATGGGGCCAAAACCGGTCTCGAAAACCCACCCGATAGGGGGCCTGAATGAGCGGCGGCGGCAAAACTCAAACCACCAAGTCTACAACGCAAATTCCGGCAGAGGTTCTGGCCTCCTACAACAAGGCAGTCGGCATGGCGTCGAATGCCGCCGCCACGCCGTGGAAATCCTATTCGAGTGACCCGAACGCCTTCGTCGCGCCCCTGACCGCCAGCCAGAACGCTGGCATGAGCAACATCAACCAGTATGCCCAATCGGCCCAGCCGTGGTTTCAAGGCGCAGGCGCTGCCACCGTCGCCGGTCTCGGAAATGCCGATCTGGGCAGCTTGAACGTCGATCAGTACATGTCGCCGTACCTGAAGGATGTGGCGCAATCGACCTCCGACCTGATGAACCAGCAGAACCAGCAGGCCATGTCGGGCCAACTTGGCAACGCGATTCAGGCCGGTGCTGCGTGGGGCGACCGTTCCGGCATCGCCGCGGCAAACCTGAATCAGCAGCAGAACCTGTCGAACGCGAGCATCCTGTCGAACCTGCTCAATCAAGGCTACACTCAGGCTCAGGCCGTGGCCCAGCAGCAGCAGGGGGCCGACCTGTCAGCCCGTCAGGCGGATCTCGCGCGCCTCATGGCCGGTGGCCAGCAGCTTGGCGAACTCGGAACCAATGCGCAAGCCGCGGCACTGCAGGGCGGCGAAGCCCAGATGGCGGCCGGTCAGCAGCAGCAGCAGACTCAGCAGGCCGGGCTGTCGGCCCTTTACAATCAGTGGCTCCAGCAGCAGGCTTACCCGTTCCAGACATCCCAGTTTTTTGCCAACATCGCGGAGGGCATCGGATCGAATTCCGGGTCCACCAACACGACCAAGTCCCCTGCCGGGATCTTCTCCGGTCTGGCGCGCGGTGGGCGCGCTGGGAAGGCCGCAGGCGGCGGTCTCGCGGGCGCGAGCATGGGTGGCCATGTCGGCATGGAACACGCTCTGGAGGGCTTCGCAGTGGGCGGCGCGCCACAGGATTATGCGGGGAATGTCTTGCAGGGGCTTTTCGGTGGCGCAGACCCCAGCAATGGAGCTTATGGCATAGCCGGGAATATGCCCGGAACGACTAGTTTTGTGCCGAAGCCCAACATGCCTGTCGCAGGGCTTAGGCCGCCGCAGCCGGTGCAGGTCGAGCATCCGACGACTCTCAAGGATGTGGCCAATACCGCGAAAGATGGCTACGACCTGTATAATTCCGACGACGGTCAGAAGGCCGTGGCCGCAGCTAAGAACGCGCTCGCGATGATGCTAGGAAGCCCCAACCCCTCACAAGCTGCTACGGGTGGCCGCATCGGATATGCGCAGGGTGGATCTCCTTTCTCGCAGGATCCCATCATGGGCATCCCGGACGTGGTGCCGTCAGCCGGGTATGTCCCGGACCCGACGCCGCTCGACCAGAAGGGCCTGCAGCCATCCAAGGCCGCTTCGGCCTCCCAGAGTGATGGGCTGGGCAAGGTAGCTGATCTGGTCAAGATTGCAGCGACCATCATTCCGTTCCTGAAGGATGGCGGTGTGGCCGGGCCGCGCCGTGGCTACGATGCCGGTGGCACGCCCACGGCTGACGAAAGCTGGTCTGATTGGTTCGACCGCATGCTGCCCATGAATGGGACTGCAGCCGGTCCTGCGCCACACCCGGAACCCCCCCCGCCTGCACCGACCCCAGCCGCACCGTCGCCCGGACTTGCCCCGGCGGCTCCACCGCCGAACAACACCCAAGCCCTGAATCAGGCGCAGAAGGATGCCCAGAAATCGGTAGATCAACTGTGGGCGGAATCGCAAGATCCGCACATGGGCAGGATCCAGAGCGGCCTGAAAATGGGCGAAGCAGCCCTCACCAAGGGTCTCGGCGTCTACCTGCCGGGCATGATCAATTGGGCCAATGGCGACCCAATGCAAGCCAACGGCATCGGAGGCGCACCTGCGACCGCGTCGGCAGCTCCCACACCGGCCGCGCCGACCGGCGGCGTTGTTCCCACGGCTGCGACCACACCGGCCGCGCCCGTGTCTGCAGCCCCGGCAGGGGATTTCCGGTCGCCCGGCGGTCTTCAGGCTCCGGGGCCGACCGCCAGCGCACCGCCGATCTCGCGCCCGCACCCGCCGGGGCTTGCGCCGCAGATCAGCCCTGTCGAGCAGATGGCTGGCAACAAGGTCCAGAACCCCGGCCTTGAGCAGTTCCAGTGGATGGCCGGAAACCACGAAAACCGGAATGCCATCAATTATCGGGACCCGAACGGTGGCACGCGCGCCGGGTTCAATCTCGCTCAGTATCAGGCTATCAATCCGCGCATTCGCTCGCTCGCCGACGTGCAGCAGCACGACATTCTCGACGCGCAGGCACATTGGTGGCGGCAGCAGAACGGTGATGCGATTCAGGCCAAGTACGGCCCCGCTTTCGCGGCATCGTATGCGGATCTGTCCATGCTGAACCCCACTATGGCGGCGCATGCGCTGGCACAGGCCGGGGGTGACCCGGCGCGGTTCTTCGATGCCATGGGAAACAAGCTCGCTGCTCTTGGCCAAAACCCCAAGTACGCTGCGAATACCGCAGGTTGGCTAAAGCGTGTCAACGACACGAAGCAGTTCGCCCTGAGCAATGGTCAATCAGGTGCAGCCAATACCGCCGTCGCTTCCGCTTCTGGAACGCCCGACGTCATGCCGGTTGCCGATAATGGCTTGGGCAATGCAAAGCTTCCGCCGGGGTCCGTGGATTCGACCAATGGCCTTGCTGGGCCGACTGTGCAGCCCGCAGCCGATATGCCCGGCGGTCAGCCCAATGGCTTCACTCAGGCTGTTGGCGGCGCGGGCCAGTGGCTCGGCCAGCACGGTTCCGATCTCATTCTACCGGCGCTGACCGGTCTTGGTGCCATGGCATCGTCGCCCAGCCGCTATCTTGGTTCTGCCATCCTGCAGGGCATCGGAGCGGGTGCTGGCACCTACATGAAGCGCCAGAGCCAGCTTGCCGACATCGCCAACAAGAATTCCGTCACGCTCAACAATCTGGCGCAGGTCTTCCCGAACAGCCTGTTCTCTGATCCGAAGAGTGGCCTTACTTGGGTCAAGACGACGGACCCCCGCCGTCCCATGGTCACCATATTTGATTTTGCAAATGATCCCTCATTTCATTCGCCTTTCGGTGATGAGGCCGCCAAGCAAATTCGAAATCTCTACCAGCAAAACCCGCAAGGATTTAGCGGGTCGCCGGATTCTTCTTCCGGCGCATCGGACCAGCCTGTGCAGCCGAACGCCCCAGCAGCAGGAACGATTCTTTCTCCGTCTGAAGTACAGGTCGCTGCGGCCGATAAGTCAGATCGGGCGAATGCCGGTGCGTCCGGGTACACCGGGTGGATGGATCAGCGTCAGGGTATTATGGCGAATACGACGGCTGCCGTCGTCAACAAGCCAAGCGTCGATGAAATGCTATCGACCTCTGCCGGTGCGATTGCGCAAGGCAATGTCGGATCGTTTGAAAACACTTATGCATCTACGGTCCTGCAGCCCCTCAAGACTCTCCTAAGCAAGTTTGGAATTGATACGACGGGCATGAGCGATGCTGACACCCAGCAGAAGCTTCTCGAAAAACTTGGGACCATCAATGCCAGCCAGATGACACCGGAAGAACAGAGGGCGGCAAGCGTCTTCCAAGATTTCCAGCGTGTCTCACCAAACCTTGAAATGACTCCGCAAGCAGTTGCGGAAATCTCAGCTATGATCAAGACCAACAATCAGCGTGATATTGATCGTGGGTCTTACTATTCCGATTATGCGAATCACTCAGGTGGAAACATGCTTCACGCTGAGACGAGCATGAATTCGCACTATAACTATGCTGCTGAAAAAGAAGCCATCAGCACGATGATGCAGTCGGCGAAGGATGATCCACGAGTTGCCCAGTTCCTGCAATTGGCATCATCTGGTGCATTCCAGAACGGCAATCAGGCAAACATTGCGATGAAATCCCTGTTTGCCAATGATCCCGCAATGATGAAGATCATTAACAGGAACCCCAAGCTGTACCGGTATTTCAGTCGCAGTGGAATCGAGGGGCAGTAACATGGATAGTACCCCGGACTTTAACCAAGGCATGAGCGACGAGGAATATGTCAAGAGCATTTTCCCCGAAGCTTTTCAGCCCGGAAACCGAAGTGGTAATTCCGGTGCCACTCCTGCTGATAATTTAACAGCGCCGGGCGCAAGCCCCGTTGTGGGCGCACCCGCACCCGCGCATGAATATCACCCGTCAACAGGGGCGCTCACGGATGAGCAGCTTGCGAATGAGGATTGGGGCCAGTACCTAAACGAAGCCCGGAAGAACATTCCCGGAAGCGCGCTCAACATGGGTAAGAATTTCGTCGGCGCATTGTCAGATCCCAAAGCTCTTGTCGGAAACCTCGCTGATCTTGCGGGCGGTGCCATTTCAAAAGGCGAAGGGTATCTCGGAGTAGAGCAGAATCCACAGGACAAGGCCAAGAGTGAGAAAGCTCTTGATTCAGTGATCCAGAGCTACAAGGACCAATACGGCGATTGGAATAAAATGCGCCGAACTGTCCACGACAATCCCGTCGCGCCCATGATGGACATTGCGTCTATCGCGCCCGGCATTGGGACAGCAGGAAAGCTGGTCGGTCTTGGAGATAAGGCGGCTAGTGTTGCGCGCGCCGTTTCTCTTGTTGATCCCGTTCAGGCGGGACTTGCCGCCGCCAATCGGTTTATCGCAAAGCCCGCAGAAAATCTTGGCAAGACTGCACTCGAATTCTCATCGAATGTTCCCGTCTCCGCGATGGATGACCTGCAGAAGATCGGTGGCCGCAAGTATGCCACACCCGCGGAAGCATCGGAGGCCATTGACGCATACAAGAACCGGTCGGATGCGGAAGGTGTTGGGCAGGCCCTGCGCGGTGGCGTTGATCAAATGCATGAAGATGCGAGCAATAACTATGCTGCGAAGAACGCCGCCCTTGTCAACACTCCGGTCGATACGGCGCCGATCATCAACAAGATCGATGACATCGTGAACACTAATATGACCGGCTCCGGCCTTGCCAGTGATTTGAAAGACCCGGCCTACAATACCCTTATGGATATGAAGGCAACTCTTGCGAAACGACCCAAAATGACTCCGCAAGAATTGAACGTGCTTAAAAAGGACTTTGACCAAACAATCGGCGGCATGCGGGACAAAACAAAATACCTTGGAGCTTTAGGGCAGGTTCCTAGATCGATCATCGATACGATCAGCGGCGTGGACAAAAATTACGCCAGCATGCTGAGTGAGTATGGAGATTTCAAAAATCTCATCAATGAACTCACCCAAAATTTCGGCCACGCTGGCAAGGCTTCGGATGCGACGATCCTGAAGAAAATCTCCAAGGCTGCTAGAACCCCCAATGGCAGAAACCTGATGGCAGAGCTTCAGAAGACGGATGCGGGCAAGTATTTACCTGAACAGCTTGCCGGGTATTTCACGAAGGATTGGGCACCCGGCTGGGGAACCAGCGTGAAGGATCTTCTCGCGGCCGGATTGATCTACCATGCCGGGCTTACCCCGGCGGCGCTCGTCACCGCGGCGGCGGGCTCTCCCAAGATCGTCGGCGCGGGCATGCGCTATCTGGGGAAGGCCAAGAACGTGGCTGGCAAGGTTGGAGCCTTGACCGGGCCGACCGCGCGCAACATCGTCACCCACGCCGGGGCAGTTGGCATGCCACCCCCTCTGGAAGGCGTCCAGCAGGCCGCTGGCGGCCGCGTGGGGCGCAAGGCAGGTGGCAGGGTGGGAGATCCCGGCGCTGCCGCTGAGAGGCTTATGCAGGCCGCTGAGAAGGCCAAGAAGAGCCAAGGCAATGCCACCAGTTCGCTGTTGCAGATGCCGGATGAAGCCATCACGAAGGCGCTTGCCGTCGCCAATGAACACATTTGAAGGTGACCCATGGTAACGACTAACAAAAGCCTAATCCAGCAGACCTACAATACCAGCACCGGCAATACACCGGCCAATCAGGTCGTGGACCCGGCATGGATCAGCACGCCGTATAGCAACTGGTCCGTCGCGGTGAACTATGATTTCGGTGCCATCGATCTGGCGATGGGTGGGTCTGTCGCCATTTCTGTGACCGGCGTTGTTACAAATCAATCCATGGTACTGTCGCAGTACCAACCGCTGACGATCATTTTCTCTGGCGTTCTAAGTGCAAACATTGCCTATGCCCTGCCGTCGAGCGTGGGCGGCCTGTGGGCGGTCTACAACAACACGACCGGCGCATTTAACCTGAGCATGTCCACGCCCGCAGGCACGAACCTGTCGGTCGTCATCCCCAGCGGCGGCCCGTACATGGTCACCTGCAATGCGACCACCGGCATTTCCATCCCGCCGGTCTCGTTGACGGCAGGCTCCGTAACGACATCGATCATCGCAAACGGTGCCGTTACGGCGGCGAAGCTCTTCGGCACTACGGGCACTGGCAACGTGGTTCTCTCCGACTCTGCGGTCCTCACGGGCACGCCCACAGCACCCACGGCCACCGCAGGCACGAACACCACCCAGCTTGCGACCACGGCCTTTGTTGCTGCTGCGGTGACGGCAGGCAGCGGGGGCACGGGCCGTCTGCTCCGCGCGCCGCAAATCCTGACTTCGGGAACGTCATATACGACCCCCGCAGGCTGTAACTCAATCTATGTCGAGTGTGTCGGAGGTGGTGGCTACGGCGGCTTTGTAACCAACAACGGGGCCGCTGGTCCGCGCGCTGGCGGCGGCGGTGGTGCGGGGGCTTACTGTGCAAAGCTGTTCTCTGTCAGCCCCAGCACGGCCTATAGTTACGTTATTGGCGCGGGCGGCATTGCGGCAACGTCCACCAATGGCAATCCCACCACGTTTACAGTCGGCGGAACAACCATAACAGCGGGTCGGGGCCTTAACGGCTCCTCCCCCATTGGCCCCGGATTTGGACTCCCCGGCGCTGGAGGGACGGCCACAAATGGCGACATCAATGCAACCGGAAATCCGGGTGGAATGGGGTCGATTGACGCCAACGAAGGCGGCAGCGGGCCCGGTGGTGGTAGTTTCTTTGGGGGAGGTGGTCTGCCCGCAAAAAGTAACATAGTAGGCAAGGCCGGTGCCGTCGGCGGCGGAGGTAGTGGCGCATGCAGCATTGCCGCAAACAACGTGAATGGCGGCGATGGCGGCGCGGGCATCATCCGTGTCTGGGAATTCTCATAAGCTAAAGATTTATTCCTCTTGCAGCGTTTCAATGACCACTCTGGTCTGGGCAGCCAGCCCGTATTGCTTGACGACACGAAGATCCACGACTTGAGCGTCATCGATGAACACGATGCCGTTCAAGCTGTCGGCGATGATCTTGCCGACATTGTCCGCGTCGGGCCTGCTCGTCTTGTAATGCGCGCCTTGTTTTTTCCGCTTCTTCTCGCTCCATGATTTCGGCCATGGCCACACGGCATAGACCGTCATCGACACCGGAGCCGCAATTGGCGGCTTGTCGTTCATGCATTGATGGGCGATGACTTGGATCACCGACATGGCAAGGCGCTGCTTGCCGGGGGTAAAGTGAACTTTGCCGTGCGTCCTCGCTCGCGCCCATGCCACGGGGATTCCGGGAACAATGAAACTGATTTCTCTCATGCGTTCGCCCTTGCCTGATCGTATTTCAAGCTCTTGATAACATAATATTTGTCTTCCTTCGCGATGTAGGCGGTCACCGGTCTGCGCAGTTCATGATACCGTTCAAAAGCTTCCCGCGCACTTACCGGAACAGGAGATTTACCACCAGCCGCCATCCAATATTGGAAGGCTTTCTGATATGGGAAAGATCCGACAGGGTGCGAAAAGCACAGCCATTGCCTTACATCAACCGCCCGGCCATTCTGAATGACATACTTGACGACCAGTGTCGGCGGCTTTCCTATTTTGTTATGAACGCCGTATTCGATGTCGAGAACCGGCATCAGGCCCGCGTCCTTGCTCTTCGACAAGATGTCAACGTCTTCCGGTTTCGGCGCGTGCTTCGGTTCCTCCTTGACCGGCCACTCATATTCGCAATAGGGGCAGGTCCTCGTGGCGATGGGAATGTAGGTATTGCAATACGGGCATTCCTTGCACGGGGTTTGCTTCTCCTCCTCAACGTCACCGGCCTTCTTACTCTTGTCCTTGCCCACGACCATGTTGACGGGCCCGTGCTTGCGGACGTTGCCAGCAAAATCGAGAACAAGGCAATTCTCCTTGCCCGTGGCCTTGCGAAACCCACGGCCCACCTGCTGGATATAGAGGCCAGCACTTTCTGTCGGGCGAAGCAGGGCGATGAGATCGACGTGCGGGACGTTGAAGCCAATGGACAGGACGTTGACAGATGTCAGACACTTGATGTGGCCATCGCGGAAATTCCTGATCAGCCGGTCGCGCTGCTCCTTTGGCGTCTCGCCGTCGATCTCTTCCGCGTTGACGCCAAGCTCGCGCAAGGCATCCCGCATGGCGATGGCGTGATCGACACCCGCACAGAAGCACAGCCACGCCTTGCGGTCCTGCCCACGGGCGACGATTTCTTCGGCCGCGCGCCTCACCAGATCATTGGCCATGGCGGCCTGCTCAAGCTCGCTGGCGATGAATTCGCCGCCGCGTCTATGGACTCCGGTGACGTTGATCTCGGCCTTGGTGGCCTTGGAAATAAGCTGGGAGAGGTATCCCTGTTCGATCAGGTCTGAGACGTTCGCCTCATAGACGATTTCATCGAACATCTTGTCGTCGCCCTTGTCGAGGCGACCGGAATCGAGCCGGTACGGCGTGGCGGTCAGGCCCAGAATCCGCATATCAGGGTAGATCTCGCGGAGCGATTTGAAAAACTTGCCGTACATGCTTTCGGCCTTGCGGCTGATCAGGTGCGCCTCATCGACAAGGATCAGGTCGAACTTGCCCAGCATGTCGGCCTTGTTCCACACCGACTGAATGCCGCAGAACAGGATGGGGTGGTGCGTATCGCGGCGGCCGATACCGGCAGAGTGAATGCCTGCATGGGCGTCAGGCCAGATCTTGATAAATTCCATGTAGTTCTGGGCGATAAGCTCTTTGACGTGCGTCACGATGCAAATCCGCATGAGCGGGTAATCGTGCCGCAGTTCTTTCAGAAGCTGGGCGATAATCAAGCTCTTTCCGCCACCGGTCGGAATGACGATCAGGGAATCGCCGCCACCTGCCTCCCAGTGCTGATAAGTGGCATCGATGCTCTCACGCTGATACGGACGTAACTCAATCACGTCTTCTCTCCATCGATGAACGTAGTGCCATCGGGCATATGGTAGGTGACGGTGTGCTTGACGATGTCTGCAGTGATCTGCCTGCCCGGCACCAGCGCGGGAATGTAGAGATGGTCGGAACAACCAAGGCGCTGCTCATCCGCCGTGAGCATTGTGTCATGCTTGTTGCAATGGAACCCTCCCGTCACCGGGGTAGACTGCAGGCAGGTCCGGCAGTTGCGCGGCGAGAAAGCGCGCTCATGGCAGACCTTCAGCGCGGGACAAAAACGACAGGTGAAGGCTGCCTTGGCGGTAGGATCTTCATGCAGTCGTGAAGGCGGGTTAGGAGAATCAATAATACGCTGACCACGGCGAACAGTTGTTTCAGCAAATCCAGCATCATATGCGACATGCTCCGTGTACAGTTCATCGGTGTTCTTGTTGTGCGCCATGTAGAGCGCGCAGCGCCTGCCGGAATAGTGCATGTAAAGCTGCATCTGACAGTAGTGCCCGAATTTTGTTTTTTTCACGCCGTCAGAAACCAGTTTCTTGAAACTGACCTCGTTGTGAGTCTTGAATTCCAGCAGGTGATGTTCGTGATGGCAATCGGGCATTGTGCCCATAGCCATGCCATCAGCATGGCCGCGCAAGTGACCCTTTTTGTCACGGAACGCCCATTGCTCGCCGGTTTTTGGGTCTGTCCTCTGAACTATCAATCCGACCGCCTCAAGATCGTCCAGCATACGGGCCTCCTCACGGTGACCGGTCTGGAACAGGCGCAGCATGCGTCCATCGAAAGATTCCGGCGCTCTGGCCCACCGAAAGGCATACCAGAGCGCCCTGTCGCATTCAGTGCCGAATGTAGACATGCCCAGATAGGTGCGGTCCTTCTTGTCGGCGGCCTCCACATAATGGCCGTAGATGGCATCGACCAGAGTAGCACTCCTCACCGGGATCTTCGGCATTATTCGATGTCCTTTACGGGCTTGGTGGTGATGCGAGTGGACTCAGAAATGTTGAAATAGCTGTCGTCCAGAGCATCGCCCAAAACCTCGCGAACCTTCTTCACGTCGAGCCGCTTGGATGTGCTGGTGCTGGCGCTAACGATCCAGCTTTGGCCCTTGACCACGGATCGTCCGCGCGCCTTGAAGACATCCTTCAAGGCATCCAGCCGGGTCTCATGGCCCTTGATCACGGCGTTCAACTCACCGATCTCATCGGCAAGGATTTCATCTGACAGATTGTCAAACTTGTTGGTCATGCTACTTCTCCAGATTGGTTGTTTTGACTTTGTACTCTTCTCGCATCAGCGGTGATCCGCCATCCCAGTTGACCATGCACTGTTGTACCGGAATGGTGATCGTTTCTTCTCCTCGCACGACGGTCCTCAAATGTGCCCGGCGCAGATGCGGGCGAGGGCTGGCATGCGTTCCGGTGTTGCCGGATTCCGTGTTGTTCCGCGCAATCATGTAGGCATTCAAATTCACGTTCGTCGTGTAGGGAAGCGGCGGAAGACCTTCTTTCGCGCGCTTTTGTTGGAGTTTGGGCGAAGGAGTTTCTGTTGTCTTGGGAATGTTTTTCGTGGCTAAAACAAGAGAAAACATAAAAATCTGATCCACCACTTCATGATAAACCCACTTGGTGTTTTCTATTGTGTCATCAGGATTTATAGAGCGAAAATCTAACAATGATGGATTGGTTGAATTTGTTTTTAAAATTCCGCCAAAGATTTGTACTGCACCGTTTTGTTTTTTGGTAAAACGCAGCATCAGATCACCACTTTTTCCCTCAACATTAAAATTAAGACTGATATATGTTTTCCCAACTATTTCGCCGTTTTCTTCGTGGCTGCATCTGAATGCAAAATTCGGGAACGGAAAAATAAAACCTATTTTTGTGGCGGCGTGTTTTTTAGCATCTTCAAACAATTTGTCCGAAAAATTCTTTGAAATAGTTCCAAAATTAAAAATGCCACCAATTGAATCCAACTCTTTGATCGTTGGATTATATTGAGCATCAAATTTAGAAAGCCGAACGATCATGTCCCTGATTTCGGAAACCTTCATCGGGTGAGGAAGATACCTTTCGCCAAAATCAACCATTTCCCTCTCCAGAAAATGCGAGGGCCGAAGCCCTCGCTGTTGACGTTACTTACGACCGGCGAACGGGTTGGTCTTGCCCGCCGGGGGTGCCGTGCGGCCGGGGATGGCCGGGCGCGCAGGCGGCGTCTTTGCGGCCGCTACAGGCTTCTTGGTTTCCGGCGGCGGCGGTGCCTCATCGCCGTTGATACTGTTGAAGCGCGTCACCCGGTTGCGCGGCGGATAGGGCATGCCGGTCTCCGGGTTGATCTTCGGCTCCTTCTGCCCCAGCGAGTTCTTCTGTGTGTCCTGCATGTAGGCGACATGCCCCATGAAGGGCTGGAACAGCAGCACATCGCTGTCTTCCAGCACGGCGTTGAAGTCCACGTTGCAGGCCTCCGACAGGCGCTTGAGTTCGCCCAGAGCAATCTGCTGGGCCTGCTGGTTAGGGTTCTGCACGTTCATCGAAGCGAAGAGTTTCCGCTCGCTGTGCTGGCCATCGATGATGGTGAATTCCACGTCGAGCCGGTAGCCGTTGCGGGCGCGGGTTTCGTTCAATTCCGTCTTGGAGACATGCATAACATAGTCTCCGTCAGGGATGGGTTCCGCCTGACGGGCCGACTCGACTTCGTCGGGGTTGAAACTGGGATCATAGAGATCGATCAAACGTGCCATGGTCAGGCTTCCTTCTTCTTGGTGCTGGGAATTTGTTTAACTTCGGCGTCTTGCTTGGTACCGGTGAGGTACTTGGCGATTTCAGCCCATCCCTTGCCCTTCGGCAACATGATGGCTTCCGGCATATGGAACCGGTTCTTGGCGACGAATGCCGGGCGGCCATCCGTGAACAACCACCGAGTGCCACCGCCTTCGGCGTGGACCGCTTTCTTGCCAAAGCCGCCTTCCGATTCCTTCACGACGACCTTGGTGTTGATGAAGAGGACGCCGTCCGCGGCCTGTGTGATCAGGCCCTCGCCCCGCTTGTGGAGCTTCAGGTCGTATCGCTTGTAGGGCTGCGCACCCGGCTCTTCGTGGTTGCTGGCCAGCGCGAGCGCAAGCCAGATGACGGTCATGCCACGGTCGCGGCGCAGGTAATCGCACATGTCGATCAACCGACGCCAATGGCCATCGGCCATCAGGTAGCCCTTGCCGTAGCCGGGCGTTTCGATATTGGCCCAGTTGTTCTGCACACAGACATCCGCCCAGATGAGCGGTTCCAGCGCATCGACGCTGTCGATGACGACGGTCTTGAAGGCATGCTCTTCCTGATACAGCGCCGTCAGCGCCTCATCGACCTGTGCCCACGATGTCAGGTCACCGAAGGAATTGACCTCGACGCCCTTCGGCGGGCGCTCCGGTGATATCTGCAGGTAGACCGGATCCGGGGCGTCGAGCGCCAAGGTGGTCTTGCCCATGCCTGCGGTGCCGTAGAACAGAAGGATTGGCTCGTCTTCATTGTGCCCCTTCTGCAAAGTTGCAAGTGTAATTGCCATTATGCTGCTTTCTCCAGAATGTGGTTCTGCAGCGCGGAGAGAAGCCTGATGGCATTCTCGACCTGCTGCAAAAGGGTCATTTCTTGGTTGGGTTCAGAGATCCCGTAGGATCTATCGACAACATCAGAACGGTTGTCGAAATAATCAGACGCCGATTCCAGCGTCTCCATGATTTCCGCCATGACGGATTTCTCGTTCATTCGTTTACCTCGTTTGCTCGTTCAAGTGCGCTTGTGTCCGCGCAGCCGTTCCGTTTCCGGGCGGCGACTCATGGCATACGCTTGTCGGGCAATATCCGTCAATCGTCTTTTTTCGTAGAATGGCCGTTGACTTTTCTTAGGTCCGACATCTAAGATTTGCGCCGTCACCAATGGCAGACACGGAGAAAGCCAAAAATGGAACGTCTTATCAAATGGTTCAAGGCAGAGCGTGGGCGCAAGCTGCGCATGACGGAAACCCTGAAGCTCTCGACCGGGGCCATCAGCCAGTGGAGCCGGGTGCCCAGAAAGCACGTCCGCACGGTCTCCCAGATCACCGGCATTCCCATGACGGCCCTGCGCCCGGACCTGTCCCTGAGCGTGCTGCGCAAGAGCGGGTATGCAGAATGAGCCTGACAATCAACTGGACTCATGAGATGGTGGATGTCGGCCTGAAGCTCTGGCTTGAGGGAAAGACCGCATCGCAGGTCGTTTATGAATTGAACCAGCGGTTTATCTGCCACGCCACCAGAAGCGCATGGCTGGGGAAGCTGAACCGTCTGGCGGCTCAGGGGGTGATGGTGAGACGACTAGATAGCAAGTCGAAGCCACCCGCCAAACCAGTGCCGACCGGCGCAAAGGTGAAGAAGCTGCGCCTGCCTGCGGTCAAGCTGGCTGCCAGTGCAGCGCCGGGCAATGTTCTCAAATGGAAACAGCCGGAAAAGCCGATATCGAAGGCGGGTTTGGTGACGATAGACAAGGCGACGGGATGTCTTTATGCCATCACATCCACATCAAAGGGAATTCATCTTTTCTGTAACAAGGCAAAAGCCTTGAATTCCAATTATTGCCAAGAGCATCATGATTTGTGCCACCACAAGGCGGCATTCCCGATCAAGAAAATCTTGCGTTTCGCAAGATGACGCTCCGCTTCACCTTGCACAGATCCGAAGAACCCGAAATATGCGGCGTGTGCTTCCGACAGGCCGGGCATACCGGCACAGTCGAACCACGCACCATGTCGGGGGTTCAATGGATGTGTGATCTCTGCAATGCAAAACTTGGAATGAAGGTCGCCCTCATGACGCCGACAAAGTTGGAAAAGGCAGAAGCCGAAGCTTTCGACAATGCCATAGAGACCCATATCACAGCCCTTGTGGCTTCCATCATGGCTGTCATGTGGGAGGATGGGATCAGGGATCTGGATGCAATGTCTGGCCGGTTGGAACAAGTTGTCGAGAAGATTTTCGAGAGCGGGGAACCGTCCAAGGTCATCGCCCAGATGTTTTTGACATATTCAAACAAGATGCGGAAAGCAACATCCGCGCTGGACGAGCAAATTCCGTTCTGATGGTAATCTAGCATGGCATCCCCATTTTCCTCCGTTGTCGGACAATTGATAGCCAACGGCTATCATCCGATTCCCATCGCGCCCGACAGCAAGGCCCCGTCCGAATGGCGCGGCGGCAAGTGGCGCGGCATGACCGGCTGGCAGAAATACCGGCATGAACAGCCGAAGGAATTCCTGATCAAGGTCTGGTCGAACTGGCCGGATGCCAACGTCGGCATTGTCACCGGCACCGCGGTGACGCTCCCGGTTCTCAATAACGGCATCGTCACGATGGTGAAATACATCGTGGTGGCGGTCGATTTCGACACCGACGACTATGACATCCTGCAAGAGCTTGAGGCGGCGCTGCCATATTCAGGCATTCGCAAGAAGGGCAGACGGGGCTACACAAGCTTCTATCTCGCGCCGGTCGGCACCAAGGGCTTCCGCACCGCGGTGGTGGAGCTTCTGACCGACACCCGGCAGACGGTCATTCCCGGATCGATCCACCCCGACACCGGCAAGCCCTACATTTGGACGACCGCTCAAACGCTGCTGAACACCCCGGCGAGAGACCTGCCGGTGCTGACGGCCGAAGACTTGGAGCGGTTTGCGGATACGGTCGAGAGCATCACCAAGAAGCCGGTAAAGCAGGTCGAGATGCCGTTTGAACCGGTAGCTCAGGGTGATGACAAGTTTTGGCGGCTGTTGAACAACACCGCCTTCATGAACCTCGACATGTGGGTGCCGGATCTGGGCCTGCCCAAGTGCAAGCGCGAGGCCAACGGCAGCTACAAGGCCGTGGCATGGTGGCGGCCCTCGACCAGCGGCCGGGATCTCAGCGAGCGCAGCCCCAACCTGTCCATCGCGCCCAATCTGGGCGCACGGGATTTCGGTACGGGCGACCGCTACACCGCCATCAATCTGGTCATGGCCGCCCTGAACATCGATCTGGACGATGCCGTGAAGTGGCTGGGCACCCGGCTGAAGATGATCAACGAGGCCAAATTCCATGTTCCGCCAGTTACGGTCGAGGAGCCCCCTGAAACGTCAACCAGTACCCCGGAGGAAAGTTCCCAAGGCCCTGAAGTGGTCGACACCATCATGGAAGATGCGGAAATCATTAAGGAAAAAGAGCAAGCATCTAAAACGACCACCGAAAAGGCTCCAGAAGAGAAAACTGAATTCGAGCTTCGCGAATTCCCCGACAACCTGCTGAATCCGCCGGGGTTGGTGGGCGAGATCATGGAGTGGATTGTGGGTGGTGCCCGCAGGCCGTCTAGGATGCTCGCGCTGGGGCCTGCGCTGGCTACCGTGGGCACCCTCATGGGACGCAACGTGAGCGGTCCCACAGGCTCTGCTACCCACCTGTATGTCGTTGGGCTGGCACCGTCAGGCGCTGGCAAGGACCACCCCCTGCAGGCCATTGGCAAGATCCTGAAGGCCAGCACCTGCGGCTATCTGGTCGGCCCTTCGGAATTCATGTCGATGTCGTCCATCATCAACTACCTGCAGCGGCAGGCCCTGTCGGTCTGCGCCATGGACGAATTCGGTGCCTTCCTGCGCAAGCTCAACAACAAGAACTCCAGCACCCATGAGATGGGTATCAGCAAGATCCTCCGTTCGATCTGGGGCATCAGTTTTGGCGATTACATGACCCCGGAATGGGCCGGGCGCGCGTCGGTCGAGATCCAGCGCCCCTGCATGTCGATCTACGGCGTCAGCACGGCCGAAGAATATTTCGAGAGCATGCAGAACGCTGACATCAGAAACGGCTTCCTGAACCGCTTTCTGGTGTTCTCGACCAACACCAAGCCCACCCCGCGGGCACCGCTGCACGACGGCGAGGTGCCGAAGGAATTGGCCCTGAAGATTGCCACCATGTACAACGAGGCCACGCGCCTCTCAGAGGCCCAGAAGGATTTGCCGCTGGATGCCCCACGGATTCTGAAGAAGGTCGTGTGGAACGGCGGCAGGCCGGTCTACGAGGCACTGGAGGCGCAGGTCGAGGAGATATCCGAAGACAAGGTGGTGGAACCCTACTTCGCCCGCACCGCGGAGATCGCCGTCAGGCTCGCCACCATCGTGGCGTGGGGCTGCGGCCGCATGGAGGTCATCCGCGAGGACATGGAGTGGGGGCGGGATGTCGCCCTGTGGAGTGCCAACAACATGGCCATCAGCGCCATGACCTACATGGCGGAAAACGAACACCAGAAGATGTATGCCAAGATCGTCCGCATGATCGAAAGTGGCGGGGCGAAGGGCCTGACCCGCCGGGATTTGCTGCAGCGCCTGCGCGGTGCCATCAAGACCAAGGAACTGGAAGACATGCTCAAGATGGCCGAAGAGTCTGGCGAGATCGAATTGAAGAAGGCCATGCCAACCAAGGGTGGGCACCCGGTGGTGACGTACAAGAAATCTAAAAAGTCAAAATGATCCAGACATCGATGAACCTTTTCCAAAAACTCCCAATCATGGTGGGAGATTCTTTTCTTTATAAAGGCAGATTGAGCGATGCACTGCCGCTGATATTAAAGCATCACTACACCAAGCGCAGACCCGGCGACCCCATGGAAACTTTGCTGCTCATCGATGGGGAAACGGTAATTGCCGCTGCGACCCTCACTTCTCCGGTGAACAGGTATTTTGGCAAGGGTTCCATAGAATTATCTAGGCTAGTCCGCACCCCGGAATGTGAAGTACCCATGTCTGCGTTCATTGCCGGGTGCATGAAATACCTGAAATCAGTGCGCAACAAGGAATTGAAATATTGCCTATCTTACGCCGACACAACGGTCGGCCATCATGGTGGCGTGTATCAGGCATCCAATTTTGTTTTTGTTTCCGAGACAAAAGGGAATTCCATGTATGTAAATTCGAAGACCGGCCAGATCATCTCCGGTCGTTCTTTTGACCAGCATGCAAGCGGCAATAAAGATGGCTGGGAACGGATGCGGAGCGGGAAGAAACTGTTATACGTTTACCCGTTAAACGAACGAAAAAACAAGCTTTTGGCCCGGTTCAACTGGAAAGAATTGCCCTATCCAAAACCTTTTCTAAGAAAAGGGCTTGACGCCAATTCTTAGATTTGCCATAACGGGTCTCAGGCAATTCTGCCGTTACATGGAGATCATCATGAAAACCCCGGTCGGATACACCAACCGCCACCTGTCCAACGAACTGGTCATCCACACACTGCTCCTGCCGGATTACTGCCAGATCGATTTCGCGGGTACCGACCTGTTGCGCGCGTACCTGCAGCAGCATAATCTGGAGATCGTCACCTACCACAAGCCGCTTTGACGGAGGATTGATCGTGCTGACGCAAGCAGAACTGAACCGCATGTCAACGGACGATCTCTGGAACGTGCTGAAGCGTGTTGAGGAGACCGGCAGGACTTACAAGGCCGCGTTGGACAGGGGGCAGGAGTTCTACCGGCAGCCTCTGGAACAGCAGCGCGCAACGTGGAAAGCCATCAAAGCCGAGATTGGCTCCCGCACCCAGAAGACCGGGCTGGCCGCTGCCACGGCTCCTGTGGACCCTGCAGGCCCGGTGCAAGTCAGCCCAAAGCTGTTCCACCAGATGGCCGCCCAGCACGATTGGAGCTATGAGCGGTCGGATGACCCCGGTGCCTACCGCGCAGGCCGCGACAACGCCGACCGGCTGGCCAGCCTCACCCATGCCCAGCCTGAACTGGTGCCCATCCTGAAGGCGTGGCAGGCCCATGTGGCAGGCGACGGGCCGAAGCCGGTGGAACCGGCATAGAGGCCTCACTTTTTCGTAGACAGCATTCTTAGTTTCTGTCATACAAGGGCACGGGGCAATCCTGCCCGACTCATGGAGTCCATCATGACCACCAACATCGCCATCCGTTCGACCGCCAAGAACTGGATCGTCACCATCGTCAAGACCACCCAGAACGGCAAGCACACCGCGCCCATCGCCATCATCCCCCGCCGCTCCTACGCCGTGGCCACTCTGGCCGGTGCCGTCGAGGCCACCAAGAAGATGTTCTTCGCGGAGAACGTCCTGATCGATACCGATCTCGACGGCATCAAGATGCTTGCCAGCTTGGGCATCATCGACAGCACGGTGGCCGCCGCAGCCTACGACAAGTTCAACGCCATTGGCATCCGGGAGGGCGTGTGATGGCCATCTACCGGAAAACCATGGATCAGAAAAAGGACACCCACCCATGAGCTACACCCCGATTCGAGTGCCCGACGCAACGGTCGAGGCCGTGAAGGCGGCGATGTCCAATCCCATGACCGACGATGCCATCCGCGCTATCTTCGACATTGGGCTGCGTGCATGGCCGGGTATGAAGCACTGGCCTCGCTTTGAGGCATTTGCTACCCCTGTCGTGCCGGAACACGTCATCCTTCCCATTGAGAAACCCAAGTCATGAGCTACTACAAGGCAATGTTCCGCAGGGACATGCACGACCGGCACAACCCCGACCGGCGCACCTGCGAATGGCATGACATGGTGTTCATCGCCAGCAACCGCGCGGAGGCCACGGAACACGCCCGGCAGGTCGCTCGCAGCCGCGGCATGGTGTTCTGCAACGTGATCGGTCTCAACAAGGTGCTGGGCGAGCGCCTGCTCCAGAAGGAGCATGGCAGGCAGATCCTGCCCATGGCCAGCACACCCGCTCCGTAAGGTCGCCAGAACCCCTTCCCCAGCCCCGGCCCAGCGCCGGGGTTTTCTTTTGGGCGGATGTGTGTATTGTTTGCAAGCCAACAACCAACAGGAGATTCGGATGTTCAAGATCGTGGAAAATTTCAAGCGACCGGACGAACCCAAACAGGCTCCTACCGAATGGCCGTTCAAGGACATGAAGGTCGGGGATTGTGTAATCTTCGACAAGGGTACGGACGAAAAGATCCTGAAGAAGGCCTACAACTACCAGTTCCTGTATGCCAGCAGGCACAACAAAAAGTTTAAGTATGCATACATCGACGGGCAATATCACATCTGGCGGGTTTTCTGATCCCACTGATTCGCCCCGGCATCACGTAGCAGGCCCTAAGATGGCTTCGCCAAAAACGAGGGGTAGATAGGTAAAGAAAACCAAGTGTTACACTAACGCTCGACATGCGCTCGATAGGAAATTGCAAATTTCGCCAGTTTTTCACGTAGGTGAATTAAACCAAGACAAAAACCATTCTAATTCTTAGTTGAAAACGACATAGAACACTACGTGAACAATTGGCTTTTTTATGAATGATATCATGGTAAAAATAGGTAAAGAAAACCAAGTGTGGTAAAATAGAGGGGGGGGGGGGGGGAACCAAAAAAAAGGGAAAAA
>JGI24890J29729_1000327_pt1 | contig 33591 bp, 42 predicted proteins | sample FreactcultureFD7_FD_29729 | JGI IMG/M metagenome (IMG submission 29729)
AGATCACTACTTTGCCGTTCTTATTTGCTGAGAGTAGGAGCTAGAGAGGTCTCGAGACGTCGATGATATCAGTCTAGAGAAACTTTGAAGCGAAACAGCGTCAGGGAAAGTCGGGGAGTGACAAGAGGGAAGAGAAGGATTTGACGAAACTTACCTTCTTCTTCTTCTCTTCAACTTTTCCTTTTCTCACTCGAATCGACTCACTCGAATGCGGACTATCAACCTCGATCAAGCAGAATCGTGGTCGTACGCCAAAGTCTCGCGTGAATTCTCTTTCACATTCCTTGCTCGGCTTCGTTTGCGACGAGCGACGATCGTCGCAACCCCCTGCTTCAGAAGTCACGTTCGTATACGCTAAACACCGACGAGCGCGTCACGTCAAGGGCGTCTTCGAAAGCGCAATCGCTCGGATAGGAAAAATCATAGATCGATCCTGGTCTCCACGGATTGATCCACCGTCCGCAGATTGATCCATGGATCGATCCACCAACCAGGATCATCAGAGATTGTTCTACAATCCATCGAGAATCTATGTCGAGAGAAAGCGAAGTCTCCTCAACGAAAGCTCAATCGACTTGTTTGGTTTCCGAAGCATTCTACACTATACTCACCAGCGTGTGAACCTTTTAATGGGGTGCATCGAGAGTTGAGGGAATACGAGCCAGTTGCAATCGTCCTGTATATGCACGAGACGAATCCCGACGATGACACGAATGAGCTGTGGGGCGTAATAGGTATAAGAGCTCGTTACTGCAAATGAGATCAGGGTTGAAATACGGGTTCGATAATTGATATTCAAGAAGCGCCTCGAGATTGATGCTCTATCCGACGATATTGTAGAGTCTAGAGGCCGAAGTCGGGGCCCCTCTACTTGATGTGAACCTTGTCCATCAATCCAGCTAAATCCTCTTCCTCCTTCTTCTCCTCGACAGTTTCTTCCTTCTTCTCAGTTTCCTCTTCACTCGCTTCTTCTTCCTCGTCCTCCTCCTCTTCTTCCTCCTCCTCGAATTCCTCCAATTCATCCAGCTCGTCCAAAACGTCCTCCTTCCCCCACTTTGCCAAAGCCTCCTTGATTTTGACATAACACTCATCCTCTTCCTCTCCATAGTTCCCATTCAGTTCCAAGCACTCCAACTTCTCTCCCAGGTACTTGTCGATTGCTTCTGCGAGGACGAGGATCGAGGGGGAAGAGAGTTCGTTGGATTGGAGTTTGAGAACGCGGAGGGAGGGGGAAGAGGAAGTGAGGAGGGTGTTCATGATTGATAGACCTCCTTTCGGTCGAAGGAGGCAGTCGGAGAGGTTGAGAGTGTTCAACTTGGGCCATCTAGGGTGATGAACGATCAGAGTGAGTTCGAGGTTTCAAAGCTGGTAATAATTCGGAGGTGGAAACGTACGAAGGTAGACTCTTTGCGATTGCTCTCGAACCCTTCTCAGTAGCCGTGTTGTCTTGCAAGTCGAGGTATTCGAGATCCTTGCATTGTTGAAGACCCTTGACGATAGCTTCGATACCCTCCATTCGGATTCCGTTCTGAGGCATCCTGACCTCTCTCAGAGTACCGAGCGCGGCGTAAGCTTCGGCGAACGCCTTCGACGATCCATTCTCCAATCGATTTCGACCTGTCAACAGTCGACGAATGAGTACAAAGCGATCTCACACATGCTAGGAAGTGGGAATCTTACCGCAAACGAGTACTCTCAGACTACTCTTCTTTCCTTCCCGTTCAGCTTTCTTTGCGTTTTCCAACAATGCGCCAGCGATCATCTCTCCTCCAGCAGGTCCCATTCCGTTGTTGTTCAATTTAAGCACTTCCAACGCCGGTGCATTCGCGATGAATTCCAACCTGTCGTAGCATGTTCACCGTCAGCCCTGATCGGATAGTAGGATGAAGAGAGAGACGTACATGGGTTCAGCGGACCTGCCTCCGAAAGCATTATCGGATAAATCGAGCGAGGTGAGGTTTGGGAGGGTGAGAAGGGAAGTACAGAGGGCTCGAAGGGATTGAGGGATCTCGGAAATGAGTCGTCCGGTGAAGATGTCGGAGAAATCGGCGATCTGAATAGAGGTGGAGTGAGGTTGCGAAAGGGAAAGAGTTGAGAAAACAAAGGGTCAGTGTCAATAGCTCTTGCTCTTTCGACTTTCGAGTGATCACAGAGAGTCATAAGAACACTCTAGAGTAGGTCCACCCCTTGTAGATTTGTTTAGCTGATGAAAGTTGACTGACTTTTAGACCTTTCTTCTTCTCGATTACTTTGGCTACACCTTGACATGCGTCTACTCCCAACGTGTTTCCACCGAATCTGACCTCTTGTAGGTCTTGTACTTGTTCTAATTGGTCTAGGTAAGGTTGAATCGATTCTAGTGTATCGAATTTGAGTACGAGTCCTTGTAAGGAATAGACAGTCGAGGAGGTATCTATTCACACATTGGGTTAGCTGTGAGGTCTTGCTGAGGTCAGGATGAGCGTACCTGGATGTAATTCAGGAGTAGTCATTGTGGTTGATGAGGATAAACCAAAGAGAGAGAGCAAGCAAGAACTCCCTCTCATTCACGTCCTATTCAGTCTGATCCAGTCATGCAGTCATTGAATCAATCACTGAGATCACTCTCATTACAACAACCCACTCGCAAATCCATCATTCGTACTTTAGCAACTGCAACAAGTTTCACTCCTCAATCAAAGAGAACTGGTTTACTAGCTAGGAAACATGGAATGACTGCATTATGGCACACAGATGGCTCGAGAATACCAGTAACCGTCCTCCAAGTGAGTCTTTAACCCCCCTCTCTCTCACTCGACTTTCAACCCTCCTTGTTTCGCTCACTAACTTTCGCAACTTGGAACTACATTCAGCTCGATTCGACTCAAGTAATCTCTTCTCAATCATATCCAGCGACAGATAAAGTCCCAGAACGACACACTGTCATCGTAGGGTGTTCGACGAGAAAAGATAAAACTACAAATGCTGCCCTGTTGGGACAGTTTCAGAAGCATGGAGTAGAGAGTAAGATGAGGGTAGCCGAATTCGAAGTGACGAGTGATGCAGTCGTGCCAGCGGGTTAGTCGCGAATCCCGTTTTTCTATCATCGTGCGAATTTGAGGATTCTGACTTCTTCGTTGTTTGAGAATAGGTACGGTTATCTCGGCTGCTCACTTCGTTCCTGGTCAACATGTGGATGTACAAGCTCCTTCGTAAGTTGAAGCTTTGCCTTCGTCGTTTTCATGTTCAAAGCAGAAACTAATATACTCTCTTGTCGTGCATCGACAGTATCGGTAAAGGTTTCCAAGGAGTCATGAAGCGACATAACTTCAGAGGTCTGAGGGCAACTCACGGTACTTCCATCTCTCATCGATCACATGGTTCAACCGGTCAACATCAAGTGAGTTTCGACTCGTCAAATTTACGTTCTCTTGCTTCAGCCTTGACTGACCCCTCTTTCAATTTCTAGGATCCTGGACGCGTTTGGCCTGGTAAGAAGATGGCTGGACGAATGGGAGGATTGAACGTGACTACTCAAAACCTCCTCATCGAACGAATTGATACCGCACTCAATGTGATCTACGTTCGAGGAGCGGTTCCTGGTGCCCCTGGAGCGTTCGTTCGAGTGACAGATGCGTTGAAGAAGGTGGGATGGAAAGCGGGACAGAGGGAGAGAAAGGGATTGAACTTGGCAAAGGGAGAAGTGTTGGAAGGGATTAAAGGATTACCTTTCCCCGTTGGATCGAGAGAGATGGCCAAGAACTGGCCGAGGGAAGTACAACGTGGTGATGTTACAAAGTAGTAGTAGAATGTAAACTTTTGATATCAGCCATACATCGCAGAATAGAGAAGTTTCGAGAGAAAAGTAAGCGGACTCGGTTGAATTCGCTCAATCAACTCGACTCGATCTATACTACACAGCACACTCCAGAGGACTCTATCTCGAGAATATCTACTCTCGCCTCTATTTACCTCGCTGATCTCTAGGTCGATTGAGTAACTGTTTGCATTTCCACCTCATCTTCAATTCACCTCGTTTACTCTTAGCAAACTAGTAGAGCAGTCTATTCCACGTAGATCTCATTCAGTATGGTAAGTCATTCACTCTCCATCCTATCCCTCCTTCATACGGAGTGGGCTCGCCTTTCTTTCCCTCCTTCGTCATCCTCTCTCTCTCTTCCCGCTTCCATCCCTCTTGAAGGCAATGGAACTCACCGCGATTACATTTGCGATGCTATAGGAACCTCTCCAAGAAGGATACGCACCTCGAGTGTCTCCAGAAGAGTCTCCTTCTCCAACTCCGATTCATCCCAATCACCTTCAACCACAACAACCTTTATCACCGAGTCAAGGAGGTGCACAAGGTCAACCCGCACCGATGGAATTGGACCCGAATCAAGTAGTAGCAGTAACAGATGGTGAGTTTCCTCTTTCTCTCTTCTATCCTTAACAAACTCGAGATCTCAGCAACTCATTACTTTCTCCCTCTCTGCGTGTGCGCTCGGTTGTGTAGAGGCGTTCGCTTCGAAACATTTGTCGGATATGGGAGAGGAAGTAGAGGATTTCACGGTTTTCACTTGGAACTTGTCGGATTACAGGAGAATGGAGAAGAAGACTACTTCACCCGAATTCAGTTGTGGTGGTCACAAATGGTAAGTCTGCCTTTCTCAATTAGCTCGACGATATGAATCGCTGATCTCTGCGAGGTGAAATACAGGAACATCTTGTTGTTTCCAATGGGAAATTCCAACGGTCAAGCGAACGATATGGTTTCGGTTTACTTGAATTATGGGGATCAGAAAGCGAGTGAAGGTTGGCACGTTTGCGCTCAGTTCTGTTTGGCCATTTCAAACCCTTCAGATCCTACCGTTTACATTCAATCTCGTGCGTTATTTCGTCTCTCTCTCTCTCTCTCTCTCTCTCTACCCTCTTCATTCCTTGACTGATGGTTTCGTAACGCTCTGTAGAGGCTCATCATCGATTCACGAATGAGGAACAAGATTGGGGATTCACTCGATTTGTCGAATTAAGGAAACTCTTCTCGGTAACGGACGGGAGGTCGAAACCTATCATAGAGAACGATGAGACGGTCATCACTGCGTTTGTGAGAGTGTTGAAGGATCCTACTGGTGTTTTATGGCACAACTTCCACAAGTACGTCGTGATTCGATTGTTATCTCCATTCTTCGGTGTCGCTGATAGCATACATCCTTCGGACTGTACAGCTATGACTCGAAGAAGGAAACTGGTCACGTCGGACTCAAGAATCAAGGTGCAACCTGCTACATGAACTCTCTTTTACAATCCCTTTTCCTCACGAACACTTTCCGCGAAGTGAGTCTCTTTTCCCTTCTTTTCCGATCTTCAATGGTATTGACAGGAAAGCTTCTCGTAGGCCGTTTACCAAATCCCAACAGAAGAAGATACGACAGATACAGTACCTCTAGCACTCCAACGAGTCTTCTTCAACCTTCAAACTTCAGATCAATCAGTCGGAACGACCGAACTCACAAAATCGTTCGGATGGAAAGGGTTCGATTCGTTCTTGCAACATGACGTTCAAGAGTTCAACCGAGTGCTATGTGACAAGTTGGAGACCAAGATGAAGGGGACTCAGGCGGATGGTGCGATCAAGAGGTTGTTTTCGGGTACGATGAAGAGTTATGTCAAGTGTATCGATATCGACTTTGAATCGGCTAGGACTGAAGATTTCTATGGTGAGTTTCTTTGACTTCTTTTGATAATCTGATGTCGTCTCACCGTACTCGAATGATCTGTAGATATTCAACTCAACGTCAAGAACTTGAACAACCTCGAAGAATCTTTCAAGGATTACATTCAAGTCGAAACTTTGGAGGGAGAGAACAAGTACAATGCGGAAGGGTTCGGGTTACAAGATGCGAAGAAGGGAGTCATTTTCGAAAGTTTCCCTCCGGTACTGCATTTGCAGTTGAAGCGATTCGAGTACGATATGCAAAGGGATCAGAACGTTAAGGTGAGTCGCAGTTCCGGCTTAAGTACCGCATAGGAGACTGAGCTGAGCATCCATCTCACAGATCAACGACCGTCACGAATTCCCTCTCGAAATCGATCTCTCTCCTTACCTCGATGCCAAAGCCGATCGATCCGAAACCTACAATTACAAACTTCATGGCGTTCTCGTTCACTCTGGAGACGTTCATGGAGGTCACTACTTCGTTCTCATCAAGCCTTCTGCCGATGGACGCTGGTTGAGATTCGACGATGATCGAGTAGTTCCCGTTACCGAGCGAGAAGTTCTCGAAGACAACTTTGGCGGAGAATCTCTACTTTCAAATGGAGGAGGTTACCCAGCTGTCGCACCTCAAGGTGGACACCCAGGAGCGAAACCACCTCTCAAGGGAGCGATGAAACGATTCACCAACGCTTACATGCTCGTTTACGTTCGAGAGAACAAGGTGTCGGAGGTCCTCAAACCTATCACTACTGAAGACGTACCGGAACATTTGAGAACGAGATTGGAGAGGGAAAGGAGAGACGCTGAAATGAGGAAGAAGGAGCGAGACGAGCAACATCTTTACTTGACTGCAAAGGTGCGTGAATCGTCCTCTCCGACTTCGCTCATGCTATATAGCTAACTTCATCGACTGTATCCTCACAGGTTATCACGGAACAAACTTTCGGTCAACACCAAGGATTCGATTTAGCTACTTTCGACGATCGAACAGTACCCTCGACTGAACTCCCAACTTACCGAGTGCCCAAAGCCCAAACTTTCCTCGAATTCCGTGCTCTCGTCGCTCAAGAAAATGGATACAAACCCGAAGATATCCGACTTTGGGTTCTCGTCAACCGACAGAACAAGACTGTTCGACCTGATGCTCCCGTTTCAGATCAAGATCCTACGATGAGTGAGGCTTCTTTCACTCCGTATCACCTCGTCGCATCGTACTGACTCACCCGATTTCGGAACAGCGATGGAAATCGTTCGAGACAAGATGGCTTCAAGACAGCAAGATCTCAAGCTCTACCTCGAATACATCAACCCTACAACGAAAGCTGAATGGACTGCTACGCACGGCAACGAACCTCCGATAATGGTCTTCGTCAAGCATTTCGATGTCGCTCATCAAACGCTCGCTGGTATCGGTCACTTCTACGTTCATCGAAATATGAGGGTCGCGGATCTCGCCAACAAGGTCAACGAGCGAATGGGTTACCCTGCTACGACTCCTCTCAAAATCTACGAAGAGATCAAACCGAATATGATCGAGTTGATGAAGATGAAAGCTACTTTCTTACAAAGTGAGATTCAAGATGGTGATATCGTCTGTTTCCAAGTCGACATGTCAGATCGAGAGTAAGTCACCATCCTCGATTGACTCAAACCCGATCATCGAAGAGCTGACACTTTCTTGCCAAATCACAGACTCCAAGATCTCGACAAGCAGCAAATGTTCACCAACCCTATCCAATTCTACGACTTCTTCCTCAACCGCGTCGTCGTCACTTTCCGACCAAAGTTCGAAGATGCGACTGCTGAGAACGAATTCAGCGTTACTCTCAGCAAGAAGAACACTTATGAGCAGGTACGTTTGAATCGATTCGCTTAGTCATTCCTCACTGCTCTAGCTGAACGCTTTAAATCCTCACGTAGATGGCGGTCAAGGTTGGTGAAAAACTCAAACACGATTACCTCAAGATTCGTTTCACTCAATCCAACGGTGCGAACGGAAATCCAAAGACGATCATCCGACGACAAGCGAATCACTCGGTTGCCGAACTCATTCAACCTGGATACATGGCGACAAGTACAAACCTGCTCTACTACGAACTCCTCGAAGTCAGCATCATCGAGCTCGAAACGAAGAAGAGTTTGAAGATTACCTGGGTTTCTCCAACGAACAAGGAGGATGGTTCTCATCCTTTCCTCTTACCGAAGAACACCAATATGAACGACGTCGCTCAAGAATACCTCCGAAAAGAAGTCAAGTTGTCACCATCAGGAACTGGACAAATTCGTATCTTCGAACTCGTAAATGGTCGAACACAGAAATTCTTCCAGGGCAACGAGGTCGTTCGGGATATCTCAGAGTCGACGGAACTGTATGCGGAGGAGGTTCCGGTTGAGGAAGAGGAGCACGGAGACGATGAGAGGCTGGTTCAAGTTTACCACTTCAACAAAGATCCTCAAAAAGCTCATGGTGTACCTTTCAAATTTGTTTTAAGACCGGTACGCTCCTGTTCTCTGCTCCTTTCGGTGTTGCAGGCGTTGAGCAAACAATATTGACGATGTACCATTGTCTGTTTGTTCAGAATGAACCTTTCTCGGAGACAAAGAAACGATTGCAAGTACGAACAGGAACGAATGACAAGGATCTCGCAAAGATGAAGTTCGCTGTTATTCAACCTTCGATCTACACGAAACCTTCTCCCATTCAAGACAGTAAGACTCTTTTTCTCCGTTTCACACTCGTATCTCTTACCAGGAACTGACTCATCTTTCTCATCTTTGCAGCTGATGTCTTGTTTGAACACAAATGGGTCGAGGAGGATCTTCTCGGTATGGATCACATTGATAAGAGACGAACAGTCGGTGAAAAGGGTGTCTTCATTCGTTAGTCTCGTCCTGTTTTTCCAATCTTCAAATCAAATACTGATATCGGCTTTGCCAAACCTTCAGGATGATCGACTCGCTCTTGCTCTGTATAGTTGCCTTGCTTTCTTCCCCCCTCGCATTCCCCTCACCTCCCTCCACTTACTCGTTCCTGCTCCACTTTTGCGTCATCTCCCTCAGCCCAATCGGAGCGCTTCATTCCGCTTCTTACTTCTCTCCACCACCCTCCTTTCCGAATCTGCACAGCTAGTCTCTTTTGTTCTTTCGATTTTCGTTTTGTAGTAATTCACGATATTCCTCTTACTGCGATTCGCGATCCGGACACCGAGAGAAGGAAAGGCACACTGATGCGAGTGGTATTGACAACAAAGTAAAAGCATCGTAGAAAGAGAGAATGTACTGATATTTACAGAGAGGAGAAGGTAGAGTTAGGTTCGATTGATTTCGTTGCGATAGCGGTAGACTCCGTTCGCTTGACTGGGACAAAGTAAAGCTCGTTCAGCAAAGAGTCAGAGAAGATATGAAAGAGACAGAACGCACTCTGCTTCGGCTTTTTTGTATTCTTCTTGAACAGCTTTCTGTTGTTTAGCTCGAGCATTGATCTTCTCAGTTTGTTGCGTACTCGGGAAGCCTAAGAGTTGATTGAAGGTCATCGGTCAGGACCGCTCGTTAGGGTGACAGCAAAAGAGAGAGAGACTCGCCCATTTGCCAATAATCGGGAGGTTCAGGAACAGCTGAGGACGAGGCAAGGAGGCTGTCAATCAGTGCCGTCGAACGCAAGAACAGCGGTACGTGCTTACTTCGTTGAGCAGCTCTATGTCGACCGTCTTGTTGCATTCGTTTCTCGACGTCAGCAGCTCTTGCATCGAGCCAACCTCCTCCGCCGGGTTTGGGAGCAGCTTCTTGTTGACGAGCATCGATGTGGTGGCAGTGACCGACCGGTACAGGTTGCTTCTTACGATCGTAGTACTATACCGAAAAAGAAGTCCAGTTAGATAGAACATGAGAACCGATACCGATGCTTGAGACCTACAGCTTTGCAATTTCCGCAAGCTTCCGCCACCATCGTTTGTCGAACAGCTTTGTTACGTTCAGTTTGCTTGAAGGCGTGAGTTTGACCTTGATTGCGATTCGGATTGAGCTCAAGCTGTACTCGAGGTGAACTGTTTGACCAAGCTTCGCAATCAGTCACTTCCTTCTCCCCTGAGCTCGATTAATGATCGAGAGCGATGGAACTCACCCCTTCTGTTGCTCTTTCTCCTTCTTCGCTTTGAGAACTTGTTCATGCCGAGCAGCCTGAATCTTGCGTACCCAGAGTTTCCTCGCCTCTTCCTGATCTGAACCCATCGGCATTTCCCCAATACTCTCCGCCTGTCCTTGTACAACTGGTTTCACATCTTTCTCTTCGTCGAGTCCAGCTTGAGTTGCTGTCGAATTCGTAGTTCGTTTTGACCTTTTCGACGACCTTGGAGAGTGTTCGCCTTCTCGTTGTGCTTGTCCGTCTCCACTCTTCCTTTTCGACTTCCTCGGTGATGGCGAGACCGAACGACTTGGTTGCTTCCGCGATCTTCCACTCGTTCGTCGAGAATCGTTGAAAGGATCGGCATCGGCTTCCTCCTCCTTGACCTCAAAGACATTCTCGTTCTCCCGCTCGATCGCTTTACTCTTTCCTTTGCCTCTCCTCATCGGACTAGTTGAGGTCATGTTCGAGAAGAGCAAGCCACGCCCAGTATCTTCCTCATCCGGTGAATCTTCTCGAGCGACTTGCTTACTTGCAGGACTAGCGACTTGACGAGCGAATCGAGCAGGTTGGGCTGAGGGTGGCATCGAGAGATCACGTTTGGCGGGTGAAGATGATGGCGAGCGAGAAGATTGAGAGTGAAGATTAGGAGATGGTCGAAAAGGTGGGCGACTGGGCGATGGTCGAGTAGGAAGAGATGCAGCTGCATTCGCTTCTTGATGCATTCTCGCAGCGTAAGCAGGGGAGAAGGGAGGTTTTGGCAGAGCAGAAGAACTGTCGTGGGAAACGGCGACTGTTCGACGAAGAGGTGACATTTTGACGGGGGAAAGGTTCTGGATGACTTGAGAACCCTTCTTCTGAGGAGAGCGAGATACGGATCGGGAGACGGATCGGGACAGGATTCGACGAGGAGGGAGAGCGTCGCCTTCCGATGAACGAATCGTGTCGGGTTCGCCTTCAGCCGTCGAGCGAAGGGTGTCCGGTTCAGCTCCGTACTCGCTCGTCGCAGCGTCAGAGCTCGGATGACTGGTTTGTCGAGTAGGCAAGATCGGTTGAGTATCGTCCACGAGAATCGAAGGACCAGAACGTTTGACGGGAGAAGCCTTGCGAGGGGTTTTGTGAGGCGACTTGAGGAGTTCTTGGCGAGAGACAAACTCCGGAGTCGCTTTCGTCTTCTTCGAGGGAGAGAGAAGGTTCCACTTCCTCTTCTTCGCTGTTGATGGGCCTTCCTCGGGAGCACCGGTCCACGCACGACGTCCTTCAGGAGATTGCGGAAGCTGAGTGTCTCCATGCGTAGAAGTAGGGGGAGGTCGATCAGCTCGGGCAGCAGTATCGTTCTCGTTTACGAAGGCAGACGACGTTCGAGGCTGGACAGCGGTCGCAGAAGATGCTGAGGAAGTGGGGTTTTTCGAGGTCGAGGGAGCAAGAGACGAGCGAAGAGGACGGGAAGTTGAAGTCGAGGTCGCTGCAGAGGTCGAAGACGTTGGTGTACCTTCCTGACCTTCCTTTGAGATCCTCCTCTTCTTCTTGACCAAGACTTTCATTCCTTTGGGAGTCTCCGTATCAACCTCTTTCTCCTTCCCTTTGCCTTTGCTTGTCGTCTCGACTACTCTGCTCGCCTTCTGCTGAGACACTACCTCCTCCTCGATCTTGACTTTAGCCAGTCTGATCCAATTCCTCCATTGCGCCGATCGCTGAACCGCTCGCCTCTCTGCATCTTCCAATCCTTCATATCTCCTCTGAAGCGTCCCATCAGCGATCCAAGCGGGTCGACTCTGGGCATGACCTTCTTGAAGTGTTGGAAGAGTTGGGAAATTAGGGAATTCGGGAGATGGGTGGATCGAGAGAGGTGGGTGAGCAGTTAGGGAGGATAGGAGCGAAGGCGTCAAGTTTGGCTTGATCTTGAGTACCCATGCTTGCTGGGACGAGATTCCATTGATGACGGAAATGTAGGAGGAGAGAACTTGAGGATACTGTTTGAGCTGTCGAGCTTGAACGGAAGTGATGCGAGAGGAGGAGGAAGATGCGGCCATAGTTGATGCAGGAATGGAGGTCGAAGGGGGAGGATCAAGCTTGGTAGACGATGCTGAGACTGGTGTAGAAGCTTTGACATGTGGGAGAACTGGAGTGGGGACTGGAACAGGGATGGGAGAGGGAGAGTCTCTGCTGTTCTCGTTCAAGCGTGAAGCTTGGATTGTGACCGAGGAGCGCGAGGGGGCAACAGAAGTAGAAGCGGGTGGATGAGAAGAGGGGAGTGGGTGTGTAGTCGAGGAAGAGCTTGAAGCTGTTACAGCAGCGAGTGCGGGAGAAGGAGATTGTGCCGCAGAGGCGATGGGAGGAACTGAGGATGTCGATGCAGAAGCTTGTGGAGTTTTGTGTGAAGCTGAAGAGGGAGTAGGATCTCGAAGATGAGTAGGAGCGCGGCGGAGAGGAGCTGGAGTAGTGGAATTCGAGAGTCCAGATCGGGGGAGCCTGTTTCGACAATGCGTTAGTCAAGGGGAATAGCAATCAAGGAAGATGTTTTACTCACGGTCGAGTAGGACGTGCGATAGAAGCGGAACCGACTTGAGGAGTCGATCTTGAAGCAGAGGCGGAAGTTGGACGAGAAACAATCGCCGACAATGCTCCAATCTTGCTTTTGAGATCCTCGTACTCATCTTCGAGCTTCGTCTTGTCCAACCAGACCTCTTCGAGTTCCGTTTGGATTTGCAAGTTGTTGGCGACCGATTCATCGTAAGCCTCACTCTTTTCCCTGTTTTCCTCCTCTAGCAATCTCCTTTGCTCCTCCAAGATTCTGTTCTGGTCGTCGAGTTCTGCGACGATATCTTCGAGTTCGTCGAGGCGGTCGTAGAGAGCAGAAGCTTCCTCTGCCAGAGAAGCTAGTTCGTCTGAATCCGTTTCACTTCCTCCTTCTCGTGCGGCTTCGACTTTAGCAGAGAGTTCATCGATGAGGTCGAGTAGCCTCGTCTTGTCCTTGCCAAGGCGTTCTATCGCATCGACGTGCTTCTCGTGTTCATTTCTCAACCAAGCGACCTCTTTCCTAACTTCTTCGACTTCACTCTTCAATCTCTTGTTCTCCTTCCTCCTCTCCTCGTTCCTCTGGGCATGCTTTGTCTCTGTGTAGGAGGTTCCGACGTTGCCTTGTGTCTGAGTGTCGTCGAGAGGGAGAGATGCGCCGGCAGCTGCGATTGAAGAAGCTGGAACAACTCTAGCGGCACCGTGTAAAATAACGAAATCTTCTAGATGATCGAGTGAGGTGAATCCCAGTACGTTGACGAGGGCAGTGAGACGCTCTTGTTGCTCTGTCAAGTTGAAACTATTGAGTTAAGGGAAGGAAGATTGAGATGGAGTGAATGGTTTACCTTGTAACTCTGCTGCTGACATGATACGTTCACCTCCTAGTTGGGTCCATCCACAGTGTGCTTGACGAGTTTCAAGAGCAGTAGAGTGAGTGGCAAGAGAACGAGAGGAATCTCTTTCATCAATCGATTCGGCTTGCTTCTCTCCATCAACTCTTACACGCTCAGACATACGCTTACTACATTCTATACCTCTACAAGAGACCACTAGCCACGCGACCTTACGTATTACCGCCCTTGCTCTCTCTGAAGAATGTCGTTCAACTCTTCAGGACAACTTCCAGTCCAGCGACCCGACGTCAAACTCAAACTCACCTGCGTAGGCGATGGAGGAGTAGGAAAGACTTGTTTACTCATTGTATACTCTCAGAAACGGTTCCCAACAGTATGTTTTTCCACCTCTCTCTTTTCTCTCAAACGGTCGAGCCTCGCAATCCTCACGTCTTCTTCCCGACTCTATAGGATTACGTACCAACTGTGTTTGAGAACTATGTGCTCAACAAGCAATATGAAGGAAAGATTATCGAATTCGCGTTGTGGGATACAGCAGGACAAGAGTCAGTTCAAACCATCTTTGTCGCTCGTCTCGACGTATCATCGATTAACCTCCGCGCTTGGTTGCCTTTACAGAGAATACGATAGACTGAGACCCCTGTCGTATCCCGAAACGGATGTTATCTTTATCTGTTTCGCTGTCGATTTCCCAGTCAGTCTCGAGAATATCGAAGACAAGGTATGTTTCCTCTCTCGCTCGTAGCTTCTCTCGTTCCCTTCTGACACCATTCAGTCTTACTTCATCGACAGTGGTACCCCGAAGTAGCTCATTTCTGTGAAGGGATTCCTTTAATCTTGATCGCAACGAAAACCGACCTTCGGACTGATCCTCGAGCACTCGATCTCTTGAAAGCACAAGGTCGACACCCAGTGACAACGATGGAAGGTCAAACAGTAGCGAAACGGATAGGAGCAAAGTACGCCGAAGTGAGCGCGATCACGGGACAAGGAGTCGAGGAAGTGTTTGATCTGGCGTTGAAAGAAGCTATGAAAGGTAGAGGGATTGGAGGCGGTAGTGGAGGAGGCGGATACGGAGGAGGCAATGGAGGTAGGATGGGAAAGAGAAAAGTCAAATGTACGATCCTCTAGTCTATCGTTGACGTTGAACAGACACTTTCGCACACCTTTCGCACTTTCTTGACCTTTTCTTTTTCTATTCCATTTTCTCTCACCTGTTCTTTTCCGCTCTTCTTCTTTGTACAACTTTGTGTCGCTTCGACAATAACTTGCAAAAATATCGACCTCATCTTTATCGATTTCACGCAAGTCGTCGGCTATCTTTGTCCCTTCTCCTACACTCTCATCACTTCTGTCGCTTCGAAACCAGCTCTCGAGTCATTCGCAACATGTATCGGATACAGCAGAGCATGCGTACTTCCTCCCTCTTCTCTCAAAGATTCCCCCACCTCGCTCTTCCTTCCTCAACAAGATCTCTCGCTACCGTCACAACTCCTACACCTACTTCAAAGCTACGGATGATCATCTTGGGAGCTCCTGTAGGTCTCCAACCTGCTCTTCTCGCTCAACTCTACTGACCAGTTTTGTTGAGGTAATCGCACAGGGAGCTGGGAAAGGTACTCAATCAGATTGGTTACTCGAGAAATGGGATATTGAAACTATCGTTGTGGGTCAACTGCTGAGGAACGAAATTGTGAAAGGAAGTGAATTGGGCAAGTTTGCGGAAAAGAAAATGAAAGCGGGAGGTGAGTTTTAGCTCTCTACACCTTTGAATAAGCTATGAGCGAGTCTGGCTGACAATGTGAAGCTTCTATATGAACGCAGAGCTGCTTGAGGATAGTATCGTTGTGGATTTGGTTACTCCAGAGGTGGAGAAATTGAAAGATAGAGTTAGTGCTCCCTCCCTGCCCTTGATCTTTGCTCGCGAAGGCTAACGCGTTTCTTCGCTGACAGGACTGGTTCGTCGACTTGATTTCTCTCATGTCAGACGCTAGTTTAGAGGCTGATGTGCGCGTGATCTTCGTCGAAACAGGATTCTAGATGGGTTTCCTCGCAAAGCATCTCAAGCAGTACTACTAGACAAGATTCTCAAGAAAGACAACGACTCGCTCAACTTTGTAGCGAGTCTGAGGGTCCCCGACGAAGTGATTCTCCAGCGGATAGAGGGTGAGGACAAGAGCTCGCCCAGAATCTCGCTCGAAACCCGGCGCTGACCTTGCCTTCCCCTCACAGAACGTTTCATCCACTTACAATCTGGAAGAACATACAACGTAGGTCGCATCATCGCTGTCTAGATCCCCTTCCTCGTTTCATGACGCTGATCTACTCGACCTTGCAACCCACAGCTCTCCTTCAACCCTCCAAGGGTTGCTGGAAAGGATGACGTTACAGGCGAGCCTCTATCGCAACGGCCAGACGACAACGCCGTAAGCGTTCACCTCCGTTGACACTCCTCTCGCATTCACTGACTCAGATTCTCTCACATCCCGATTCATTCTTGCAGACTACTTTCGCAGCACGCCTGAAATCGTTTCACCTTGAGAACGATCCTTTGTTGGCTCATTATGAAGGTGCGGTGCACAAGTTTGAGGGAAAGAGTTCAAAAGAGATTTGGCCGAAATTGGAGAAAGCCATCGAGGACAAGGTGAGTTTCTGTTCGAACTATTGTCTCGAGTGCGTACGGTATAGGGGTTTTGCTGACAATCCCCTCGGTGGCTTGACATACAGTTCCCGAGTCTGAAGAGACGGTAGACGCATCGCAGGAAATATAAAAGCAGTTTGCCCATCGCTTCACGTAGACTGAATCTGGGAGCTATGTCCCCGCTAGTCTATCGTCTCTGTCAAGTGAGGCGCGAAGCCCGAGGTGTGAAGACCGGCTTAGGATTGCGGCATTGTGGTGTAAAAGATGGTTTGGAAGAAACGAAAAATAATAGCTAGCGTCTAAGGCTTTTACATCTATTGTAAAGCGAAGAAAAGTGAAGCAAGTCAGTATGTCTGTTGTCTCAAGGAACAGGGAAGATGTGGGAGAGGGAGAACGGATCACTGACAAAGTCATCATCGGGATCGTAATCGTTTGCCGCGACATCATCGTCGAGTGCCTCACCGAACGACGAAAGATCCTCTTTACCCCTAGCCAACGCTTTTCCGGTACCCAACGAAGGCTTTCCACCGAGTCCGACACCCTTTCCACCATTCTTGGCGGCTTTCTCTTTCTCCTCGACAACTTTTGCGATCGCAACTCGAACTTTCTTAGCGTCTTCAGGTTTGACCGGTGAGAGGATAGATCGAGAGAGTTGCTCGACGAAGTGGGTGAAGTGGGGAGATGAGGAGTGCTTCTCGATCAAAAGGTCGGAGAGGGTTTCGGCGAGAACGGTAAAGTCGTCTTTCGATGAACAGTTCATTGATAGAGGATCATCTACGGTGTAGAATATGATCAGTGATTGCGCCTCATAGAGAATTGAAGGCGATAGAGCCAACATACCGTTAAGGGAAGAAGAACCGAAAAGAGTCGCAGCAGAATCCATGTCGGCAGCAATCTCAGCAGCACGTGTTCGAGCCTTGCGGGCATTCGGGTCGTTGTCCAACGCCTGTCGTCATCATAACGTCGTCAGCTCTGCCTACAAGCGAGTACGAGAAGCGAAAAACTAACCTTTCGTTCCTCTTCCTCTAACCGTAATCGTTCCGCTTCTTCCTTCTCCTGAATCTTTTTCTTTACGGCACCTTTGTTCCTCATTGATCCGACTAGAGCAGGGTTGACAGGGGCTTTCTTTGGTTTATCATCCTCAGACTCGGAAACATCCCAATCGTCTTTAACATCATCATCGTCTGAAGCGTCTTCATCTGCGAACTTGGATTTCTTAGGAGCGATGACGTGTTGGATTGCTGCTGGAGTAGGGCCAGGAGCCGGTGCGGTCTCTTCGTCGGAGGATGCTTCTATGAGATGAAAGGGAAACAAAAAAAGTGAGAAGAGCGAGAAGAGCAAGGAGAAAAACGAGAGGAGCTTACCCCAATCACTAGGCATGTTCTGAGTGATTTAATTGGGTTTGACTGGATAAAGGCTGAGTGGGAGGAGGGAGAGGCTTCATCTCGCTTCTTTTGATCTCCTGTTTTGTTCGCACTTTCTACCATCAACTCGGATCGCTCTGTTCGCACCTGTATCGAAACCAAAGCTATCTATTTACCCGGATAAGGACCTCCCAAAAGCTACACCAGCTCTCCCCTCCTGTTTCCCCTCTTGCCGATCCTTTCCCGCCTTCTCTCCCGCCTCTCTCCTCTACTCTTCCCCGTAGAGCTATGTCGAACCTACCAGGATCCCCTCTGGCCAACTCATTCCACCGTCGACGGGACTCTTCGAAACCGACTTCGATCAGATCTTCAAGTTCATTCGACAAAGATGGAGTTGAGATCACTACAGTTGGTGGATTAGGTGGAGATCAAGACGGTGCCGTACCGCTGGAGCTCGTAAGCTACCTCCCTCTCCAAAATCTATAGAATGTTTCTCGTCGGAGTCCAGTCAGACGACTTGCGAAATTCCTTTCCTCTTTGCTGATCCCGGCCCGTTCACTCTGATAGCTTCAATCAGTATACTACTCGAATCCACTTTCCCCTCCCGCAGATCAAGTATCGTTCGATCATTCCATTACGCCAACCTCCCTCATTCATCCTCGAACCAGTACTCCTCCCGTCTCAGGTTCTCCTCTCCCTTCTTCCGCCTCTTTCTCACGGCATTCTCGAGAGACATCCTTCTCCTCCGACCGCTATTCCCCACATCAGGTCCCCGATTGGCCTAGAGCCGTCAGCTTCACGACTCGAACGACTTTCCCGCCTGTCAAGAAACTCTCGAGGCAAGCGAGGAAGAGGATCTTGGTTACTGGCGGAGCGGGGTTCGTTGGTTCACACCTCGTCGATAGGTTGATGTTCATGGGTCATGATGTCGTCGTATTGGACAACTTCTTCTCAGGAAGCAAGAGTACTCTGGCACATTGGGTGTAAGTCATTCTCAATTCGAAACTGTTTCGACACATCAAATTGACAGTCGTGATGAATAGTGGTCATCCCAACTTTGAGCTTGTGAGAGGGGATGTAGTCGAACCTCATCTGATCGAAGTCGATCAAGTATGTTTCGAGTTCTGCATTTCTCATTTCGTTTCCGCACTAACGCCTCGCTTTCAGATCTACCACCTCGCCTGTCCCGCCTCGCCGAAGGCCTATCAACAGAACTCTATCAAGACTCTCAAGACCTCGTTTATCGGTACGATGAATTGTTTGGGTTTGGCGAAACGAGTCAAAGCGAGGTTCTTGCTCTCGAGTACATCGGAGGTTTACGGTTCGCCCCTCGTACACCCCCAGCCAGAAACATACTTCGGAAACGTCAATCCTAATGGACCAAGAGCGTGCTACGATGAGTGAGCCCCGAATCTCTCTAACCTTTGCGCGTCTTCAACCCCTCTGCGTCCGAGCAACTCAGACTGACGCAATCGGGGCTCGTTCTTACAGGGGTAAACGAGTGGCAGAGGCTTTGACGTATGGCTATGCGAGACAAGACGGGGTAGACGTTCGAGTTGCGAGAATCTTCAACTGTTTCGGACCACGAATGAGTATCAATGATGGACGTCTCGTCAGCAATTTCGCCGTGGCAGCACTCAAAGGCGAACCCATCGAAATTTACGGAGATGGACAGTTCACTCGTTCTCTGATGGTGAGTTCTCTTGGCCTGACGATTGACTATACGATAAAAGCTGATCTTGCGAGCTACTTCAACAGTTCGTACACGATCTCGTATCGGGGTTGATCGCTCTGATGGAGTCGGGATACTCTGAGACTCCGGTCAACATCGGCACAGAGGAAGAGGCAACTGTCGAAACCTGGGCAAGAACGATTCTCGCACTCGTGGGCGAGATGCGGCGAGCTGGTTCCGTTCCTCCTCTCCCCGAGGGGAAGAAGGAGAGCGAGATCGTTTTCGTCGACGAGGTAGTCGATGATCCACCTAGACGGAGACCTGACACGACGTTGGCAAAAGATGTGCTCAACTGGGAGCCGAGGTGGACTGTCAAGGCTGGATTGGAAGAAACGATTCGTTACTTTGTGAATGTTTTGGAAGAAGGGGAGCACTGAGTGGAGTGGAACTGAAAACCTGTTGTTGTTCATACCTGTCAATCTTATCCTTGTACTGGAATTCTCGTTTCTGACCCCCCGATGCGATTCCAGGCTCCATCAGAAGTCGTCGAGCGAGCCATCTCCTACAAAACGTGTTGTACTTGGAGCATGCTCTTCACTGCGAGACCTGTCGGCAACAGCCTGCCGAAGGAGGGGTTCCGGTGAATAGGCTTCAAGAACGTGCGCTTTCTCAGTCAGCAAGCAAGTCGTGCGACATGCTCCTTCTCCCTTCACTATCGACTCTAGCTACATCACACGATGGCTGAACCAATGAAACAAGTGGATCAAGCATGGCAACCTCCTACTCCGACCTCGAGTCAGATTGCTTATCATTCTCCGAATCTACCTGTCGACCACCTCGTTCTCCTACCCCCACCTCTCGTTCCGACCAGCGATAACGACGATCGTCGTCGCTCTGCCTCAGATCAGGATCAAGTCAACCGGTTCTATCCTTCTCAGCTTCTCCCTCCTCTCCAAATTCCTTCAAAAGCGACCACGACATCTCACGCCCAAAATCAAGCTAGACGTCACTCTCCTCCGACTATGAGCTGGGAAGAAGAGTACACGAAGCCCCCTAGGAGGTCAGCCGCAATCGCAGCGGCTCGCAACATTCCTCGAAATCCATCTCCCCTCGAGCTCGACTCGGATGACGCCTCGTTCTCTCCTCCTCCGCTCATCGTCCCATCTTCGACCGTGGTATCAACAGGAGGAGGAGGAGGAGGGGCAGCTTCGAAGAGGAAAGTATCCCATTCCTTGATTGAGCGAAGGCGGAGAGAAAAGATCAACGATTGTCTCGCGACATTGAAGGAAACGGTCCCGAGCTTGAAGGAGGAAGGGGAGAAGAAGATAGCAAAGGCAAAGGAGCGTGGAAGGAAACGTGGAAGGGGGGACGAAGCAGGAGAACGAGGTGGATTGCACAAATTGGAAATTCTTCAGGTGCGACAAGTTCTGTAAATCAGTCCGTCTTTTGAACTGACATCTATGTCACATTTCAGGGGACTATCGAGTATATCGCGACACTGCGAGCTCGTGTCGAGCAGCTCGAAGCGACCACGACGAAGGAGGAGCGACTCCGAGACCTCTCTTCACCTTCCAATCCCGCTTCTTCCGCCAGCAGCCACATCTCGTCCGCTTCGTCGACGGTCATCTCTACTCGACCGTCCTCGCTCGTTACCAACGACAGTTTCGACTCGAGCACGACAACTGAAAAACCAGATTCGTCGCCGATCATGTCGAGAGAGGAGGCAGACCACGCTGCCAGCATGTTGCTGTACTTCTCGACGTCTCCTGAGCTACGTCCTGTTCTTGTGTAGAGTGCGAAAGTGGGAATCCGTTGACGGGACATCATAGAAGCTGGCTTTCTTCTGTACTGAATCTTGATAGACGAACTTTCTGGATCGGTACACTGTTGTAACTCTTCAACCTCTGCATCGCCCGCTAGTCGATGATGTGGCGAAACTTGGAGAGCACGAATCAAGACCTGCGATGCAAGAGAACGACTCGAGGAAGAAGACATACACATTCGGTGGTAAAAGCTACAAAACGTCAGAGAGCAAGTAAAGTAAGGGTAAGAACGTGATAGTAGTAAAATAGAAGGTAGTTGGTATTAGGTAACAAAGAGCGCGTTATTCCGTAAGAATTCCCCCAAGAAGTATCGTACATCCTCAAACTCAAACGACTCAATCTATACTCATTCGCGTTTGACTTCTTCCCATCTCGCTCTCCCTTCGATTCGGGGAACCGAGAAGTTGCATATCCGATGGTCGTCGGCCACTTAGTTTGATATCGTCATAACCGCCGTGCTGTTTCTGCGGTGAGGAAGTAGAGTTTGAAGTCGGAATAAAGGATTTCCCTCCGTTGAAAGCATATCCCGGAACTGTTCATCGTACAAGCGCATCTTCAGTAAGAAGCTCAGACTCGGGAGAGAGGGAGGACCCCGACTCACTCCGCTCCTTCAACCCTTTTCCAAAGTTCGCCATGCACAATCCCGTCAAAACGAAAGTAGCGACCAACATCAACAGACTGATGATTGAGAATATGGTGAGAGTAGCTTGGGCGGTGGCATAGCGAGGCCCTGCTTGCTCGGAATAGATGCGTGCCAGCTTGTAGGCGAAATAAGCCTAAAAGAATCGAGGACCCGTCAGAACATCGGAGAGGAAACTAGATAGGGGAGGCCAGGAGACACACCATTCCTGCAGCTTGACAGAGTAGTGAAACGTAGACTCCTATTCGGGATTCGATTCGAACCACAACCTGTTTGAGCGAGCTCGTCAGCAGAACGTCGATCAAAGACGCGACGAAATCAACGAAAGTGACTCACTGCAGTGAGCGCAAGCGCGATGAGGATGATTGGGAGGGAAACGATAGTGAGGACGAACTCCGTTGTTCTTGTACCCGTCACGAGAACGAGGAATTGGATCTCGAACTATGAGAGAGTCAAGTCAGCTCACTCCTCTTTGATCAGGCGAGTGAGATTGACCTTACTCCGAGGAAAGCGAAAGCGTCGAACTTGAGGAGAGCAACGAAGATTTGGTACAGTTTGTAACATTTCTTAATCTTGATGTCGGCACCGATTCGCTTGAAGACCTGTTTCCCGGAACGATCAGTCAGTTCCGAGTACATTCAGGTACTAAAGTGAGAAAGAGAACGTACATCCCAGCCGAACTCTTCGTAAAGCCTGTAGGTAAGATAGCTGAAAATCAATGTGCAGCCCCCCACGACGCAAGGAATTACGACGGCGTAGATGTGCACGAGATGGTTGACGCGAGGTGTGTCGGCGTTCGAGCCGTCGAGCGCGTCGGAGAGTTGTCGAGGCAGAACTGAGGAATAGATCAACATTGCGATTTGAAAGATGACGATGCAGACTATTCCGATAATGTTCTTCGACTGGCATGCGTCGAGGATGACGAGGAGTTCGAACACTCTACGAAAATTAAGCTGCTCCTCAGTCTCTCGATTGTCGAGTGCGAGAGTGAGGTGAAGAAGGACTCACACAGCGAGTATGAAGAGCGAAACGTAGGTAGCGACTGATTCCAGTTGTGGATCGGCTGCGAGAAGGTCTGAAGTTCGCAGATCTCCGATATTCTGTCATACGAGCCAAACAAAGCGAAGTCAGCGAAGATTTTACCGGAACAGACTGTTTTGATCGCGAATTCACTCACGTTGTGAATGGTGATATAGATCAACAGGATCATCGCTAGAACAGCCGCAGCTTGTATTCCGAATATCGCCAGGAACGTCAACTGTTTACGAGCGCGAAGTGAGACGAGAGAATTATAGAAAACGAAGAAAATGGTCAATCTAGCTGCCATTCCTCGTGACAGTGAATGGTTATTGGCGCACCTGATTCTTCGACTTGTACGTACTCCAGAATTGATTCCATCTCGATTTCGAAGCAGTATTGATAGGTGGAGGAGGGAAAGAGAGAGGATCTGAAGGTCCGAGCGAACTCTTGTAAGGAGATGCTATCGACGCGTTGTTGTAGCTTGAGTATGAATCCATTGGATCTGTCGACATTGTATAGGCATGTGGAGGAGTATTAGGTGCAGAGTGATCTATTGGTAAAGGTCGAAATTGAGGTGAATGTTGATCGGGAACGGAAGCGGCAGAGGGAGGAAGACGAGGGGAGAGATGGGTGGGATAAGATTGAGCATAAGGATGCGATTCGAACAAAGGGTGGCTTGAGGACATTATGTTGATGTTCGGCTTGACATGAGGTTGATTGCAAGCGAAGAGAGGAGAAGCCGGAGAAGCAAGAGTTGACCTCCTCACTTTCACTTTCAAGTAATGGAACACGCAGATCTATACGTAAAGAAGAAGTTAGCAGCAAAGAAGGGAGGTCTACTAAAGGTAAGCCCACGCTCTCCTTCTTTGTAGAGGTCTCTCCCCTCTGACACCGCTTGATGTAAATTAGCCTCGTCGATCTCACTTCTTCTATGGGTTAATCGTAATCTGGTAAGCACCGATGTACACCCTACTGTCTACTCTAGCTAACCCTCACTCTCGAATAGCGGTTGGCTGTTGCCTCCTCTAGCAATTCTTGTCCGATTCGGTATAGGGTCAGTCGATTCTTCTCTCACTCTCACTCACCTCTTGCTGATCGAGTAAGATTGTTTACAGGTTCGACTTCTTCCTGAATATCCTCCTGACTATTTGCGGCTACTTTCCTGGACACGGTCACAATTTCGTACGTCTTCTTTCCCCCAAAATCTTTGATTTCGGGCTGGCGAGCGGGGCTTCACTTTTCACTCGACTTGCCTTGCTCCCTCGTCCCAACAGATATACTGACATTACTCGAGATATTACAGTACTGCCAAAATATCCGAAACAACAAGACGAAAGCGAGAACTCCGAAATGGGCAGTGAGAGCTGGTTTGATCGAAGTCAAGGATCCTCGTGGCGGAAGGCATCAATGGGCTCATCGTTATGATGGTACGTAGTGTACACTCTTTCATGATCTGGGAAGACGTTCTGACCAGAACTTGCTCGACTTTCTCACCGTTACCACCATTTTCATTCGCCTCCACCTCTTCTCGAATCTCCCACCAACTCGATCTACTTCCTTCAATTCCGACATATACAGAACGTGGTGCAGATGCCGCTATTCCTGGTCAAGAATGGGACGGACGTGGTGAAGAACCTGCTCGTGCATCTGGTCGACTCAAGAATTCTAGAGGATCGAAACATCACCATAGTCTCGCACCTTGGGACAACGTTGTCGATGACGATGAAGTCGAGGGAGAACCTGAAGGTGGATTATGGAGGGAGGATGAGAATCTCGCTCCCGTCGACGCTCGAGGAAACCGACCCAAGAAGAAGAACTCTGCCGATCCTCTCAATAACGAACAATTCTACCCTACCGCTGGAGATTCCGGCTATGGCGGTTCGGGCTCAGCTCTCGGTAGGACTACGACGAGGGGTTCATCGGCAAGTAAGAAGAAGAGTAAAATGGGTGGATTGTTGGGCAACCGCAGAGATCGTTACGCGGCGGAACCTAGTCCTGGTACTAGCTCTTCCGAACTCGCTCAGAGGAGGGATGAGTACCAGGATGACTTTGAACGGGAGATCAACGAGGGTTTCGGTTCCGAGCAACAACCATCGTCGAGGAAGAATGAGAGGTTCGACAACTTTGAACAAGAAGGACCCGAGGATGCTTGGGCTTCTTCGAGACCTGCTCCAGCGGTAGGCTCTGCCCGTAGGGAAGATCCAATTCCAGCGAAGAAACCTAAGGACGATTGTGAGTTATTCTCCACTTCGCTTGGATCCTTCGCAAATTGACCGGTCTTTCTTTCCACACAGTCCTCAACCATACTTTCTAATCCTCATCAACCTCGCCTAATCTTCTCCAACTTCCCCCTCTCGATACTGATTGTTGCAAATCGACGTCGAAATATACCTTTTCTGCCTCTTCGACTCGTCTTCACGTTGCTTTACCAATCCCTACTCCAATCCGTTTGTACTACTAGTCTCTCGTCTACTCTCTCACGACCTCTAGGTTCTTTCTTACTGCTGTATAAAGGGAAATTGATCTATTATTCATATTTGCAAACGTTCTCCCTCGCGGTTTCGTACGAGAGCGCCACCCTGATCTCTCTCTTTGTGTTCCGAACACGCTGTGCTATTCTCATCCTCGTGGGTTGGCGAGAGGAATTTCGAATTTTTGGAGGAACGTGCGAATTAACTCCCTCTGTCTCTCTCCCTCCCTCTTCCTTTCCACCCGTATCGGCTCGAACTTTGCTTGGCACCCTCGTTTCTATTCTACGCTAGTGGCACTAGCTTCGGGATCCGCGTCGCTGCAATGTGGCTCAATTTGATTTGGTTGATCCGCTTGGAAAAAGTCTCATGAACGTGTCTGTACCATTCTCGAACGTTTGTAGGCTAACGCCGTGTGGGCCAAGAGCTCTCTCATGACCTAACGACCCGATTAACCGCTTTGAATCAATTTCATTCTCCCTCATCCAACCCCCTCTTTCTCATCGGACTCTCTCTCTCTCTCTCTCCTCCACTCAGAGCTTCAGCAACGTCAAGCAATGATTGGCGTCGCACTTCTCGCCGTCGTCGGAACCTCACTCTTCGCATCTTCCTCCGCGCAAACATATAGAAGATCAGCTGCTTGCCCCGGCCTAGGTTGCGTCTATCCTCCTAGTCAAGTCGACTTCGTAGCCGGACAAGTGTTTGATATTCGTATCGAGGTTCAAGCTCCCGTAAGAAACGTTTCTCCTCTTCGCATCGTCTGTTTCCGACAACTGACGATTCCTTCTCGGTCCATAGGTCAACGGCTCAAGACCTTACAACAATGGCACTCCTTCACCGGACTTCTCGATCGTCATCGGTCGTAAGGAGGATGGTTCCGACGCCAAATCGGTTTCGGAATACTTCAAACTCGACGAACCAACTGTGGACTCCTATAACTTCACCTACTATGAAGACCTCTTCTATCAGGACAACAAGACGGCTACATTCGTCAATGTCCTCTCTCAAGATTGGAGACATGTAAGCACGATTCTTCGGACGTCGTTTTTGCTTTCTTTTGACGATTCTGACGCTCATTGTTTACCAGGTCGCCCTTTACGAACCTGGGGATTACTTTGTCAAGCTCACCTACAACAACGGAATGGAGAATGTTGCGAAGTGGAATGTGCTCGAGATTCCTAAGAAGCGAAAAGCAAAGAACGTTATCCTCATGATTGGCGATGGTATGTTTTTCAACGATTCAGGCAAAAGGTTCGAGTGCTCAAGATTGCTTACCCCCACTAACAGGTATGGCGCCTACGATGGTGACCGCTGCGCGAATGATTGGACACACGACTATCAACGGCAAGTATCAAACTCGAATGGCTTTGGACACCCCCGATGCTTTGGGTATTCAAATGAGTAAAGCACTTTCCCTCGTTCCTGTCGACGCTCACGAGCTCATCATGTCGACTTTCATAGCCCACTCTCTTGACTCTTACATCACCGATTCTGCCAACTCTGCCGTGAGCACCGTTTCTTCATTTTGGGTCAGTACTATCAACTGATTGCGATCGAAAACTCCGAGTACAGACTGCTCTCATGGCTGGACACAAGTCGACGGTGAATGCTCTCAACGTCTACACGGACAGCACTGGCTCAGGATTCAACAACCCGCGATTCGAAACTGTGTTCGAACAAGCTCGCAGGATCTACGGAGCTCAAATCGGAATCGTGAGCTCTCTTCCTCTTCATCTCGTTCTCTTGCGACGTTGACTGATGTCGATTTGGTACATTCTCTTCAAGGTTTCCACCGCCTACTCTTCGGATGCGACTCTAGCGGCTGTCTGCACTCACACCTCGCAACGCAGTCAAAGTGACTTCATCATCTCTCAGTTCTTGGACGGTATCAGCGCGAACCACTCCTGGACTCACTGGTACGTCTCCTCGCTCTAATCGTAGCTCGACTGTACTTCTCTCGAGACTGACGATTTTGCGACAACAGGGATGGACCCGACGTTCTCTTCGCTGGAGGAGGAAGTGACTGGCTTCCTCGCGAGTCGAACGGCAACGTCAGTCAAATCGGCAAATGGCAAGATCGAGGATACAACTTTGTTCACTCGAACACGACCCTCAACGAGATCGGTAACGACGAGCGTGCTCTCGGTCTCTTCTCGACCTCGACCATGCCTACCTGGTTGGATCGTAACATCTTCAAGGACAACCTCCAGAAGCCGTCCTTCGCCGCTTACAACACCGACAACAAGACTTTCACTGCTCCCAACACCGACTCTCCTGGTTTGAAAGAGATGGCTATCAAGGCGATCGATATCCTCCACCAGAGATCCGAGGACAAGGATGTACCCTTCATGGCTATGATCGAAGCCGCTAGTATCGACAAGGCTATGCATGTCGCCGACATGGAGCGAGCAATGGGTGAATTGCTGGAGTTTGACAACACTATCAAAACGGTTCTCGCTCATTTGAAGAAGGTGAGACTCCACTCTCGGTCCTGCTACATCCAATCTCTCCTTACTGATAGTATCTTATGTGTACACAGCTTGGAATCGACGAAGATACGCTTGTTGTTGCGACCGCTGACCACGGGTACGCCTTTTTTCGCTTCCTACCCCTCCGCCCTGCTCAAAACTGATTTCTCGACATACCCTGGTCATTTAAACAGCCATGGCTTCGATGTCTTCGGTAGCGCGTACGTAATTGATCTCTTAATTTGAACGCTTCTAACTTCGCTAACGAGCTCGATTTTCTTTCTACAGTGACACTGTAAGTCACGGTCGTTCCGCCCGCGTCTTTACAGCTACAGTCACTGACATACTCTCTTCTCCTCCTTAGGCCTACATGTCAATGCAAGAATCCAACGCCGGCAAGCGAAGGGCTATCGGAACTTGTGAGTCGACTCCTGCTCGTACCCTGCCGTTTCTTCGGCTCCTCACCTCGTTCTCTCTCGAATATAGACGCCGAGTCAGGACTTTCAGGGTACCAGGTCCAGCGTGATCAGAATCCTCAGAATACCTCGATCCAAGCTACTGAAGATGGATTCCCCGCTACGTGGGATCCCCGATACACCGTAAGCTCACTTTTCACCTTACTCTCTTCGTCCAGCTCCCCCTAACTCGCTCGTAATAAAACAGGCCGCCTGGGGACTCGCCGCCACCGTCGACAAGTACAACGATTTCCGTGTCCACAACTCGACTCGCGAGACGTCAATCGAGAACGAGGACGGCACCTATTCTGCGAACGAAGCCGATTCTCCTACCGGTTTCCTCACCACTGGGAACTTGCCTGTAGAAAACGACCAAGGCGTGCATTCGGTCCGTACTTTCTTTCGCAAGCTTAATCCCGACTTCGCAAAACTGATTGATCTCGTCTGCACGATATAGTTGAGCGACGTAGGTATATATACGTGGGGTCCTGGCAGTGAACTCTTCCGAGGTGTACTCAACAGTCCTGAGATCGCTCACAAGATCGCAGAAAGTTTGGCCCTCGGTCAAAGCAAGAACGTCACCTACTCGTCGAAGAAGACCCACTCGTCTTCGTCGTCGCGGGAGAAGGTCAAGCTATAGACGAGAACGAGAGGGTAGAATCAGGAAACGAGGTCAAGGCGGAAAGGAAAGGAAAAAAATCATGTTCATTTCAGTAGTAATAGATTCTCTAGTTTGTGTAAAGGCTTCGTGTCGCCAGTATTCTCACGCAGCTTCAACGTGAGAAAAGGAAAGAGTCAAAATTCTGTCGCGAAACGACCGATTTCTTCCTTGATCTCTTATCGCTCCTTTTGACTCGACCCCTCCACTTCTCGCTACCCGCCGGCTCTCGAAATACTCGTACACCTTCAGGTCATCTCTACAGCCCACACCGATGCCCGCCGCGACCTTCCAACGTCCAGCCGAATCGATCTATTTCTCATCATCCAATCCCCCGGAACTCGCCGTCCTGAACCTGGAAGACACTCAGCTATACCTCAGAAGGCTAGGCATTGATCCCGAGCTAGCTCATAGCCCTCCCTCGCTCGACCTCCTCTCCCAAATTCTCATCAAACATCACCAAACAATTCCTTACGACTCGAGCCCAGTCCACGTGAGCGACTGGAATGAGGAGGGTCCTATTACATGGAGGAATGGACGAGGTATGGAATTAGGCCGAGGGAACTTTGAGAGGATCGTCGGAAAGGACAAAGAGGGGATACAACAAATCGGGAAGAATGGGTTACCTATGGGCGGAGGAGGCTACTGCTTTGCCCTGAATCAATCCTGTGCAGCTCTACTTCGAGGTGAGAACAAGTATCCTCCAGAACGAATCTCGAACCACTGATTCGCTTTTTTCGTTATCTCAAACTGATTCGCCTGTTTCTCTATAGGTTTCGGTTTCCGAGTCTCCGAGATTCCCGCTCGCGTATTCCTGCATCGAGGGAGAGATCCTACCGTAGCGGGGACTCTCTGGAGTCCGACCACTCACTCAGCGAGTTTGGTTGACTGGCCTGGCTCTGAACAACGACAACGTTACTTTTTAGACGTTGGCTTCGGTGGAGGTGGAAATGCGCTCGTTCTACCCTTCTACGACAACGCCACGGCCCCCTCGCTTTCCAAAAGCGAATCCTTCATGATCAAATTCGAAAAAATGCCGATGGGCGAGGTTACGCTTTATGCTGATCCTCCTGATGGGTTCACGTTATATCGACGAGTCGTCGAAGCTGGAGTCGAGATACCAGATCATCGAAAGGCCAGCGATGGTCCAGGATACTGGACACCTTGCGTAAGTTCTTTTCTCTTTCTTGAGCTCGTGAACGAATCTCAAACGGTATCCTCTAGATCCACTGCTCAATCGCTTCGCTCAGCCCAGAAGATCTCATTATCGGCGACTTCTACAATTCGAATTATCCGACGGCACCTTGGGCGAACATTTTCCTCGTCTCCATCCTTCTTCCGAATGGAGCAAGACGAACTCTCTGTCATGGAATTCCTGCGATTGACCAACACGCTCCAGCTCATCCGGAGGGCAAGAAGCTGGCAAAGTTGTACTCGAAAGAAGGAATCAAGGGACCGGAGTATGATGTCGAGTGGGTTGTTTTTGAAACGAGACCGATTAGAGATGTGTTGGAGCGAGAATTCAACTTTAGATTCTAGATTATGGTGCTTGTACTCTCGAGAAACGCTGATTAGAGATGACTCAAATAATATAGATTGCCCTGAGAATCTAGAATGAATGATGCGGGATGCGATAATAAAGAGCAGAACTAAATACACAACAAACGACCCTTTCCCCTAAGATACACACGAACCAACTTGAGGATACTTCAATGGCAGCCTCATTGCCATCGATACGAGACTGAAGAAGAGGGGACCTTTCCGATTCCACTCATCCCCGTGATCGAAGAGGAAAGCGTCTCGAACTTTGACCAAGTTCGCTTGCAGAGAATCGAGTTGCTCTGGAGAGTAGGCGGATAAGATTTCGTCTATTCGGTGTGCTTCGTTTTCTGGGATAGTGACAGAGAAACGAGAGTAGTCGAGGATGTCTTGGAAGGGGAAGAGATTTCGGTCGACGATGAAAGCTGGAATGCATCCAGCATAAATCGCTTCGAATGTTCGAGTAGTCCTGCGAGAGGAGGAGTCATCAGTCACGGAAGAAGAAGAACGGGAGCGACAGAAGACGTACCATGCAGGAATACCTCGAGGTAACAAGCAGAACTTCGCCGAGTTGAGCGTTCCGAGGTATCGTTGTCCAGGTGAGAATTGTTGGTACAGGATTTGACTCTCTGCATCTTGTCCAGTACGACCACATCCGATCTTCGTGCGAGCGATTGCTCCGAAACCGCGGACTCCTCCTGCGAAGAAAGCCAAGTGCTTGCGAGAGTTGACAGAAGTGATATCCATCGTGTCTTTGAACGTCTCGAACAAAGCTTTCGTATGCTTCGTAACAGCGGGAATGACAACGTCTCGATCGGGCTTGATGCAACGAGTATTGTAGTCTCCGTTGACCTGATGAAAAGAAAAGCGAAATTCAGTTCTCTGCTCGAGAGGATGAAGGGAGAGCTCGACTCACCTGCCAAGCTACGGCTTGATTCATCGGTGAAGGAGGAGAGTGACCGAGAACGTCTCCTAGCTTCGGCCACCACCCAGTGCAAGATCCGAAATCGTGAGTGAAGGGAACGACGATTTGATCAGCCGTGATTTGAGAAGCAGCAGCGATCGAGCGCTCTGCGTAGCTGACGGTGTCGGCGAGCTTCTTGAACGTGTTCTCTTGGAGGTAGTTGAAGGTGCAACCCTGTCATGGAGAAGTTCGAGTCAGAGGAAGCAAAAGGGAAAGCGAAATGAACAAGATCTTCGTACCTGGTAGTAAGGAATCATGACGAATTCAGCCTTGTTGAGAGGTACACTACGATTCCGCAGAGCTTCCACGAGGAAGTGGTCGCCCATGAAAGGTAAAGGAGACTTTTCGATGTCGTAACAAGCGGCACTTTTGAGATGATTGTCGATCGTTTCGGGAATGTCGACGACGTGAGCTTTGGGAAGAGCATCGACTCCTAGACGGAAAGCGTCCTTCGCTCCAGGGAGAATGAGAGAGTCCCAAGTGACGGAGTTGACTCGTTCGGTCAGGGAAAGTTGGGGTTTCTTTTCGACGATGGGGAAAGACTTCTGTTCGGTGAAGGAAGTCGAAGGAAAGGGTCCATAGGAGCGAGAGTCGCCACATCGATCTCGTGTACACTTGCAGGTCTCGGAAGCGACGCAAGGTAGAGGAGCCGAACAGTCGACCGCACAAGTGGGAAGATCCTTCGGTGCCCAAGCGTTGACGTCTCCGTAAGTCGATCGACATGATTTGGGACCGAAAGACTTGATGTTCTTCTCCAATTTGACAATCTGATCGTGTTCGGCTCGGAGGTCTCCGCACTTTTTCGTTGCGAGAGTTGAGGCGGCGAGGGTAGTTCGACCATCTTCGGAAGGGTAGGTGACTTGCGACGTGAGAAGAGCTGTCGGAGGTGTTCTCGTCAGTTCAGAGTCACGTAAGAGGAGGGAAGAGTTGAGCAGAGACTTACGGTCTTCCTTGAAGAAATCCCAAACGTCCTTTCTCCTTTCCGCCGCTGCACAACAGATCGGATTGAACTTCCACAATAAAGCCCTAGCATCGTCTCCGACAGGTTGGAAGAGCATTTGACGGTTGGAACTGCTGGGATCCTTGAGGGTGAGTCTTCGTTTCGGTTCTTGTCCTTCAGGAACTCCTTCGGTCGGCGGCAGAGTCAAGGTGAAACTCCTCGCATCTCGTTGAACGAATTCGACAGTGTACCATTCAGCGATCGGATGAGCATCAGGTTTCGAAGATTCGGCGAATTCTCCTCCATCAGGCGTATCAGCCCACATCACGACTTCGCTCTTCCCTGGTACCAATTTCCCATCCTTTCCAACCACAGGACATCTCATCTGAATGTCGACCTTTCCTTCGAGACCTCGTTCTGCGAAGATCTCGACTCCTCGAACTCCCTCCTTGTAGGGAACGGCGGGAACGATCGCGAGAGGTTCGAGATGAGGACCTTCGAGACCTTGAGAGCACCCGAGAGTGTAATACGCTCCTTCGATGAGGGTGAGGAGTTGGGTGTTGCAACCGGCGAGAGCGAGGACTCCTTCTTCGAGAACCGGAATCGAGGGAGGTGAGGAACAGGCGACGTTGATTTTCGAAGAGAGGTTGTACGAGTGAAGCTTGAGAAGCGAAGTGATATAGGCTTTTAGAACGGTTTCGACGCCAGTAGAAGGGGTAAAGCCGAGTACTTTGCTAGCTGTCTTGCGAATCGCCGTCTCGCTGTTGTGGAACTGAGGGTTCGAAGCAGTTGCGGCGGGATCGTGGTGGACTAGGATTTCGGCGAAGGGTGACTGGGAGAGGGTGAGAGCGAGTGCGATATGAGCGACGTCGGAAAGAGGAGTGTATTTGGTGGACGAAGGGGGAGGGCCGACAACGCTGACTTCTGCTACGAAACCGAGAGGTCGGAGATACTCCTTCCCGTAAGCGACGTCGAGCATTCTTGCACTCTGAATGACAGCGGTCGAAGCATCGTCGACGGCGAGGAAAGGTTCTGTCTGAGTGGTCGACGGATAGATAGTAATCGGGAGATGAGCGAGAGCTGATTGAACGATGTTGGGAACGATGTCGAACCGAGGAGCGTAAGGATCGCCGATGATGGAGTTGTACGAAGGCATTTGGAGGAGGAGGGAATGGAGAGGGAATTTCTCGGTGAAAGTTTTGACGAGATCTTCGGAAGCGAGAATTGAGGGTGCAGTCGCATTCGAATTTGTCGATGCGGAAGCCTGCAACAGTTCGAGTCAGTGTAATACAGTTATAGAAGTTCGTATAGACCCACCTCATCCCACTGATCCCCTCTTCTCGGTACGACGAGCCACGGTCGATCTGCAACTAAAGCTTTCTCTCCCTTTCCTCCTGTCAACTTCTCCATTCCTTCCCTTTCTAATGCAGCCAAGATAGTCTTCATTCCATCTTTCTCGACACTCAAACAATCGACCGGGTTGAGCCTGCAAGCTTGAGGGTTGTAGCTTGCGAGGTGAACGATTCCGGTGACTGGAGGGATGAGAGTAGTCTTCGTTTGATGTCCTTTCTGCTTGATCGGTCCAAGTTTCGCGTTGAGGAGTGCGGCGGCTTGTTGTTCGGCTGATAATTCAGTGATCGTGTTTCCAGTTGGCGAGAGCAGCTCCTTGACCAAATCCGAATCTCTGATGTCTCCGACGACGACCCTCAATTTGCCCATTCGACGAAAGCTCTCGACGCTTCGTTCACTGGCC
>JGI24890J29729_1000328_pt1 | contig 33571 bp, 55 predicted proteins | sample FreactcultureFD7_FD_29729 | JGI IMG/M metagenome (IMG submission 29729)
ATGAAAATTGTTTGGGATTTAGAACACATAACAGATAAAGATTTATTTGTCGTTGAATTTTATCGTGCTATTGAAGCCAAGCTAAAGGAAAAGAATCATGAGTGTGTTTAAAGTAAATGAGTTTGATTTTGAAGTCATTAGGGTAGAGGAATATGAAGATGGTTCGGCCGATTTGGAAATACACATGAGTGAGGAGTCTAAACGATTTTTAATTAACTATGCGTTTTTAGACATTATTAAGAAAGCAGCAGGTCAGTTTGAGGAGCATTTTGATGATAACATTGAAGCCATACAAGTTCCCGACAGGCCGATTGAATTTGATTGGTCGCATGAGAAGGGGGCGGAGGTCAGAACAGATGTCAACGAGGGCGATTCAAAATTGGCTGAAACGGAGGAATAAATGGAACTGCTAGAGGAAAAGTATTTAGAAACGCTAGGACGCAATATACTGTTACAGCTTGAACTTAACAGTAACATTACAGCGCTGGAGTTGGGTAGCTATGCTTGGTTGGTAGCTAACTTTGTGCAGGGGGAGTCTGATCGAGATAAGTTAAATGATTAAACTAGTGATTGACTATTTGTTGTGTTACGCCAGCGCCTTTGCACTAGGATTCTTTTGTGCATTAATGCTGGCGTATGTTTACATAAAACTTACTTATTCATAACGTACATAGTAACTTCAAAGCCAAAACGCATTTCTGTTGCTGAAGGGCGTGTCCACATAATTTTTCCTTTGTATGTAATATTTCGCAAAATATTCAACACAAACTTTTTTGCATTGAATGTATTACATAGTATCAGAAAATGAGTTTTTATGAATCAGGAGAATCATTAAATGGAAGTAGGTAAAAGTATTATTTTTGAGGGTCATAACCCCATTCATGAATAGAATCGCCATTGGTAAATATATCTTTAGCTTTTACCTTTTTTTCCAATATTTTATAATTATCTAAATAATTTTCACCATGTCTTTTAGCATAATTTTTATTTATTGTTACCCAATCTCCAGCATTAATATCAACTAATGATTTATCATTAGGAACTGCTCTGTAAATAGTAACTTCTTGATCTGGTTTATTTCTATACATTTTAGCTAAAGAAAATGACTGTTTATCAGTTAAATCATTAGCATCTCCATAATATAATGCAGCTTTATTGCTATATACATCTTCTGGATATACATTTCCATTATTTGTTAAATCATGCAAAGGCGCACCATAATCTTTCATTGGTGGTCTATGATCCATTCCATATTCTGGAATAGATGCCATCCCTAAAGAACCTTTTGGAGATGGTTTAACTGCACTTGATCCTAATCCACCACCCATAAAGTTTAATGCAAAGTTCATTCCTTCTTGATTCATTCTAGAATCATCTTGAATAATATTGCCGTTTTCATCCATCATCATTTGTGGATTCATTTGACCTTGCAATGCACGACCTGGTGCAGTAACGGCTGATTTCATTGAATTGTAAATATTAGAACCTTCTTGACGTAAAGCTTGTGACATTTTTTGTGGAGTTGTACCCCACAACGCACCAAGTTGAGCCATAGGCATTTGAACATAATCTAATAGTGCTTTGGCGTACTTGCTATTATCAGCCATTATTTCAACTCCAAGTTTTGTTTAATCCATTTTTGTAATGCTAACAATTGTAATACATCTGAAGCGCAGTCTACGGGCGAAGCTCCTTCGGCACTAGATTCAACGCTTTGGGCTGTTCCATTAGCACCTTTGGTGGTGTCGGATAGGTCGGACAAATCACTGCTTGCGGGATTGATTGGCAACCACTTAACAGGACGATTAGAATAATAAGATTTAAGCGATTCCACAGCATGAGCATACTCCTTCGTAATATTTTCACTGATAGTCTGCTGATTCTTAACCAGCGCAGCATTCTTGACTTCCTGTATGTGTGCATTAGCTTCTGTAAGTGATTTAAAGGTGTCATACGCACGTTTTTCATGGGAGTACCCTACATAGACACCAAATAGAAATAATAATGCGATAGCGAGCGCTATATACAGTTGCTTTGCATAAGCTTCAAAGAACATCATTTAGGTGTATCCTTTTTTAAGTACATTCCGCTTCCTGCTCCTGCCATGATAGAACCCAGACCAATACCAAAGTCGGTGAAGCTAAAAGTATGATTAGCAATAACGTGAGTGACGCTGCACCAAAAAAACACCATAGTGCCAGTTGCCGCAATCGTTTTAACAAGACAATACGTTTCATTATTTGGCTCGGTTAGTAAATCTTTAAGAAACTTCATTACCCCTCCTTAATCATTAACGAGAGGCGTTTAGCTCTTGCTCCTACTTGAGTAGCCCATTTAGACTTGAGCATGGATTCGGAAGCCTCAGTATATTTTCCCTCTTTAATAAAACCAAGGGTTGTTGCAAAACCTAATAGACCTTTAATGCCTAAATTGAACGCCATGTTAGTTAATGCTCTTTGTCTTACGTCAGATAAGTTTAATACCCACGGCAAGGCACTTGTAAGCCCTGCAAACGCTTTATTTATATCATTTAATAGTAGGAGGTCAATCTCGTCATCTGAAAGCCCTACGTCAGTTAAATTACGTCCTACACCGATTGTCATTTTACCTACTGTATCGGCATAGGGTTTGTTACGTCTACCTTCGTCTATGGTGAGTTCTTGCTTTAGGATGTCTATGTTCAATCTTCTGTCCATTCATTAAAGTCAAATTCAACAATACCGATCATGTCCTCGTCCTCTACGTTACATTCATGACATACGTGAAAGTCTACGTCAGCATCGTCAACTTCATAAGGCTCACCACAGCAATTGCACAGCTTGATTTGTTTCATGTATCGGGCTTCATTAAGAATACGTTAGCAGGGAGGATCGTCTTATCGCCTTGAATCCATTGTATGACAATGTCATCTTTTTCGTGGGTGAAGCAGCCTGGCAATATTTCACCATCTTTGCGTATAGCTACGACAGTGAATTGAAACTCTTTAGAGATTGATTTAACAGGACAGGCAATACTAGAGATACGAATAATGACGTTTTCATTGAACTGATAAGAAAGAAACTTGTCCTCAGCATAAACATTAAGCGCAAAAAAAGCCGTCAGAGCGGCTATATATGGTTTCATGTTAATCTCCAAACTTCTCTTTAAGATACTTTAGGGTAAGAGGTAACTCGTCAAATCGTCCATTGTTAACGTCATAGAGCATATAAGCGCCACGGAAGTGATTGTTGCCCTGTGCGCCTAAATAGCCTTCATCATGCTCGTAACAGCTACCACAGATAATGGCTGTCATTTCAGTTCCGTCAGCTCGCATCCCATAGGCAATTTGTCTACCTTGTTGGTGACCAGCAAAGCAACTCATGTGCTTTTTAGTGAGTAAAGCCTGTGCAGAACCGATAGGTCTACCCATAGCCCCCGAAGTAAAATAATGACTGTATGCAATGCCGTCAATTGTAATCACTTCAAGAAAAGGAATCACCTCCCAGTCTTGATACGGAAGGTCATCTATAGAGATTAGTCCGTCTAGTTTACGATCCTCATTTACAGCCCTTAAGATACGTTCTTCATGGTTGCCTAATGTCAGCACCATGCGAGGGTGATATTGTTTGTCTTTGTTACGTTTAGCTTTAGCATTAAACTCGTAGATAGGGATCAGTAGCGCATCCATAGCCTCACGAGCCGCTTGAATATCTTTGTTGTAGCTTCTACCCTCAAATGACTTTTTACCTACGTCATAAGAAGAAAGGGACTCCATGTCAGCGAAGTCCCCTATACAAATAATTACGTCTGGTTTTTTAGCAACGATATACTTACCGATGCAGGTTAAGAATGAAAAATCATTTCCATCTTTAGCCTGTACGTCAGGCAAGACGAAATGCGTCTTAGTGGGTGGCGTCTGGTAGCTCATAATAAAGTTGTAAGTCCTCATCAGAAAATAGGATAATTCTCGATCCATCTTCTATATACATTACAAACTCATCGTTGTCAATACCTACTGAATCTATTTTTTGCCCTACCATGCGCTCAAATAAAGATTCTAGGTCACTCACTTGAACCATCCATGAGCCGCTAAAAAGTAAGCTAGTGCGCCAAAGGCTGTAGCAAGTAAGCCGTGTAATGTCCATTTGCCAAATTCAGAATACTTCTCATTAAGCCATTCAGAGATCGCTTCTTTGACGATTGCTTTTTGTTCTTCAGGCGATAAATTCATTAGTGTCCCCCGTACTCAAAGCCTTGCGCTTGATCTGTGTTAGGCATCCCTACATGATAACCAGCAGCAGCACTTGCATCTGTCTGAAACCTTAAATGTACAGCAATACGACCTGATTGCTTCCAACCTGCACCAAACTGTACTAGACGAGTTTTACTCCATCTAATCTGCACAAAACAAGCAAAAGGAAGTCCAAAACGTACAGAAAATATCGCATTAACATACTGCCAGTTATCTTTAACTAGACGTGGTAGAAAGTTCCACTTGCCATTTTCTGTAAAGCCCCATGCAATCGCAGTAGTATGAACGCTCTCGCTATCAATCAGAAAAGGCCATGAGTTGAGTATCTTGTCGTACCAATGGTTAAAGGATTCGTATACCTTCATAGTGCACTCGCTAAGGTGAATAAGTCATCCAAAGCCACGCTATCTAATCCTAAAGCACCAGATAGTTGAACGACCAAGTCATCATCACGTTTAACTGTTTGAGCATAATCCCATGAGATTTGTGTAGTTGTTTTAGCTGGTTCGCTCATTCCATCAATCAAAGGCTGAATAAGAGATAGCTTGCCTTGTTGGAATAAAGCTAGACGTGCTTGGCGCATGGTTACTTCTGTAGGGATAAGAGTAATGATAGGGTCAGCGGGTTCGGGAGTATTGCCTTCGTCAAGCCATGCTAGATATGCTTGGTAGTCTGTGTTGGCTGGGTCAAATGGAATAAAGGCATTATCTGATAGACGAGTAATTCCATTATTTAATTGTGTTAGTTTATACATTTTATAACTCCGCAGAATTAATAATAGTTTGTGCAGATAAACTTGTTTGATAACAAACTAATACTATATTATTTGCACCAGGAACAGTAAATCCTGCTCCTCCTCCAGTAGTTGTTGGTACGGCTCGCATTGTTGTTGGATATGTAGCTTGTGTATAATTTGAAATTGTTGAAATAACAAGATAAGAAAAAACAGAATAATACCTCTGACACAATGCGAATTCAGTACCATAAGGTCTATAGTCAAATGATGTAGCTGTAGAGCCTTTTTCTAGTTGAACGCCTGTGATGTAGAAGGTAGCTCCAGATGTACCGACAACAGAAACTGCACCTGTAGCTGATAGGTAGTTCGTTCCAGCCCAAGCACCTGCTGTACCACTATATGTAGAACCTACACCTAAACCAAAATTTAATTCTAATCCAGAGGTACTGTCTGTAGTCCAAGTTCCTGTAGTATCACCAGCAATAGTGATTGAAATTGTTGTCCATGTGTTTGCTACTGGAATAGAAAAAGTAAAGGGATATGAACGATTTTCTGCCCCATTGGTGATAGACCCTCCAAAACTTCCTGTTAGGCTAGAATACACTTGAAACGAAAGAGTTACTGTTTTTGCATTTGCAGTTCCCCATGCTAAGTCTGCTATATTAAAACCTTCAATTGGTTGTCTTAAGGCATAAGTATCTGTTGTTCCAACTGTTACTAATGATGCAGTTGAAACCCCAAGATAATTGCTAAATCCTACAGGGGGTGTTACAGAATTTAGATTTCGTCTAATAGTAAATTTAGATGCTGCTGATTGAATATATAGCCATCTATCAACAGTATAAGTATTTGCTGTCGGAGTAAAAGCAGCCCCAGCATTACGCTGGTCAGTCACCATTGTACCATTGATGATACGGTTTTTAAAGCCTGTATAAGTTGAATTGGTAGCAGGTGGCATAACTAATTGAAATTGTATGCCATCATAAGTTACTTGGTAAGCAGTTCCACTAGTCAAATCACCAACACTTAGTGCATTTGCACCAGATTTAGTAATATTCTTAGCACCAATACCATTAATGTTAATAGTTACGGCAGTTGTTGTATTAGCACCAGCCGCAATAAATCTAAATGTTTGACCTACAGTATAAGCTGTCATGCCTACAGCGGCAGAAGCCGTGATCGTATCTGTGCCTGATACTGATCCTAGATACTCTAAAGCACCGTCTTGTACTTGAGCCGCTGAAGCATACTGTGTTCTTACTGTGGCATTAGCTACGCCTGTATGAGCAAAGCCACCCATAGGCAAATTAGCAGTAGGTGCTGTCTGACCGTCAGAGGAGATCGAAGTTGTTAAGGCTGAACTAATATCAGAAAGCGTAGTGTTTGCCCATGTGGATGATATGGTAGTCCCTGTGGTGACAGGATTACCCGCGACTAATGAAAATGTACCTGAGCCATTTCTTGGCATAATTACTCTTCCTTTTCCGTTTCAATTGATATAGGGCTTGTAAATGCAAATAGCCCTGAACCGTTACGTGCCATTTATTGCTCTCCTTGTCTTGCGTTCATTGTTCTTGCATCCAATATGCCAGCATTAATTAAATCTTCTAATGAAGCTTGAGGAAGCATATTTACTGTGCTTCCTGCTACGTCACCAACCTTACCTGCAACATTGGCGCCTTTGCCTGCCAAAATTGCTGCCATACGAGCAATACGTGGTGAAGATAATGGGGCTGTAACGTGCATTATGCTTGGCATGATTGCTTTTTTTGCTAAAGTCATACCTACATTAGCTAAATCATTTTGACCTGTTTTAGCTGGAATAGGACTCCATGTTGCTGTATCTACGCTTGCTTGAGTTGCTTGTTTTATTTTTTCAGCATCACTTAATTCATTAAAAGGTTTGTAAACTTGAGCTGCTAATTCTTTTCTTGCTAAAGCTGCTGGCATATTAGGAAATTGTTTATATTTTCCCATAGCAATATCCCATGCGCCAAGACCTTCAGGATGATTCCTTGTGTAATCTTGAGCTAACATTGCATCTTCATGAGAAAGACCAAGTTGTCTTGCATAGTTATAAATCATATCGCTATGTAATTCTTTACCAATAGGTGTAGCTTCAGCAATAGCTTGTTTTACTTCAGGCAAATTTTGTTTGTATGCTTGATAAATAGTATTAAATGCTTCAGGATTTTTTTGTGATTCAAAAGCTAATACTTGTTTAGGAATTGAACCAATAGCATTGCCAGCACCACTTAATAAATCACCAAGTTTTTTTGCAACTGTAGAATTTTTAGCTTCATTAACTAATCCTTGTACAGCAACCTTACCTTTTTCAGCTAATGGTAAGCGTGTAGCACCACCAATCGGATTTATTTCAGGAACTAACCCCTCAAGTTTACTAGCATCCCATAAATTACCAAGAGATTCGGTAATGTTGCTACCTGTAGGTGATTTTGCAGGAGGATTCATTACCCAATCACCATGTTCCATGTGCATATTAGGGTGTCCTACAGGATCAATACCAGCCTTAACTCTTGCTCTAGCTAAAGCCAATGCTTGCTGTTGTTCTAATGTCATTTCGCCCATAATGCTTTATCCTGTGGTGACATTGCAGCCCATTCTTGCGGTGAAATACCTTGAGGAATGTTAGCAGTTAAAGCATCGCCCATTTTTTGACCTGGTGTTTTTTTAACTTGAGGAGCTTTAGTAACAAGTGCATTTGGGTTTTGATTTAATTGCAAACTTTCATATACATGACGAGCCTCAGGACTTAATAAATCATTTACATTTTTATTTAATCCCATGCCTTCCTGATATTGATTATTTAAAGCACCTAAAGCACCACGTAACAAATCAACACCATTTTGAATATGTGCTTTTTGTTGTGCTTCACCAGCATTAGGATCAAAACCTTCTTCCCATTTAGTCAATTCAGCTAAAGAACCACCACCAGCGCCTGCAAATACTCTACGCAATTCAGATGCTACAGCTTGAGCAGACTGTCTATATTTACCTTGCCTTACATCTCCCAATCCTTTTTCTTCAACATAGTTTACAATTGGATTTATAACAGCAGGCAAAATGTTTGTATTGTTTAAATCTTCTGTTTTTTGATACAAGTTACCCATGTGATACAACGCTTGGTTTGCGCCACGAATTGCATCAGCTTGCTTACCTTTGGCAAAAGCAGTAGCAGTTTGTTGACGTTTTTGATAATTTGTAGCATCAAATGTAGGATCGTATTGAGCAATAGCACCCAATAATTGAACCCCTGCTGGAGTTCTTGTCATTTGAGGAGTAACAGCAAGCTCACCATTTGCATATTTTTTAATTAAAGTAGCTGCATTTGCTGGAAGTGTTTTTAAATAATCTTCTCCAGTAAGATTTTGAGGCATTGCTTGTTGTTGCATTGGAGTTGCAGTTGATAAATCAAATGGCATTATTTTGCCTCCTCGTAAGATTTTCCATCAGGACTTACATAAGCTTGATTGCCATTTGCATCTGTATGTAATGCCCAACCTTTAGAATTTGTTAATGGTTTTGTTGGAGCAGATAAATCAGGAAGTCCTAAAGGATTTAATTTTCTAGCATCATCTTTATGTGTTAAATCTTGACCACGTTTAGTAATATTTTGACCTGCTACAGTATCTTGATGATGCATAATATCAGTAACTGATGGATTAATATGTTTATATTGTTCCCATGTTTGTTTCATCACTGCATCTGGTGATACTCCAAGAGGTAATGTAACACCTGTAGGATTTCCATTTTCATCTAATTGAATTTGAACACTACCATTATTCATCCAAGTAGATTTTTTAGTTTTAAATAAATCGGCAATTTGAGCTTCTGCAATTTTACCCATCATATCAGGACGAGCTTGACCAATCATAGCTAGTTTTTCTTGTGCAGAATAAGGAGTATATGTTGATGTCGTATTGGTCATAGGCACATTAATTGTTTTGCTTGCGCCTTGCTCTGAAGTCCATGGAGATGTTGGTGTTGATTGCCCTGGAATTTGAATTTGATATGGAGTATTATCAAAAGTTTTTGTTTCTTTGCCTTTGCCAAGTTTAGTTAATATATCACCAAGCTTTTGAGATTGAGTTGTTTGATAATCACCATATTGTTTCATAGCGTTTTGCTCTTGTTGACCAGCAACGTATTTATTAGCCAAGCTAGCTAATTGTTGCGTCCAAGAAGGTGCTACATAGTGACCTGATACCATTTGACCTTCAGGTGCTGCTTGATTGCGTAAAGCATCAGCAAACTTCATTCTACGTTGTAGTTCAAGTTGCATCATAGCGTCATCTTGTGGCATCTGATCTTGATTTGTGTTTTGATTAAACTGAGGAAGATATTGCATAATATCCATATTAAACCCCTAACAATGCGTAATTAACACCTTTGAAGCCATTAGGCATATCAACCACAGCCTCTGGAATAACTTTCTCGACTTCTTGAGCCATAACACCAACTTGTTTACCTTTTGGTAAATCGTAGCCGTCTTTGTAAGTATATGAATAAAGATTAAGACCGTTATCCAATGATCCAACCTTTTTAATATTTTCTTTTAAATTAACATCTGAATATTTAGTAATTGCAGCGCCACCAAGACCCATTAAACCACTCATAAAGCCTCCAGAAGCAGCATTTTGAGCATTAACATTAGCCAATTGAGCGTTATAGCCTGCTTGCGTTGCACCTAAAATATCAGGGCCAGCAGTGCTAGCTTGTTGAGGTGTAGCAGCAAAGCTAGGATTTTGAACTTGAGAGCCTGTACGTAACGCATTAATGACGTTAATAGGTTGCATTTGATTATAAGCTTGTTGTTGAAATGCTTGTTGGTTAGCATTTAAGCCTGTGTTCATTCCGCTTGTTACAGCGCCTAACTGACGATCATTTTGACTCATTGCTAATGTACGTTTAGCATTGTTGTAAGCTTCTGTACCTTGAGCAATACCTTGATTGGCTAGTTGAGCATCGGACTGTTGATTTTCTTGAGCGATCTGAGGTGCAAGACGTTGCATAATAGCATCGGTATAAGATTGTCCAGGATCAATGCCTGTAGAAGGCAATTGAGACATGTCAACACCAGGCTGACTTAATACTTGATTAGCATAACCTAAACCTGTATTGGCCGTAGTCATTAATCCTTGATTCAACTTATTTTGTTGATCAAGAATAGCTTGTTGGGCTGGAGAGTAAGTTTGTGTAGCCGTATAAAGATCATTACCATAACTATCTTTACCATTAATAGAATAAGTTAAATTTCCATTAGGAGTAAATTGATTAATTTTATTAGCCGCAGCAGTAGCACGTGCAGCTTCCAAATTACCAGCAGCAGTAGCATTAGCAGCCCCTGTGTAATCAGGTGCAGGAGGAGGGTCTGATTTACCGTTATATCCAGGGTGCTTAAGTACACCTACAAATTTACTATTGAACATTTATCGACTCCAGTTAAGCATTTTGCAGTTATCAGGCCATAAGGTCATAATCAATAAATCACCATTACGTCCTGCATCTTTTAAAGTTGTTTCTATGACAAACCCAATCTTATGATTAAGCTTTATTGCTTTATAGTTATCAGCCTCTACCGTAGCCGTGAAGCGTTTAACCTTACATTGGTTAAAAATATAATTAGCTACTGAGAACCAATACTCTCTCGTAGGCGATGAATCAATGCGTTGATGACCAAACATATTATTACCGTTATAGTTTTCAAAAGCAGTACCAGCTACAATCACTCCGTCTACTTCCCAACCTAAAGCAGTCATACCTTCAGTATAAGCGCCAATCTTTTCCATGACCCAACGAGCTACATATTCACCTTGAACTAACATTAAAGTATTGCTCCACCCTCAATCACTACGTCTGTAGATACCCAACGCACATCAAGTGCATTTGAAGCTACCTTGACAGTAGGTGCGCCATAGTAACCAACACCATTTAGACCTTGCCAATATTGTAAGATAGATAGATCACCGCCCCATGTTGCAGCATCCCATAATGAAGTGTCCCATGTACCAAAGCTAGGAGGTGCAAAGTTTAATGGGGCTGTAGAGTCATTAATGTTAAAGTCAATGTTAATGCCAGCATAAATAGCAGGATTGCCGTTAGTCCTAAACATAGGACGGCTCATAGTGAAGCGTTTAAGCGTACCAGCATTATTAAAGTTGTTAAAAGCTTGAAGCCCAAAGGCTTGAATGTTTGTACCTGCATCAGCGTTAGTATACCAAGCCCTACCTACATAACCATTGCCACCAAAATAAGGTTCATCTTGGAAGATTTCCCAACAGTTAGCGTTCCAACCTGTGTAGTTACACCATGAACCGTTAATCGTGTTCATGACGTATTGTTGTTGGTTTGTGCCTACTTGAATCGGTACGTTAAGCCATAGTTGGTTAATTGTTGCTACGTAGACTAATTGCCAACCAAAGTTACTTGCATAGTTGCTAACTGAATCTGAAATAGCGTATTGAATCTTATCGGTCAAAGCCACTTTAGGATTAACACGAGAAGATTGTAAAGCGGCTGACATTGGCACTACACCGTCTTGTGTAATAACCAACATATCACCAGCCCACTTAAACATACAACGTCTACCTACAGGCGCACCTAAATCCCATACGCCTACCATAGACCATGTAGTAGCGCTAGAAGGGTCTGTCCCTTGATACACAATGACTTGACCACGGCTTGTCACTAACACATAGTGATCGTTTACGCCTGTACCTGCATCAATCGTCCAATTGCCATGAGCCATGATATAACCGCCTTTAGTCGCAAAGGGAGCAATATCAATTGCGTTAGCAGCGCCAGCAATAGAATTTACAGGTAAATACCATGCCTTAAGCGTGTTATCGCCAACAAAAAATTGTCTTTGAGCATAGAGTATAGGATCACGTAAAGTCGTGGCTGTAACACCCGTTATTGTAGGTGTAGTCCATGTTGTACCGTTATAGTTACGAGGGGCATCTACACCATTCGCCATAGACAAGAAGTTACCACCAGCAGTAGCGATATTTAAGTATCCCCACTTGCCATTAGATAATCCTGTTAATACGGCAGCGCCTACTGCGCCCTGAGCAGTTACATCATAGACTGAACCGCTTGCATTGATAGCAAATAGCTTTTCTGTGCTTCCACCTGAGTAAGCCATAACGGTCTGTACTTGACCTGATATACCTGTAGCCCATTGAGCATAGCCCTTACGAAGCTGACACTCTGTTGTTGCAGGATACCAATTAGTTAAAGTCACGGCATCTAATGGTGACATCCCTGTGAGAGAATCTCTTGCGTTCCATCCACCTGTAGGAGCTGGTAAGCTAACTGGCTGTGATACTGCTCTTTTAGCGTTAGCCATTACTTAACCCCCATAATTTGCATCAGGTATATTTTCGTATCCAATTAGTACGTTAGCGGCTCTTGGTGCAAAGGATAATGTAGCAGAGCCTTGATCGTTTGCTTTAGAGATATTCAATTCCATATCATAATCTCTTTGGTATGAACTTGTATCAAAGCCCTTCACTTCAAAATACTTTTTCTTTAGCGCTAAGACCATTAAACGGTCAGGAAAGATGCAAGTATCTGTATCCTGTACAAAGCTAGTTTGTGGAACGCCAGCAACGCTATCAGCCCAAGCATTAGAGATATATTCGTAACCTAGATACTCATTAGTTGAGATAATAGGCCATATTTGAAACTCACCGCCCATGATGCGATAACGCATACGAGGGCCTGTTGAGATATAGCTAGACTTCAAAAACTGCCATTGTTGTGGTGTTTCAGGGCCTAGCATCTCCCAGCGTTTAGACTTGTCGTAGTGTGTACGATCTGTCTGTCTATCATAGTCGCTAGGAAGTGGGTATTTGGTTTGACCAAAGGTAAGATAAACTGTACCTGAAGCCGTTGGTAATTGTGACACTGTAACTGTAGTTCCTGTTGCCGTAACGATATAAGTATCTTGGTTGATACCTGTACCTGTAATCATCCAATTGGTTGCTATGGCAGCGTTTATCGCTGTTACTACTGCTGCATCTACACCCGTAATGGTAGAAGATCCTGCTGTAACAACGCCATAAGATTGTTGATACTGTGTATAGAACCGATACTCACGGTTTAAAGCTTCCCACGGAAACTCTCTTGACAACTCATACCCTGCTGCATTGATTAAATAATTTAATTGAATGACATCGGTAGATGTATTACCCGCTACCTGTGTAGGTACAGCCAAGCCCATTTCACCTGTGGCCTGTTGTACGAGTTGTAAGAGGTTTGCCATTATTTTTCCTTGTTAAGCTGCGCTTTTGGCTTTTTCCTTGGGCGCTGATTTTACTTGTGCAGCAAGTTCTTCCAACTGACGTTTCATTGCAGAGATTTCATCATCACGTTGACGTAAGGCTTCTGCTTGTTGTTGAACGATTGCTGAATCTTTAGCGTTAGCTAGGAACGCCTTGGCTTTATCACGGAATGCTAGAGGACTCATGCCTACCATCATACCAATAGAACCAATTTGCTCATCTGAAGCGGTTGCAACCTGTTCTACGGTGTAGAACTTGAAGTGCTTGAGTTCGCTTGCTTGAGCTGAATTTAAGATAGGCCAATCTTTTAATAGAGTGCCTTGAATCTGATCGCCACCGTCTGATTTCTCATTCTGATACATTGCCCACTGAACATGGAAACGTCTTTTATCTTCATCTTTAGCGAAGGTATCAATAATGGTTAGTCGGTCACCAGGGACTTCAATTCTAACAAAGTCAGCCATGAACTTAATCGGTCTGCCCTCTGCTGCGCTTTGAAATTCGTTATCCATTTCCCTGCTGTAAAACTTTACTGCTAATCTTGAATCGGGGTTATTTAAATCTGTTTCGATAGCCATTTAATTCTCCAAAGTGGTTTGGGGTTTGTAGGTAACTCTCAAAATAAGAACTACCTAGAAACCCATCCCCGAAGGGATGAGAGTCTTAACTATTAAACTGAAACAGCAGAGAACCAACCATAATCTCCTGCTACCATAGCAGTAGCTGGAGTTGTATAAGTAGTTCCTGAAGAATAAGCAGTTGCTAAAAATGTTGATGCGCTAATTTGAGCTGAAGCTGAAGCTGTAAATGTAGCATTAGCTTGTGCAAACACATAGCGCTTACCGTCTGAACCCCATACTTGAACACCAAGTAATTGGTTGATAGGATAGCCTGCTGTGATTTGAACTGCTGTTACTGTGTTTACTAAGTCGATGCCCACTAAAGGGGTTACTGAATATGCCATGATAATTTCCCTTAAGCTGTTAAGACACCGTTGAATTGAGGGCCAGAGCTTGTCATGTTACCAGCCCAACCAATCAATTTAACGATAGCGTCTTGGTTTACAGATTGACGTTCGCCACCGATAGGCACGAAGTTACGTTCTGCATGAGGACGGAAGAAGATGTAGTTAGTGTTCAAGAACCACATATGGTTCGCTGTAGCTTGAGCGCCAATACCACCACCAAGAACTAGGTCAGCAGATGTACCACCACCGTAGAATTTCAATGAAGCGAAACCAGATGCGCCTTCTTCAGCAGAAGTTACACGTTGGATAGCTTGCAATGAGTTTACGTATAGTGAGTAGTAGTTGTTATCTGCAACAATCAAGTCAGCCTTGTCATTACCACGAACTAGTTTAAGAGCTAATTGTGTCATGTAGTTTTGAATGTTAGCAGCAGATACAGCAGCACCACCGTTAGTTACGCCTGAGAACGCTTGGTTACGCCAGAATGTCCATGTAGCACGATCAATACCACCGTAAGTGCCTGAAGTTGGTGCATCAGCAACGGCTGCGCCCAAACCTGTTAAGTTCTTACCTGAGTTACCAGTACCGTTACCATAGATGTCTGTTTGGATACGGTTAGTCAATTGAGCTTCAGCAACTTGGATACGACCTTCTAACAAGTCAATGATTTGTTCTTTAGAGCTATTTTGTAGCATTTCAAGACCACTGATTGTTACAGCAGAAGCGTATTGTGAGATATTAAATTGAGCAGCAGAAATTGGGCTGTTAGGCGCAATATTCAATGTTTCGTAGCCGCTGTATGAGTTAGTGTTGTTAGTTGTTGAGTCATTGTACATTACTTCTTCCAAGATGACGTTACCGCCAGAGAAAGGACGTACATTGCCACGTTTACGTAGGCGCTCAAGAACTGGGTTGTTGTTTGTTACGTTGTCTGCTAATTTACCGCTACGTGATTGGATGGTGGTAGCGATAATGTCAGACACTGATGAGTTGGCAAATGCCATAATAATCTCCTAAGTGTTAGATAATTGAACCCGATGACTCAAACTGCTTTAACAGTTCGTCACGGATACTTGCGCCTTTTCCACCTGTACTCGTAGACGCTGTAGGCGATGACGATTTCGGGGATAGAGCCTTAGCTTTAGCAGAGGCTAACTTTGCCTGACGATCAGCTTCAGATTTATGAGCCTGTTCGGCCTGTACTTTCTGAGCGATATTGTCATTCAATCGTATAGCTTTGTCATAAGCAGATTGGAGGTCATTAGCCATTCCAGCTTGGAGTAATCCAGCCATCGTTTCTCTAACCTCATCGAAATACGGCTTGTCTGTTGAGAAGCTTTGTATCTCGTTTTGTAATGAAGCCTGTTCAGTCCGTTCTTGCTGTGTCTGAAACTGATTCCATTGATTCTTAATTTGGTTTAATTCTTGTGCTATTAAAGAGAATTGAGGGTCGGCATAGCCACCACCCACTTCATTTAAACTGACGCCATAATCATTAGCCAACTGAGCAAACATTTGTTGTTTCTGTTCAGGACTGCCTAACGCTAATACAGAGTGCGCTCTACCCAAGTTACTGATCCATTGTGCAGGATCAATATTATGCTGTTGCAAGATAGGGGCAAAAGGTTCAATCGCACGAATAAGTGGTTGAGCTGAATCCCATTGGTTTTTGTAAGTAGATACCCCTTTAGCGTAATCCGCTTCTCTCTGCTGAATGTAATCCTGCAAAGTAGGGTCTAATTTGCCCCAATGTTCTTCGTAATCCTTCTTCCATGAGCTAGGACGAGGTTTTGTTTGCACTTCTGGCACTGTTTCAGGCTCAGATGCCTCTGTAACGCTTTCCTGAGCTTCAGGAGCGCTTTTAGCAAATTTCCCTGACTCATCCCTAGGTCTACTCGTTTTAGGAGCTTCCAGGGTGTTTTCTGTTGGTTCATTTGTGTCGGTTACTTCAATAGCATTTTCGATTGTATCTCGAAGGCTAATTGGTTCTTCCAAAGTAGTTTGGAGTTCTTCCATTTTAGTTCCTTTATGTTAATTAAGCTGAAACGATAGCAATCCAGTTCGCTGAACCGATTGATACGAATTTTGCTGTCTTACCTGCTGGTACTGCTAAAGCTGCGTTAGCTGAACCTGAACCAATTGCACCACCTGTTGAAGGCCATACGTTGATTGAGTTAGCTGTGTTGTTAGCGATAAAGTAGCTATCACCTGATTGAGCTGTAGAAGGCAATGTTGGGCCGTTAGATGCTGTAGAAGTTGAGTACACTACAATGTCTGTTGGCAAAGTTAATGTGTTTTGTGAAGCACCTGTTGCTGCTTGTGCTGTTGTTACGAAACCTGTAATGGCATCGGATGTTAATCCTGGAACGCCAGAACCGTTCAAGTTTACTGTTGTTGTCATTTAATACTCCTATCTAAATTTGTTTCTGTTTTGGGGGTTGTGCATTACTTCGTAAATCAATCGCTCTTTCAAGCTGTTATCCTTCGGTCTTTCGGGATTCTTCAAAGGCATATCAGCAGCCTCGATGCAATTGTTACTCTTTAAATGCTCTCTATGTGCTTTACGGCCTTCTATCATTTTGCCGTCAATCATTGACTGATACGGTTTAATGTCATCACGAATATATGGTCCTTTGTTCTCACTAGGAGCGTAGTATTCGTCAGCAGGAACTAGCTTGAATGTTTCAGGGTCTTGAATCCATCTCTTAACGCTTGACTTCTCTTTCTTACCAAATATTCTTTCGTGGCCTTCTTCAAACTCTTTAGAAGTCGTGCGAGTCTGAATACTATCGCCCGTTATATCATTGATTGCTGCCATAGAAATTACTCCAATTAGGCATAGGTTGACCATTAGGACTCATCATCGGTGCTTGCTTGTTTACTTGACCCATATTAGGGCCAATAGGACTGCCTTGCATAGGTGTGTACTGTGGCATCTGATTTGATTGTGGCATCTGTGCTTGCATAGGGTTTTGCTGTGGAGGCGCTACAGGATTACGTAAAGCTTTTACCCATCCAGCGATCTTATCTCCCATTCCACCAAAGTTACCTTGTTGTTGAGGGCTAGGCTTGTTAAACATATTGGCAGTACCAAAGCCACCATTGTTGTCTTGGCCTTGAACGCCTTGTGAGTACCAATCAGGTAAGAATGACATAATTTATCCTATATAAGCATTAAGAGGGCTTCTTCGTCCTCATGTTCTTGTTGTATTGCCTGTGCTATAGCAATAATGTTTTGTACCGTGCTTATGTCTTTAAGTAATAGCTTATAGTCAATCGCACTAGGGGTTACTTCTTCTGCTACATAAGGCTGTAAAGCCTCTAGTATTTCTTCTTCTACGACAGGTTCAGCAAAGATTGTCGCTAGGTATTCTTTAATCTCAGACCGCTTGGACTGAGGTATATGTTCTTTCTTTTTCTTACTTATACCGCCAGTTCTACCCCATACGACAGGCGTGACGTTAGATAAGTATTGCTTGATTGATGAAAATGGAAGTGCAGCAAATGGACTAAAGCCAAACATTATTTAATAGCATCTCGTAATGGTTGTAAATCTTCTGTTGTCCATATATCAGATGTTAACATTTCTGTTAAATAATCTATGTTAGCTTCTAAGTCTATAGAATCATCATCTGAAAGAAAGTTAATTAATTTTAATTCAGCAATCTTTCTAACACTTTGCATACAATAATCATATTGTAATTCAATTTCAGTCATATTAGCCCACCATCCATACGCCAGCATTATCTGCATAAACAGGAACAGCTACTGCTCCACCACCTGTAACAGCAGTTCCAAATACGGGAGTTAATGCGTCAGTTACAAAAGCCCTGGCGCCGACTGTTGCCGTTGGAAGTGTAGCTACGGTATAGTTAGTCCCATAAATAACGCCACGAAGCTGTGTTAAGCTTACTGAGGTATTACCTAAGACTACTGTTCCAGACCCAAGCCCTACTGCACTTGCCCCAATAACTGTTTCATTAGAATTGGTAGAGGCAGAACCTATTGTTTGATAGCCAATATAGATATTATTAAATCCTGTGGTATTTGCATTTGTACCAGCAGCACCCCATCCAGCTTGGTGTCCTAAAGCAGTATTAAATCTACCTGTAGTATTGGCATATAAAGACTTATATCCCACCGTTGTGTTGGCTGCTGATAAGGTGGTAGATGCTGTACCGACTCCATTTGTATAAAGAGCTTGATAGCCAATAGCTGTACATCCATTACCACGAGCAGTAGCACTCCAACAAGCTTGGTAGCCTATTGCAGTTTGAATTGCTGTGTTATTTGTGTAAGAAGCTTGATAACCAATTGCTATTGAACCAGCTCCCACAGTTCCTGTTGCTGCCCCTAAAGCTTGCGAACCAATGACTACAGAATTATTGCTTGTTGTAAGTGCGCTTGCAGCAGCGTATCCAAAAAAGATTGAGTCTGTAGCATTACAAGAATTTGCTATATTTGAGCCAACACCTACAGTTTGACTGGTAGTGCCTCCCCCAAGTCCAGACCCCACTCCTACATTATTATCGGTAGTGCTACTTAAAAGAACATTTCCAATAGCTACATTATTTGAACCTACAATATTTGAAGATAATGCAGAATAACCAATAGCAATATTATTGGCTCCTGATTGATTTGCAGGCAAAGCATAATAACCAATAGCAATATTAGACCCGCCACTCGTCAAAGAGGTTAGAGTTCCTCTTCCTAATCCTATATTGCTAGTTCCTGTAGTTGATGCGTTAGATAAAGCTCCGTTTCCTACAGCAAGGTTATCTCTACTAGCTGCACCTTTCCCTACGGTTGCACTATTTACAGTAATGTCTGTAGGAAATACAGGGCTGTTACTTAATACAACACTACCTGTGCCTGTAGACGTTGTAACCCCCGTTCCTCCATTAGCAACACCTAATACACCAGTAGCCGACACTCCTTCGGCTAATATGCTAAAGTTACGTACAATTGTCATTTATTATCCTTATGCTACAAAGTTACCAGCGTTAGAAGCTACCTTACGAACTGTATACCAGCTACCTGCTTGAGGTGTGATCGTACCAGCACTTCCTACAAATTTAAGTCTAAAGTTACAAGCAGTATTGGTTAATACACGAATTTTAAGTTTAGCAATATGACTAACTGCTGTAGTTAATGATGCTGTTGCTGTGGTAGTTAATACTGTTGTAGTTTGTTGTGTTGCTTCAGCAGTTACCATAGCGCCTGTAATGACAGTTGTTGTAAAGCCTGTTACTGGGGTATATTCAAGATAACAATGTCCTACTGTTAATGCTGTACTAAATGTAGGTATCCATTGTGCTGTACCTGCTGTTGTCTTTAAGAAGTAGCAATAACACTCAATATCATAAGATGTCGTTGCTGCTAATGATGCAGATGAAGTACCACCAAAGAAGTCACCCGATGCAGGACCAAATGCCGTTACGTTAGATGATAAATAGAATTGTTGGTATTCAGGAACTACGTTACGACCATTTGTTGTATCTGTTGTAGCGTAAAAGTTAACACCGTCATACTCAATAGCACCTGCTGTAGCAGAAGTTAAGTTAGTACCTGATGTCAATTGAATAGGTGCAATAGAAGCAGTACCAGCAGTTACCGTTACGCCAGTAAATCTACCTGTGCTTGCAGTTGTAGCTCCTACGCTTACTGAATTTAATGCACTAGACCATGTAGGGGTAGCAGCAGAGCCAGCAGACTGTAAAAGCTGTCCAGCAGTACCAAAGTTAGTTGTACCTGATAATGCTGGAGTAGTACCTAAGTTAGTATTTAAGCCGATCGCACCACTAGCGTTAATTACGTGAGCAGATTGACCTGCTGTACCCCATGCTAGGTAAGTCTTAAAACCGTTACCTGATCCTACCGTTATATCACCGTCATGACATGAGAAGTAAACGCCATTGTTAATGCTAAAGAAGTCAGCAGGCGTTGATGCACTGAACACAGAGGAGTTCATACCAAACTCACCATAGAACGTGCTATCCGTACCTGAATCGTTACTCAATACATAGTTAGTAGAAGCGCCAGCAGTCGCTGACTTGTTCTGTAACAGATGTTGCAAGTAACTACCTGAGATTGTTGCCCCAGCAGCGTAAGGGCTATTAGAAGCATTAAACGATAGTGTAGGTGTCGTGCTAGTAGAACTGCTCGTAGAGATATAAGTAAATGCACCTGTGCTTGCAGCAGTACCACCAATCGCAGGAGGGCTAGATAAGTCTAATGTGCCACCAAGCGTTAAATTGCCTGATGATGTTACTGTACCTGTAAGCGTTAATCCGTTAACTGTTCCTGTGCCATTAACGCTAGTGACTGTGCCTGAAGATGACCATGTGCCATCACCACGTAAATAGTTAGTTGCTGATGGTGTTCCCGTAGCAGAGATACCACCTATAGGAAGTCCTGTACAGCTTGTCAATGTGCCGCTAGAAGGAGTGCCTAATGCTGGAGTAACAAAAGTAGGGCTTGTTGCTAAAGCTAAAACTGTACCTGTGCCTGAAGTAGTGTAAGAAGTACCCCATGCACTACCTGTAGAGTTAGGAATACCAGCGCCAGGATATGTCATTCCTGCAACAGAAGCCCAAGCAAAAGCAGTTCCGTTCCATTGTAGATATGTAGATGAGCTTGAAGGTGCAGTTATAAAACTTGTTGTGCTAGAGGCTGTTTGGTATGCAATTTGGTTAGCAGCACCACCAGATAAATTGGTTACCGTTGCAATAGCGCCTGTTGTATAGGCAATAGTTTCAATAATATCACCAGCAGTTGCAGCAGTTGCTAAAACAATCGCAGTCCCTGATGTAGCTGTATAGTCTGAACCATTTAACAATACACCGTTTAAATAAACTTCTACATACCCTACGGTATAGGTCACTGTAAATGAAGTCTGACCACCTGTCGCAGTGAATGGTGTTCTAGTATAGATTGGGGTTGCACTACCACCTGTAGCACTTAATGTGCCAGCAGAGTAGGTAAGGTTAGAGCCAATTGTTACGTTGCTTAATCCACCAGAGCCGTCATTAGCTAATAGCTGTGAAGAAGTACCACTAGGAACTAATACCTTTTCAGCAGGCAGATCACAGAATACATCTTTATTGCCAGCAGAAAAGTTTACTAATGCGTTAGCGTTAGAAGATTCTAATACGGTATCACGAGCCAATGAGCCTGTCGTATAAGTACCTGTGCCTACTTCCCACTCACCTGTAAGCGTTCCGTCAGCGTTCTTGCCTTGAATAGTATAATAAGTCGTGTTACCAGAACCAACCACAGAGAATGATTGAAAGCCAGTTTGCGCTCCTTCTAATGTAAACGCACCTGTGCCAGTAGACGTAGACGTTTCAAGTACACGATCCTTTAACACTAAAGCCATTAAGCTACTCCTGCAATTTTACCGTTAGCATCCCTAATTACTTGTTTAGGTTTTGTCATCTGTTCAATTAAAGCTTGGTGTGCTTGTTGTTGTTGCATCGCCAAGTCCATATTGTGTTGTTGGTTCACCGATACTAGNATCTGCATATTGTTATTGATTGAATCTACAAGCCCTTGTAATGCGCTAGTAGGTTGCTCTACACCATCAGCAGATACTTCAGTCAAAGCTTCAGCGTTAGCAGCGTTAATGTTCAATGCCGTCTTATGCAGATCAGTCTTAGAGCTTAATTCAGCAATCAATACCTTAGTATCGTTATCAAGCTGTGTTTTCCACTTCTCGAACTCTAAGCGTTGAGCTTCCATCTGGGCTTTAGTTGTAGCCTCTTGTTGAGCTAACTGCAATTTAACTTGCTCTAATTGAGCTTCTTGTTGCATCTTAGCCTGTGCCATTTGAGCTTCAGTTTGTGACTTCTGAGCTTCAGCTTGAGCCTTAATAGCCTCTGGATTAGGTTGAGGTGGTTGAGGGTTTTGTTGTTTCTGTTTAGCCTCTTCTTTTTGTTGGTCAGCTAAGGCATCAAACTCACCCTCAAGTGATCTACCTACACGGAAGCCTGTTACACCGAACTTCAATAAGTCCATGAGTAATGGTGTCAATTGTGGTGCGGCCTGAGCGCCTTGTACCGCTTTTTCAATAAATGAACTTGTAGCCTGTAAGAACTCTACACGATCAGACTTCTCTTGCTGTTCATCAGCTAATAACATTGAATCAGCCAATACCTCTACACGGAATGTACGCATAGGGTTATTCTTTAGTAGCTCAATTGCTTGAGGAATCATCTGTTGGTCAGTAGGACTCATCTGTGCAGCGCCACCAATCTTAACAATTGTTTCAGGTTGGAAGTGTTGGCAGATAATCTGAGCTTTAATCTTTAAAATCGCTGAAGCGAACTTAGCCACATCATCTTGGAACGTCTTTAAACGTAATGTAGCGTATTGACCCTTGATCTGTTGTGCAGTAGCCGTTTCAGAAGCCACAGAAGCACCACGGATAATGTCAGAAATCCCTGTAATGTCATAGATTTGTTGCTTAACTTGGTTCATTGCTTGATAAGCTTGACCCAACGCCTCAGCAATAGGACGAATGTCTACCAAGCTAACTGCACCATTCATGCCACCCTTCTCAGAGAAAGCAGAATAGTTCTTCACAGGAATCAATGTATTGTTGTCACCCTCTGTAAATAGACGAGCTAATTCAGGAGTTGAGGCATCATATACCCCACGTACTTTTAATGCGTTTATGAGGCCTTGTATGCGGTCTGTGAGTACATCTAACTCGCCTGCTTGGTCTTGGTATAGTGTGAAGTCAGGAACAGGGACAAGTGTTTCATTTGTCATTGTAGCGAACAAAGGTTTAGGACAAGGCCAGAAGCCTTCAATGCCTAATGGATCGTCATGCTCGTCCACAATCTTACCGAGTGAGATAGACAACCAACAAACCTTCTTGGTTTCTTTATTCCACATCTCTACGATCAAGGCGCGTTTACCAACGCCCTCAGTCTGTTTCATCTTTTGGTCATCAGGACTAGAGTCTAGTGGTATCTTGTCAGCCCAATCAGGGAAGCGATCACGTAGCATAGAGCGTGTCATATAGACTTTACGCCATACCATTGTTACTTCATCCCATGAACGAGCAACTTCATGACCAAAGTCTTTCCAGTGAACGTAATCCACAGGAGTTGTTTCAATGTCTAAATACTCGTTGTCACTATCGTCAATGTCATCTTCAGAAATAGACTCAGTAGCCTCAGACTCAATTGTTTCAATCACAGGCTCGTAGCGTATCCAACTTACACCACGACCACCTAAGAAGCGATCATAGACGCAAGCTGTTAACGTTTCTTCAAAGTCATTAGAGTGAGTGATCTCAAAGTCTAATGCCCTTTCAAGCAGCATGGATGCAACACGGCCTACAGGATCATTATCCTTGAATCTACGTGATACATCAGGCTTAGGCATACGTGAGAATGTAGCCGCCTTCAATGTCTGTACGTTAGACCATAGAATATTATAATGAGATTGTGAAGTTGTCTGCATCCTATCATCACGATAGCGCTTGATAATCTTCTCTACTCGACCTTCCCAGCGTTTGAACTCACGGTCATAGGTTGACATGACGTCAAGATAACGCTGAACTCCTGGGTCTTTAATCTTTTCAGCCATGACTTATTCCTATTAACCGAAGATAACAGTAGCGTTAAGTGTACCTGTCACTACAATGTACAAGCCTGCACTTGCAGAAGCTGGGATTGAATACCATGTACCAGCAGTAGGAGTTACAGTACCCGTGATAGGTGCTGAAGTTGTTGTAGTAGCTGAGTCATAAACCACAAATGTACCTGAAGTCGTTGTAGATACAAAGATACCCAATAAGTCTGTAGTCACAGGGCTTACGTTACCCGTTGCTGTAATTAGTTTGTATCCACCCGTGTTCAATACGTTAGCCATGTTATATCCTTCTTTGTGTTGTTGGCGTCTTAGACGTCCATAGGTCGTTTAATGTTACTTCTGTTTCGCCTACATGAAGTCCAACAATAGGCTTGTCCTCTAAATCATCAGGCTTAACTTCTTCACGCCAGTTAATCGCAGCATAGCGCATAGAATCTGAAGCATGAGAGGTCCAATCGTGTCTAGGTTTATCCCTAAACATCTTCTTGTCATCATCCCACTCACGTTGATATTGCTTTAACGCTTCCAAACCTTCATGACAACGCTCTCTATCAAACCATGATCTAGGGAACATCTGCCTAGCAGCTTGTATGCCGTCTTGCATAGATAGACTTGGTGTGATTGCCATCTTCTTTAGGCTTAAATGTTCTGCTAGCATCTCAATGACTGACTTACCACCAGAGGCCAATGTCTTAGCCCTAGCATCATGAGGCAAGTAATGTGTGCCGTAGTTATAGGGTTTGCTTAGAACTTGAGCTGCATAATGGTCAATAGACTTACCACTAGCAGCATAATAGTCAATGAAGTGGACTTCTCCCAATACGACTTGGTAGAACCATATAGCTGTATCATCAGAATAACCCAAATCCCAAGCAGTATGAACAGGCACGTACCGATCATATTCCACTCCTGTAACTCGTCCATCTTGCTCCGCTTGATATAGTTCTCTACCCCATATAGCACCAGGCAATGCAGCATCAAAGTCGCATTCCATCTCTTGACGCCAAGCGTCCTCAGATAGTTCAGTCTTTAATGATTTAATCTCTGACTCTGGTAGTATCCCTGAATCGTCTACAGTAATCTTAAGAGCGAGCCAGTCATCAGAACGAGTGGCTCTATCATATACTTCCCAAAATTGATTACGCCCTTTAGGAGTCCCGATAATGATTGCTTTGCCTTGTCTGTCAGCAAGCGCTGGACGAACAACGTACTGAAATACAGTAGACTTCCAGTCACCATACTCATCACATATAATACTGTCGAAATACAGGCCACGAAGACTATCAGCATTATCAGCACCAAATAGCTGAATCCTAGCACCGTTCTTAAAATCAATCCTAAGCTCTGACTCATTAACCGATATACCATCAATGACCCTTGTAAAGTATTTGAAATAGTCCCATGCCACTGACTTAGACTGTTTGTAGAATGGCGCAATGTAAGCACCACGAAAGTCCTTCATCTTTGAAGTGACTGCATCCTTAATCAATTGATTAACACAGGCCACCGTCTTACCAGCTCGCCTATGTGCTACTACAACTTTCCATCGCTTATTGCTATCATGTAATCCTGAGAAAGCTTCACGTGGCTTATATGGGATTATTATTTTTCCCATGCGTATACGTCTAATTCGCCAGTTAAGTTAGTATTTTGCTCTACTGATTGAACAGCCTTACCTTCTAACCTATCCATTAGCTCTTTGATTGCTGGCATATCTCCTGCGATTGCCTTTTCAATCAAAACAGCTACAATCTTATCAGCATTTTCAGGGTTCTGAATTAGATGTTTTCTGATAGCCTCAGTAATGATCTTAGGCTTTGCAGCGTTTTGGTTTCCTTTAGGCGCACCGCCAAGAGTATTCTTGGTAGTTTCCATAATTTCAACCTTTTATCCTATTGATTATGTTGTTATTTATTCATCAAAGCTTTAGCTAGTTTTTTAGGGTCTTTCTTTACACCTTCAGATGCCATTTGCTTTGCTTTGTCTTGAGGGATGCCTACACTTTTAGCCACAGATGAATCATGAGCAGCGGCTTCGAAAAGCTTATGTTGCTGTAATGTCCAGGGCATATACGCATCCTATAGATAAAAAAATGGACTAGGTTTTTAGGCTAGTCCCGAACTCACGGAGATGAGTTAATCATGATATTTCATGTTGTATAGACGTGCGAAGTCCAACTGTTGTGAATGATATCACAATATTACTTGACATGCAATCTTTTTTGTGGTACAATTATGCTTTATTTTAAAGTATGGAAAATCAAATGCCATTTAAATCAAGAATTAACTGGGAATTAGAAAAACAAAATATTTTATTTATGGGAGAAAAACATAGAACTCTTGCAGAAATAGGCGCTCACTATGGAGTTAGTAGTCAAAGAATCAAACAAGTATGTTTAAAATTAAATATACATCCTTCTCTTATTGGCAAAAAGTCTAAAAAAGCTTTTGTAGATTCTGCTTATCGTAAAAAATGGGGAAATAAAAATGGAACTGCTATTTATGATCAACAGCGTGAAAAATATAGGGTAAAAAAAGCAAATTGCATTAGAGTTGGAATTGAATTTACTATTAGCTTTGGAGATATTGAATGGAATGCGTATTGCCCTATGTTAGGGATTGAACTTGATTATTTTTCAACAGGAAAACAAGACAATATGCCTAGCTTTGATAGAATAGATGCACTAAAAGGATATGTTTTAGGAAATGTTCAAATAGTTAGCCTTAGAGCAAATCGCATTAAAAACGATGCTACTGTTGAAGAGTTATGCAAAATTGCTGAATATATGAAAAATTTAAAATAATAATTTTATTAAAAGAAAAGCCAGCTGATGCGTCAACATCAAACTGGCTTGGGATACTTCCTTACTGTTGCAAGTAAAACTATATCAATATAAGTTCTTTTCTGTCAATCTTTTTTGTAACATAACCAACGCTGAATCGTAGTAATCTTCTAGCACCTTGATGTCTATCATAGACTTTTGGCCTAGGTACACAATGTAAATAGAAGTCTTTTGTGGTGTAGGTAGATCATCTATGACCCTATCCACGATACGAGCTGATTCACTGTCTACTTCATCTGCCATATCATCAAAAGAATGAACGCCTCCTGTATTGAAACCTGTAGACTTGGATTTATATCCCAGCTTATTGTTATGGTGTTTCATGTAATCACGCCACAAGTCTAAATAATAAATTACCTTTGCGCTATCCATTAGATATATTCCTCATATTGTTCTAGCATCTGATGAACCTTATCGTACTCAACTAATACCACCTTGCACATTCCTCCTTGCACCACAGGTCTACGAACTACCCAAATAAAGTCTATCTGTTCATCATCTAGGAATACGCCAGCGAGCTGTAACGCATCCTGGACCGCTTTAATCCTATTATCTATGTCAAACTTACGCTTACTTGCTGGATATAACGCTATGAATATGGCAAGCCTCCCTGATATCTTGGCCTTAGCTTCTATTGCAGCCTCGGTGACTGCCGCCCTAAACTCGTGAGCTTCCTTTTTTAGATACTTTCGTTTACCTGACATTCCCCACATATGGTTTAAAGTTGGTGGCATCGGAAGGGTCAAATTAATCATTGAGTAATCTCTTTACTTTCTCTAGTAGTTCNGTTTCAGTCCCATATTTACGCTCAAACTCCTTTATTCCTGCATGGAGGGCGACACCCCAACCGCCATGAAGATGATGGCTAGGACACAAAGGAATAGCACTGCTCCAATGACTTTTTTGCCCTGCACCTGCGCCATGTCTAATATGATGTATGTGTGGAGGAGAATAGCCGTACCCAAGATTAAGGCATACAATGCAGCCCAATTGAAATAGTTTATCATAATGTTCCTTTTCTGCTTTAGATGACATATTCACCACTCATGGACGACTGGAACTTGCCATGAAAGTTTGATTTATAGTTTAGATCCCACCTTACAGTATCCTCACGTTTATATTGCTTGACTACATCTTTGCTGATACGGCCTTCGTAGATAGCATCACGTAACTTAGGTTCTAGATTAGGATATAGACTATTGTTAAAGTAATCTCTTAATGGGTCAGCAGATCGTAGGTAAGTCTTGGACCACGGAAAGCTATCAATGTTAATCGCTGTAAATTCTGTAGCTGCTTGTCCCTTTCCTTGACGTCTAACCTTTTCCCATGTCACAAAGTTATTGTCTTGAAGCCACTTGCAATGCTCCCAGATGATTGATGGGTAGGTGTGCATTATCTCACATAGCTCACTAATGGTTTTAGGGCCATTAATAATATATTGAAAGGTTACGCAACGATTAAAAGCGTTTTCTACTGAATTTTCATAGTTGTTCTTGTTCATTATCAATCCTGTAAGTAAACCTCATGTTCAGCAGCATATCGTTCTACCCTGTCCATAAAGTTGTTAAGTTCTTCTACTGTTAAGTCAGCAGTCCCACGTAAACTATATATTGTTTTGCCATTAGACACAACCTCATTGTAGCCAAGCCACCGATCCTTCATTACAATCTTCCACCACATAGCATGGTGTAACATTCCATCAGCACCTTTTACCTTTTCAGAGATAGCTTGAAACAGTAAATGTAGCCTGTTGTTCTGAGGATTACTTCTTCTTGCGATTTGACCGCAAGTCAGGCATTTTTGGTGCGACATGAGGGTTTATCTCCTTATGCAATACATCTTCGTAACGCAACATCCATTTAGGACTTTTGTGTATCTTACCATCATTGGTGGTAACTTTCCACTCACAATCACCAAACTGCTTATAAAACTCGTTATCAGTAAAGCTCATTGCAATGTTTCACTAAAATTATCAAAGTCTACAATCTGAAATGTTAATGGATTATCAAAACTAGCATTTTCCATAAAGTCATCAAGGTCATATTGTGAGATAAAGTTCATGGTGCAAACAAAGTTATCCTGTGAATCGTAAACAAAAACTAATATCATATCCAACTCCTAATTGTAGCGTCTTTGCTTCCCATAAATTGTAAACTATTTTCGCTAAACCACAAAGCAATACTTCCTTGCCATTCCCCTTCACGTTGTTTGTCGCAAATAATATACATATCAGGCATATCAGTTTCACCTTCATCATCACGCTTGTACCGTTGATGCACCTCAAAAGCATTATGTACGTTATCAGAAAGAGAGCCAGACCCTTTAGCACCATATCGACCAGCAGGCTTTGTTTCATCGCCCTTACGATTATGATGCACAAAATGAATATGGATTCCTGTTTCAAGCGCAATATCACATAGCTTGCTTACAAAGTTCTTTTGAGCGTTATAGTCATCTTCTCCAGCTACAACTCTCATTAGCGAGTCAATCACAAAATGTTTAACACCAAGCTTCTCAGCCGTGTAATAAATAACACCATATAACTGCTCTGGAGTAATAGTCCCCTGCTTATCATAAAGCCATAACTTATCATTACAAAAGTTAATAAATTTATCTAAGGCAAGCTCTGTAGGTTGCAAGTTACCTGATGCCTGGCATAACATACGCTTAATGGTAGAGGATGGCTTCATTTCAAAAGATGCTATACATACAGGCTCATTCTGACGAATAAAATCAAGCGCAATATAGCCAAGTACCATTGACTTCTTATGGCCATTAAATCCCGTCCACATACTTACTTCAGAGGGTCTAAACTTAATTTGTTCATGGGTCTTAGTCCACGGCATTGTAGCACCCATAGATTTTGTACCCAACAATCGTTCTATTACTTCGTCCTTGAAGTCTTGAACAGTTCTAACATTATCATTCTCAGCATTGCGTTCATTCATGTATTGAATAAAATCAATCTTTGGAACTGTTTGTATCTTTCTTTGTTTAGCTATTTCATCAATAGCCATTACTGCTTTTTCTAATTTAGACATTTGCCATCTCCGTTGCAATGTTAATGCGTTCCATCGCTAATTCAAGCCTAGCTAAATCATCCTCAGTCATTGGCTTATTACGTCTTAACTCGTAAGCTGCCATTAAAACGATACGTGATTCAAGCTGAATTACCTTTAACGCATCTGAAGCGTACACCCTTTGTTTAATTGGTGCAACTCTATGCTCAATTACTTTAGGAGGCATAATATCTTCAAATGACATCCCGATAGAGTCTAATACATCCTCTGTACCGCATCCAGCTAAACAATTAAGCAATATACGACCATCCCCTACATCCTTAATAGATAAGCTAGGAGTTTTATCCTGGTGAGCTGGACAACACGCCATCCATTGATTATTGCCATTACGCTTTACTTTAGAAAGTCTATTTAATAAATTGCCAATCATAATTGATTCCCCTTTGGAGTCCATACAGATTTAACTTCTGTTTTTTCAATCCATGAAGATTCAAATCCAGTCCATCCACGCTCGCAACATTTAATAATTGCTTGCTCTGGAGTCCAACCTATTTTATTAGCTTCCTTAACAATAGAATTAAAAACTCTTTCAGTAACAGGTTTTCTTTTTCTGACATCCAGCCATTCACGCAATAATTCCGAAGGAATAGGTGGAACAAATATCTGTCTCTTCTCTGTCTCTGTCTCTGTCTCTGGGATAGCATCTTGCAAGCATGGTGCTAGCATTGTGGTAGCATCAATAAAAAATCCATTTTCTATCAATGGCTTAAGTCCAGCAGTTAATTCTTTTTCTGTAAATCTTAAACGAAATTCCAATTGATCAAAGTCAGCATCAAAAATACCATCTATTGATTCTGAAGCTAATAACCATAAAAGAGGTGCTAGTGCTTTGCTAGCAGTTGGCAAGCGCATAAAAGTTTTATCAATTAATAAATCTCTATGCAATTTAATCCAGGGAGGATTCCTATCTTTATAATGTTGGAACTTTGTCCAATTCTTTGGTATCAGGTGCATTTCTTTACTCCATAAAAAAAGCCCTAGGCGATACTCTCATCTTTTTAAGGATGTTGGCGGACTGGTTCAGCACCAGCAGAGTACCGTCTAAGGCTTGCTGAAATTTTCACCGCCAAGTGAAGCGAACTTTCATTCGTAACGGCATGATACCACAAAACGCACTAAAAGTCAATCTTTTTAGTGTACAACTAAACTAATGGTTTATATTAACGCACAAAAATAAACTACACGCCAATAAATTTTATTTATCAATCTACAATGTTTAATTAAAAAATAAATGCAAATAATTGTTGACACGTTCCGCAATCGGTATAAAATGACTACATCAACACAGGAGATACAAAATGAAAACAGAACAAATCTTAGCAGACCTTACAGCAGAACTTAAAGCTGATAACGATGCAGCAGAACTTAAAGAAGCCATACGTTTAATCAACGAACGCTATATTAACAGTCTAGTTTACAAGATAGCAAAGGCAACACCTACAGTATGTTTTGATCGTGTTAATGATTGTATCGGTTTAACACAAAACGGCAAGACTAAATTTTAAGGAGAATGAAATGTTAGATAATATCGCAATTTTAGCTTTAGGTGGTGCAGTAGTTTGTGCAATCTTTGTAATCTTTGAATTAATAGCTAAGTGGAAGGGATGGGAGTAATGTGCCAGGCAATGTTTCAAGCGCAAGTAATGGATCAGCAAAAACAGCTAGACTATGATGCAATGTATGATAAGTATGAAGATCGGTTTATTGATTATTTATACGATAATTTCCCTATAGGGAATGGCACAATGCTTATTAATCGTATGGAAGATACTAGCAATTTTGAAGATTTTGTAGACGGATTGGCAGAGGATGAATTAATTTATGAGTGAACATTTATATAGCGTTGAGGAAATTGCAGCGCAGATGGGCAAGTCAACAAGATGGGTCAGAAAACTTTGTTTGACTGGTAAAATTAATGCAGTTAAGGTAGCTAACTCTTGGATCATATTAGAAAGGTGGAAAAAGTGATAACAAAATTAAATATTGGGCAAAATACAGTTTTTGAAGTAGAATTTGACTATCAAGAATCGACATATATTTATTTGGGAGATTTAGAAGCTTTAGCTCCTCCTAAAGCAAGATTTAAAAAAGTAATGCACAACGGGAATGACGTTACAGACATGATTCACGATATTGGATTTGGTGAAGATTTAAATATTATTATAGTAGCCAACATGGAGGCAATTGACGAATGAACTACTCTGAACTTAGAAAGGTAAACGTAAATGAACACATTGAAAAGAAAAACGGACTCAGCTATCTATCATGGGCGTGGGCTGTCGACCAGCTACTTCAACTCGATAATGCGGCTACATGGTCATACGGTGAACCCACCAAGTTCGGTGAATCCCTCATGGTCTTCTGCACCGTTGAAGCCTTTGGTAAAAAAATGACTGCTCAATTACCTGTCATGGACTATCGCAACAAAGCTATTCCGAACCCTGACGCTATGTCTGTCAACACGGCCATGCAACGGTGTCTTGCCAAGGCTATTGCGTTACATGGTATTGGACTATATATTTACTCGGGTGAGGACGTTCCTGAGGAAGATGTTGTAAAAAAGCCTGAAGCTGTTACTCCTAACGCAGGTGCGCTAGACGGTATCAGCAAAGAAGATATGGATATATTGCATGAGCTTGCGGAGTCGTTTACAAAGTATGTAGGAGCTGGTACACTAGATCCAGCTAAAGAGATATGGGCTTCACTAGACAATGAGCAGAAGGCAGCCTTGTGGGCATTATTAGACAGTAAAACAAGATCAACATTTAAAAAGGGCTAATCATGACTGAAAAGAAAATATATTTAGATAGCGGCTTTACTAACACAGTTAAAAAGACTTCTGACAAGTCACCAGACTATCGTATTAACATTACGCTAGGCGTAGATACCATTGACGCTATTATTGCAAGCGGTGGCAAGCTACAGCTATCAGGTTGGAAGGCTAACTATGGCAAAGGTGATACTGTAAGCTGGAAGGCTTCAGCAGATACCTTTGTACCAAAGACTACAGATGCTAGGGATTTGTCTGACGTAGAAGACTCGATACCTTTTTAAAGTTTATGGGACGAAAGCACACTCTGTTATTTGACTATCAGAACTCAATATATTGTGATTATTATATGAACCGTGTGAGTAGTCCCACCATTTTAGGAGATTGATATGAATGACCAACAGATCAAATACATTATGCAACGTGTCCAGGAGTGGGAAGCTAAGATACGTGATACAGACGTTCAGTACGATACAGACTTAGAACATAAGCTAGTTAACTTGGTTGAGCATGGCGAAGTCATTGTAGTGGAGGCAAAATGAAACTAGAATTATTTTGGTTTTTTTATTGGTTAGCAGTTATTGGTTTCTTTGTATTGATCTGGGCGATTGTGAATAGAAAATGACTAAAGACAAAACATTAACAAGGGATTGGAAAAATACAATAGACGAACGTATTGCTAGAGATGGTGATTTTAAAGAATCGTTATTGCAAGAGCCTTATGCTTATGCTTATGTGAGAGAAGATGGGGTTGGTCAGCTCTGTTGGACTAAAAGGGATAAAATGTTATTTAAAGATTTGCTGGAGGGATGGAAAGAAATTCCACTTTACACAAAGGAAAAGAATTATGAATAAAAACGAAGCATTAAAGATGGCGATTAGAGAAATGACAGATGCTATTCCGCATTTAGATATACATTTTGATGATTACTTTGAAGCAATCCAAGCCTGTAAAGAAGCATTGAAAAATCTAGAAAAAGACCTCTCAATTTCTAGAAATATTTGGTCAGCGCAAGAGCCTGTGGGATGGCAATTT
>JGI24890J29729_1000329_pt1 | contig 33234 bp, 33 predicted proteins | sample FreactcultureFD7_FD_29729 | JGI IMG/M metagenome (IMG submission 29729)
TGTCTGTCCAATCTATTGAACAGATCATGTGTCCGGAAATACTGGGTCACCCCACAGCACGCCAACGGCGTGTCCATCAATTCGTCCTGTTGAACGGAAGACCACTACCAGAACTGGACAACGGCTCGACCGCCAAGTCGCTTGGCATGAGGACCCCGGTTTGGGCTCGTTCAACAGGACGGATTTCTCGGCTCGCCGGTTTCGGACAGTGGGGTGACCCGTTGATTCAGGACACTGATCCGTTGTCCAAATTATGCTGCGATTCGTAGTTCTGCTAGTCGTTCGTGGGGTGTTTTGTAACCCAACGCTTGGTGAAGCCTCGTGGTGTTGAAGTGGTTGATGTAATCGATCACTTCGATGGTGGCGGCCTCACGGGTCTTGAACGTGATCCAGTCCAGACGCTCAGACTTCAGCTTCGAGAAAAACGTTTCAGCGGACGCATTGTCCCAACATTCCATCAAAGCCCCCATGGAACGTCGGATGCCCAAACGCCGGCAATGATTCTTGAACCGTTTCGAACGATATTGGGTTCCATGATCTGAATGAAAAACAGCACCCGGTGTGATCAACCCACTTCTACGGGCAGCAGTCATCGCCCGGATAATCAACTCGCTGGTCTGCCGACTCCCGCACGCGAAACCCAAAACTGTGCGGGTTGCCAAATCAATCACGGTCGCAACATAAAGCCACCCCTCGCCAGTTCGAACATAGGTGATGTCGCCCACGAGAAGAGACCCAGGGGTGAGAGAAACAAAGTTGCGGCGCAACAAATCACTGGGGTCTTTGCCCCTGGCAGCACGAATTTTTGCTCGTCTGAATTGTCGCTCCGCGGCCGGTGACATCAACCCCAAATCGGACATGATCGTGGCAATCGTTTTACGATTCACGGTTTCCCCGCGACGGTGGAGAGCTGCCGTTACCTTCCGGTAACCGGAAACATTCTTTGATAAGNCAAACTCTTCGATCACCATGGTGATCAGCTCTGTCCGGCGCAGTTCCGTCGCGGTGGTATGAGAAACAGCCCACACATAGAACGCCGACGTTGAAACACCAAGCTTTTTACACAAATATGTGACGGGGNATTCGGCCTTCATCAGGGCGATCACTGCGAATCTTTCGCGTCGCGATCGAGTTCCTTGAAGAAGGCCACGGCTTTTTTCTCGAACGCCAAATCCCGCTCCAGTAAAGCAACTTTTTTCTCCAAATCCCGGATCCGGTTTCGTTGCTCCCGTGTGAGTTCCCCGGTCGGATCTATCCCTTCCAGGCGGGCGTTATTGACCCACTGCCAGACTGTTCGGTCACTGATCCCTAACTCCGCAGCAACATGCTTCGTTGGTCGACCTGATTCCACAACCAGGCGCACCACTTCCGCTTGCTCCTCGAGCGAGAAATATCTCCTCGGTAGTTTTCCCATTGTCTGTCCAATCTATTGAACAGATCATGTGTCCGGAAATACTGGGTCACCCCAGTGTCGTTCATAGGCGAGCCGTGAATTTGAGCATGCCGAACTCCGACCTCGCGTTTGTCGATTACGGTTAAACGGTGCGGATTAGCGAATTCTGGGTGGCGGTGGCCGACGAGTTTGGTGACGGTTACGGTCGTGTTCTCACTCATGACCTTGTCCTCGGTGATTTGGGTGGGCGCACCGCAGAGCAGGCCATTGCGGCTGGGCTCCCCGCTCGCACAATCTGGCTGGCGCTCTGCGAAGCGAGCGATGTTCCGCCGGAGCGCCGATACGGTGTCGGGCAACACGAACCCAAGAAGTAGCTGTCGATGACAGCGCGGTCATGGCGACATCACGGTCCTGATGGCATCGCGGTCACGGCGAGATCGCGGTCAACCCGTACCGCCTAAATCGCGACACGCCGCCCGAGTCCTATTCGAACATTAGTTCGGATGTCTGTAGGCTCCTTCATAGCGTCTTTCGAAGACGTTGGTTCACCAGCGTGCATGTCATTCCGACACTTTGTCGGTGGCGGAGCGTACGGTGGGCACCACTGAAACACCAGCCTTTGTCGGGAGGCTGGGGGCCTTGCACCATCGGCCCTCGGCACATGAAATGTTCATCCATACCTGAATTGATCATGAAAAACGACAGCCTATGGGCAGCAACCCCTGACTCCACGAGTCACGACAAACGAAGGACAGACCTCATGGCATCTCAAGCAGATCGCGAAAAAGCTCTCGATACGGCACTCGCCCAGATCGACCGCCAGTTTGGCAAAGGATCAGTCATGCGCCTCGGCAGTGACGACCGTGCCCCTGTGGCAGTTATCCCCACCGGTTCTATCGCCCTCGACGTCGCGCTCGGCATAGGCGGGCTCCCTCGCGGTCGCATCGTGGAGATCTACGGTCCCGAGTCTTCGGGTAAAACAACCCTCACCCTTCACGCTATTGCCAATGCCCAACGTGGTGGCGGCATCGCAGCTTTCATCGACGCTGAGCACGCCCTCGATCCCGAGTATGCGCAGAAACTTGGTGTGGACATCGACGCACTGCTGGTTTCTCAGCCCGACACCGGTGAGCAGGCGCTCGAGATCGCCGACATGTTGGTGCGCTCCGGGTCCATCGACCTCATCGTGATCGACTCAGTTGCTGCCTTGGTTCCTCGAGCAGAAATTGAGGGCGAGATGGGGGACACCCACGTTGGTCTCCAGGCGCGCCTGATGTCTCAGGCCCTCCGCAAGCTGACCGGTGGCCTAAGCCAGACCAACACCACCATGATCTTTATTAACCAGTTGCGCGAAAAGATCGGTGTCTTCTTCGGCAGCCCAGAGACCACGGCCGGTGGAAAAGCACTCAAGTTTTACGCCTCAGTGCGACTCGACATTCGCCGAATCGAGACCTTGAAAGACGGTACAGAGGCGGTCGGTAACCGCACCCGCGTGAAGGTCGTCAAGAATAAGATGGCGCCACCGTTCAAGCAGGCCGAGTTCGACATCCTGTACGGCATCGGAATCTCCCGCGAGGGAAGCCTCATCGACTTCGGCGTTGAGCACGAGATTGTCCGCAAGTCGGGCGCGTGGTACACCTACGACGGTGACCAGCTTGGGCAGGGTAAAGAAAACTCGCGCAACTTCCTGCTCGCGAATCCTGCAGTTGCACTCGAGATCGAACGCAAGATCATGAATAAGCTCGGCATCGGTGTCGAGGGCAAAGCGGCGAAAGCAGCGACAGACAGCGCCGCCGCGAAAGCGGCTGAAGCTGCCGGAGTGCCTATCGCTGCTCCAATCAAGGCCAACAGTGCCGCGGGGCGTGCGGCGGCGGCTAAAGCTGCCGAAGCGCGAGCGATCGAGAGCGCGGCTGAAGAGGCGGCACTCGACGCTGCTGCTGCTGCAAACGGTGGCGTTGATGCTAACGGAGCCTCGTCAGAAGCTCCCGAGCGTCTACTAGCGGTCGGCGAATAATCATGAGCGGCTCCGAAGAAAAGCTTGCGCCCGTCATCTATTTGTTTGGTGCCACGGCACCGGCACCGGAAGCAGAAGACGATGACACGGACACGTTAGATACGGAGCTGCTCGAGACGACTGGTGACCAGCCGCTCGATCCTGCACTACCCACACGTTTTGTTGACGATTTACTTGAACTTGCCACTGACGCTCCCAAGCGCAGCGGCAAGTTCGAGCGGGTCAACAACGTGAGCCTGCACGCGCTCGCACGCAAAGGCATGTCAAGCGTGGAGATGACGCAGCTGCTGGAATCGCGCGACATAGATCCCGACGGCATCGCCGAAGAGGTCGAGCGTCTCGAAGGGGTTGGGCTTCTGGACGATCGAGCTCTAGCCGAAACGCTGGTCCGCACACTCCAAGACCGAAAAGGGCTTGGTCGCTCGGCGATTAACGCCGAACTGAGGCGCCGCAAAATCGATATCGAAGCAATCAACGAAGCCATGGAAGCGGTTGACAGCGACGACGAACTGACGAGAGCCATCGAAATTGCGCAGAAACGCGCCTCCCAGCTCAGCTCCTACGACAATGAGACGGCGCGCCGCAGACTCAGCGCCTACCTCATGCGTCGGGGCTACAACGGCAGCATAATCTCTGCGGCCATCGCCGCATCGCTGGGAACCGGTGGCCCTCGAGGTAGTTCGGGTTCCACCCCACGTTTTCGCTGAGTAGCGAAACCTGTTGTGAGCGGGCTTTGAGTCGGTCGGGCTTAAACTGGTCAACATCATGACTCTTCTCGACTCACAACCAGCAGAGCGCGTCTCTGGCACCAGTGGCGTCGTTCTCGGCCGCCCGCGAACCTACGAAGTTCGCACCTACGGCTGCCAAATGAACGTGCACGACTCCGAGCGCCTCGGTGGCTCGCTCGAAGCTGCCGGCTACGTTCTGGCGACTGATTCTCAAGCTGATGTCGTCGTCATTAACACCTGTGCAGTGCGGGAGAACGCCGACAACAAGCTGTACGGCAACCTCGGCATGCTGGCCTCCGTCAAGAAGAGCCATGAAGGAATGCAGATCGCGGTCGGGGGGTGCCTCGCCCAGAAAGACAAAGCCGTTGTGCTCGAGAAAGCGCCCTGGGTTGACGTCGTATTCGGAACCCACAACATGGGCTCATTGCCAGCGCTCTTGGAGCGCGCGCGCCACAACGGTGAAGCCCAACTCGAGATCCTCGAATCCCTCGAAGTATTCCCCTCGACCCTGCCCACCAAACGGGAATCAACCTACAGCGGTTGGGTGTCCATCTCCGTGGGCTGCAACAACACCTGCACCTTCTGCATCGTTCCTGCACTCCGTGGCAAAGAGAAAGACCGTCGGCCCGGAGAGATTCTCGCCGAGATTCAAGCCCTCGTCGATGATGGCGCCATTGAAGTGACGCTCCTGGGCCAAAACGTCAACTCCTACGGGGTCGAGTTCGGCGATCGCGAGGCGTTCAGCAAACTTCTGCGAGCTGCCGGTGGCATCGAAGGGCTGGAGCGCATTCGCTTCACCAGCCCGCACCCCGCGGCCTTCACGGATGATGTGATCGCGGCGATGGCAGAAACCCCCAACGTCATGCCGCAATTGCACATGCCGTTACAGTCGGGATCTGATTCGATTCTTCGGGCGATGAAACGTAGTTATCGCTCCACAAAGTTCCTCGGAATCCTTGATCGCGTTCGCGCTGCAATTCCCAACGCTGCAATCAGTACCGACATCATCGTCGGTTTTCCCGGTGAGACCGAAGAAGACTTCCAGGAGACTCTTCGGGTTGTCGAGGCATCGCGATTCGCCTCGGCCTACACTTTCCAATACTCGATTCGTGAAGGAACCCCCGCGGCAACCATGGCCGATCAAGTTCCCAAGGCTGTGGTTCAGGAGCGTTTCGAACGCCTGACGGCACTTCAGGATCACATCTCTCGCGAAGAGAATCAGGCACAGGTTGGTCGCACGGCACAAGTATTGGTTTCAGCGACCGACGGTAAGCGCGACCTTGAACGCAATCGTCTCAGTGGTCGCGGTGAAGACTCACGCTTGGTGCACTTTGACGTCCCGGAAGGAAGTGAAGTTCCTCGACCAGGTGACGTGGTTACCGTGACCATCACGTCAGCAGCTTCCTTCCACCTCATCGCAGACTCGTCCGACGGCGCTCCGCTGAAGGTTCGGCGCACGCGTGCGGGGGATGCCTGGGATCGAGCCGAAGCGGCATCCTGTGCGGTGCCCGCAGCGCCGTCAACGGTCGGAATCGATGGCAAGGCTCGCGTTTCTCTGGGGCTGCCCACCATTCGAGTGGGCAACTGATGTTCGCGACTCAGAACTAGAGAACGACAGTGATCGTCACGATTGTCGGGGCGACGGGCACCGGAAAAAGCGAGTTGTCGCTCGATGTCGCGGAGGCTTTGGCGGCTAGCGGGCGTCCGGCCGAAATCGTGAACGCCGACGCGATGCAGTTGTACCGGGGCCTCGATATTGGTACCGCAAAGTTGCCCCTCGATGAGCGCCGCGGCATCCCCCATCACCTGCTCGACGTTCTGGCGGTGACCGAGGAAGCGAGTGTCGCCGATTATCAGGTGGCTGCGCGAACGGCGATCGAGGGCATCGCTTCGCGGGGCGCCGTGCCCATCTTGGTGGGCGGTTCGGGACTGTACGTCTCGAGCGTCCTGTTCGATTTTCGTTTTCCCGGAACCGATCCGGTGATCAGGGGCGCTCTTGAGCAGAGGTTAGAAACTGAGGGCCCCGGAATGCTGTACCGGGAGCTGAAGGAGAAAGACCCCGAAGCGGCAACGGCCATCGGTCCCCACAACGGTCGTCGCCTCGTGCGCGCCCTCGAAGTTATCGAAATGACGGGGGAGAAGTTCGGAGCTGGCCTGCCAGACGATCAAGCGCTGTGGCGTCCGGCGATAATCGTCGGAGTTCAGTCCCCTCGTCAAGAGTTGGTGGCCAGGCTTGAACGCCGGGTTGAATCGATGTGGGCGGCTGGCCTTCTCACTGAGGTTGAGGCGCTTTTGCCTCTTGGGTTAGCGGCGGGAGTGACCGCGTCACGGGCCATCGGTTATGCGCAGGCGATCGCGCAGCTTGCCGGCGAGTTGACCGAGTCGGAGGCCATTGAGAGTGCCGCGGCGGTTACCCGGAAGTTTGCTCGGCGTCAGGTGAGTTGGTTCAAGCGCTACCCCTCTCCGCTGTGGCTTGAGGGCGGTGCCGACGGCAACGCTTCCGCAGTGCTTGCAGAAATGAAGCGGGTACCATTGCAGTCGTGAGCACGACAATTTCTTTCACCAAGGGTCACGGAACGGGCAATGATTTCGTGCTTTTTGCAGACCCCGACGGCCTCATCGATCTGAGCGACAAGCAGGTCGCTGCAATTGCCGACCGGCACTTCGGTGTGGGGGGCGATGGCGTGATTCGCGCCGTCCGTTCGAAGAACCTCGCCGCGGGGGCAGTAGCCCTCGCCGAGGATGACGCCGCCGAGTGGTTCATGGACTACCGCAACGCCGACGGAAGCATTGCGGAGATGTGTGGCAACGGTATCCGCGTCTTCGCCCGCTACCTCCTCGACAACGGGCTCGCCGAGCTCAACGAGGGCGACACGCTGGCCATTGGAACGCGCAGCGGTGTGCGTGATGTTCAGCGCAATCTCAGCGGTTTTCAGGTCGATCTCGGGCGGTGGCGCCTCGATGGTGGCGAACCACTTGTGCGGGTTCGAAACCTCGCGGTTGGACGCCCCGGGTTGGGGATTAATGTCGGAAATCCCCACGTCGTCGTAGCCCTCGCGAGCGACGAAGAATTGGATGAGCTAGACCTCGGCTACATCCCGATCCTCGACCCTGAAGCTTCGGATGGTGCGAACGTCGAGTTCGTTGTGCCTGCCGAGCCTCTGGTTCGCAACGGTGTTGGCTACATCCGCATGCGCGTTCATGAGCGTGGTAGCGGTGAAACTCTCTCCTGCGGCACAGGAGTGGCGGCCGCTGCGCTCGCTACGAGGCACTGGGCTGGCCCCGGCGCACCGAACCAGTGGAAGGTTGAGGTGCCGGGAGGCACTCTGGGCGTTCGAATGTTCCCCACCGAAGACGGCGAACACGTGTCCCTCAGTGGTCCGGCCGAACTTGTTTTCGAAGGCACACTCACCGTCTGAGGTTGCTCCCACCCCTCGTGTGGTGGGGATCAGTGTCGTTACCGGTCTAGAGGCGGTGAGTCTTCAGTACGCGATAGCCCTTACTGATTTCCTCTTTGGTTGTGACGAGTGCTGCCTCGAACCGTTCATCCAACCAACGGTGAAGCGAGTCAGAGCCGAGGTTGCGCTGCACGACCAGCCAAGCATCGCTACCGTGCTCCAGACGGGGCAGCCATTTCTCCAGCATGCCGTGCAGAGCATCCTTGCCAATGCGGATGGGCGGATTCGACCAAATGGTCGCAAACGAGACATCATCGGGAACCGCATCCGGAGTCACAGCCCGCACGTTCACGGCACCCACTGCGGCCGCGTTGGCACGAACGAGGTCGAGAGCGCGCTCGTTGACATCTACCGCCCACACGGTCGCCTGTGGAGATTCGAGGGCGAGCGTGAGGGCTATTGGCCCCCACCCGCACCCGAGATCGAGCACGTTACCCGAGCTCGGGGGTTGCGGAGCGGTAGCCAAAAGAACTTGAGTCCCAGCGTCAATACGCTCAGGGCTGAAAATGCTGTTTGACGTGGTCAACTCGTATTCTTTTCCCGAAATTCGGGCATGAATCGTGCGCAATTTCAGTTGAGTATCAGGAGAAGACGAGAAGTAGTGCTCGTTAGACATGTTCAGAACTTACCGAAGAGTGGACGAGTAGGGTTAACCGGATGACGCAAGACACGCCCGTAGAGGTTCCACAGCGCCCACAGTATGGTGCTGGAATCGTGGGCACGGACCGAACCGAAAGCGACCACGCTGACGCAGACCGTGACGGCGCCCAGCTTGATCGTGAGGATCGCCAAGCTCTCCGGAGGGTTGCTGGTCTCTCCACCGAACTTCAGGATGTCACCGAGGTCGAGTACCGCCAGCTCCGCATCGAACGCGTAGTGCTGATCGGCATCTACACGCAGGGAAACGTTGTCGATGCCGACAATTCGTTGCGCGAACTTTCCGCCCTCGCCGAAACGGCGGGTGCTGTCGTTCTTGACGGGCTCTTGCAGCGTCGTGCAAACCCAGACCCCAGCACCTACTTCGGTAAGGGCAAGGCCCAGGAGCTGGCAGCCGTTGTTGCCGCCTCCGGTGCCGACACCGTGATTGCCGACACCGAGCTTGCGCCGAGCCAACGCCGAGCACTCGAAGACATCGTCAAGGTGAAAGTCATTGATCGCACCGCGGTGATTCTCGATATCTTCAGTCAACACGCCAAGAGCCGTGAGGGTAAGGCGCAGGTCGAGCTAGCCCAGCTCGAGTACTTGCTTCCGCGGCTTCGCGGCTGGGGTGAGTCGCTGTCTCGTCAGGCCGGTGGTCAGGTTGGTGCCGGAAACGGTATGGGAAGCCGTGGCCCCGGTGAGACAAAGATCGAACTCGATCGCCGCCGCATCCACACCCGCATGTCCAAGCTGCGCAAACAGATCAAGAACTTTGCCCCAGCACGAGAAGCCAAGCGAGCAAACCGCAACCGCTTTGAGGTGCCAAGTGTCGCGATTGCCGGATACACCAACGCCGGCAAGTCGAGCCTGCTGAACCGCATCACGCGGGCAGGAGTTCTCGTTGAGAACGCCCTATTCGCGACCCTTGATGCCACAGTGCGCAAGTCGGTGACGGATGACGGCCGCCCCTACACCTTCACTGACACTGTCGGCTTCGTTCGTAACCTCCCGCACCAACTGGTCGAAGCGTTTCGGTCCACGCTGGAGGAGGTTGGTGACTCGGACATCATCGTTCACGTCGTCGATGCCTCCCACTCAGACCCCGGTAGCCAACTTGCGACCGTCCGCGATGTCATCGGCGAGGTCGATGCCCGTGACATCCCCGAAATCGTGGTGTTCAATAAGAGCGACCTAGTCTCGGAGGATGACCGCCTGCTACTGCGGGCGCTAGATCCGCGTGCCATCTTTGTGTCAGCCCGCACTGGTGAAGGTGTTGACGAGCTTCGGGAACGCATCGCCGAGCTTTTGCCGTCACCCAGCGTCTTAGTGGAACTCCTGATTCCCTACGACAGAGGAGATGTGGTCGCGAGCCTGCACGATCGTGGCCGGATCATGTCCACCGAATACCTTGAGGGTGGCACCCACCTGACCGCGATGGTCAAGCCAGCCGATGAGTCTGCGCTGGCCGAGTTCACGGTCGCAACCGCCTAATTCTTCCGACCACGCCTGCGCTCTTCCGACCATGCCTGCGCTCTTCCGACCACGCCTGCACTGCTGGCTGGGCTCTCAACCGGGGTCAGAGCGAACGGAAAACAGCGACAACTTTGCCGAGGATTTCGGCGTGGTCGGCGAGAATCGGGGCGTACGCCGAGTTGCGTGGAAGTAACCAGGTGTGGCCGTCGCGCTGTTGAAAGACCTTGACGGTTGCTTCGTTGCCGGAAACGCTGTCGAGCATTGCGGCAACGATTTCGCCGTTTTCCGCGGTTTTCTGTTGGCGAACGACTATCCAGTCGCCGTTGCAGATGGCCGCGTCAACCATTGAGTCGCCGGAGACCTCCAGCATGAAAAGTTCGCCCTTGCCCACAATCCTGCGGGGGAGCGGAAAGTACTCGTCGATTTGTTCTTCGGCCATGATGGGCGTGCCAGCCGCAATTCGCCCCAGCATTGGCACCATCGCGGCGTCACCAATAGACGCGGTCACCTCGGGGGTGTCAACTTCTTGGGACGGCATTTCGATGAGAACTTCTAGTGCGCGAGGGCGGTTCGGGTCACGTCGCAAGTAACCGCTCAACTCGAGTTGATTGAGTTGATGGGTGACGCTCGAGAGCGAGGATAAGCCGACGGCATCACCAATTTCCCGCATGGTCGGCGGATATCCGCGAACGGAAACCGAGCGCTGGATCGCGTCCAGGATGGCGAGCTGCTTGTCGCTGAGGCTGGTTCGACGACGGGTGGTGGACCGTTCGGCTGCGGCGGACGGTTCCGTCGCGTCTGTTACGTCAGCCATGTGGTCTCCAATGTCGGTGGTCGCTGGTTATCTAACTTCCAGACATTCGAAACTGTATCTGTGAAATAGGCCTTTTACAAACATTTGTTCGAGTGTCGCCACGAAAAAAGTCATTTTTGTTCGAATATCATCTTGATATTCTTCACATTCGAAGGTATGTTCGGAACAAAGCTTCGTATCCGGCACTCCCGGCCGAGTGCCGGATACGAGAACCACGCAGCAACCACGCAGCAACCACTACCAAGCAGCAACCGCTGCCATGCAGCAACTACCGTGCAGTCAACGCCAATGGCACAGCAGGCCAGTTAGGGAGAACATCATGAGCGCCACGATTGCTTACACCGCGAGCTACCCGGCCACGCGTGTCGCTGCTCAGGCCGCAGCGCCACTTCCGCGACTGCGACTGACTCGGCGTGGGCGTGCAGTGTTCACATTTCTTGCGGCGATCCCGGTAGTTGTGGCGGCCGCAGTCTTCGCACTGAATGGCGGAGGAGCAGTTGCGACCAGCAACACTGAGCCAGTGCCCCTTCAGGTCGTGACTGTTCAGGCAGGGGAAACTCTGTGGAGTCTTGCCGAAGAATTTGCTCCTCAGGCTGATCCCCGCGACTTCATAACCAACGTTCTGGCGATTAATGGTGAGGCAGCGTCTGCATTGCAGGCGGGAGCCCAACTGACGATTCCCGCGGAATACACCCAGCCGTAAGTAGCAGCACACCGAGCCTAAAGCGTGGGTGCAAGTCTCAGTGCAAGTCTCAGTGCAGGCGATGTCCGTCAGTCACCTTAAGATTGTCCTGTGGCTAGCCTTTCTGATCTCCCCATCCGCGATGACCTCAAGGGGCTCGTACCCTACGGTGCCCCGCAGCAAGTAGTGCCCTACGCGTTGAACGTGAATGAGAACACGCACGGTATTCCGGAGGCGGTCGCTCGCGACATTGTGGAGGCGTTGGCCCACAGCATCCTGACCATCAACCGTTATCCCGATCGGGAATTCACGGAACTTCGTGAAGGCCTCGCGGCCTACTTAGGTGAAGGACTCACGGCAGAGAACATCTGGGCGGCCAACGGGTCCAACGAGGTTCTTCAGCAGATTCTGCAAGCTTTTGGTGGCCCTGGGCGCACCGTGCTGGGCTTTCCTCCCACGTATTCGATGCACTCGATCATCGCCGCGGGAACCGGAACGCAGTGGATTGCTGGCAGCCGAGATGCGCACTACGAATTGAGCGCCGAGACGGTCACGAAATACATCAAGGAGACTGATCCGGATGTGATTTTCTTGTGCTCACCCAATAACCCGACCGGCACGCCGTTGGCTATTGAGGTCATTGAGGCGGCCTACGTTGCCGCTCGAGGAATCGTAGTAGTGGATGAGGCTTATGCGGAGTTTTCNCCCGACGAGATTCCGAGCGCGATCACGCTACTTCCGGGACGTGAGCGTTTGATCATTTCGAGAACGATGAGCAAGGCATTCGCTTTTGCCGGTGCAAGGATCGGTTACCTAGCTGCCGATCCGGCTATCGCCGATGCGCTCCGACTGGTGCGGCTTCCGTACCACCTTTCTGCTTTGACTCAGGCCGCCGGAGTTGCCGCGCTGCGACATGCTCCAGAGATGCTTGCGACGGTGGATGACATCCGCACACAACGCGACAGACTCGTGATTGAACTTCGAGAACTCGGCTACATGCCGCTACGAAGTTGGGCCAATTTCGTCCTTTTTGGGGGCGTAACCGATCCAAACGCCACTTTCGAAGCACTTCTTGCCCAGGGCATCCTGATCCGAGATGTGGGGATTCCTGGCCACCTGAGAGTGACTGCTGGCACCGAGTCGGAGACGACAGCGTTTCTGACGGCCATGGCCGCTCTGCCCGCTGGCTAGACTTGATTCCATGACTTCTTTGCAGGGCGGTGTTGGCGCGTCACGAACGGCCATAGTTCAGCGTGAGACGAGTGAATCGAGTATTGAACTCGAGGTGAACCTTGACGGTTCAGGCGTCTCCGACATTGAGACCACTGTTCCGTTCTACAACCACCTGCTCACGGCTTTCTCTAAGCACTCGCTCATCGACTTGAGAGTGCGTGCTCACGGCGACACTGACATCGATGTGCACCACACTGTGGAAGACATCGGTATCGCTCTGGGGACCGCGATCAAGCAGGCTCTCGGCGATAAGGTCGGAATCTCCCGTTTTGGCGATGCCCTGGTTCCCCTTGACGAAGCTCTCGTCCAAGCCGTCGTTGACATTTCTGGGCGCCCATTTTTGGTTCACACGGGGGAGCCAACGGGGTTTGAGTTCCACCTCATTGGTGGACACTTCACGGGTTCGATGGTTCGGCACGTGTTTGAGGCAATATCCTTCAATGCTGGCTTGACGGTGCACGTAACGGTGCTTGGCGGCCGCGATCCGCACCACATCGCTGAGGCGGAGTTCAAGGCGTTCGCGCGCGCCCTTCGTCAAGCGGTGGCACTCGACCCACGAGTGAGTGGCATTCCCTCCACCAAGGGCGCTTTGTGAGCCTGATCGCACCGTCAGTGGTTGTCCTTGACTACGGCTCGGGCAACGTTCACTCGGCAGCGAAGGCGCTGGAGCGCGCTGGTGCGCGGGTAGAGCTCACCGCTGATCGTGATCGAGTCGCGGCGGCTGATGGTCTTCTGGTCCCGGGGGTCGGGGCTTTTTCTGCCGTCGTCGAAGCTTTGGCAACGGTTAACGGTGGCGCACTCATCGAACGCCGTTTGACGGGAAGTCGCCCAGTCTTTGGCATTTGCGTGGGAATGCAGGTGCTTTTCGAGAACAGTACGGAGCGCGGGAATGACGTTCCGGGGCTCGGCGAGTGGCCGGGAACCGTAGAGATTTTGAAAGCGCCAGTGCTGCCCCACATGGGCTGGAATACTGTCACGGCTCCTGAGGAGTCGCGGATATTTGCTGGCATTCGAGATGAGCGCTTCTACTTCGTGCACTCTTACGCAGCGCAGGAATGGACCTTGGATGTCCAGCCGCCGTTCCCGCGGCCGATGCTCACGTGGTCTGATCACGGTGGCCCTTTCTTGGCAGCCATCGAGAACGGTCCGTTGACGGCGACCCAGTTTCACCCCGAAAAATCGGGGGAGCCAGGCATAACGCTCCTGCGGAATTGGCTCACGACCCTTTAGCTCCTGAGCCAGCAGTTTGTGAGAGAGAGCTTTGCGAAGGGTAGTTTCGTGAAGGATAGTTTCGTAAAGAAATTTTTCGTAAAGAGAAGTTTCGTAAAGAGAAGTTTCGTAAAGGAAAGTGTTGTTGTGAGTGATTTTTCCCAGCCTGTCGAGTTGACCCTTCTACCGGCCATTGATGTCGCCGATGGCAAAGCGGTGCGCCTCACCCAGGGCGAAGCCGGTACCGAGACAAACTACGGTGACCCGATTGATGCCGCGGCCGACTGGATCAGCCAGGGTGCTGAGTGGATTCATCTCGTTGATCTTGACGCGGCCTTCGGCCGCGGGAATAACCTCGCCGTTATTGAGCAGGTCATCCGAAACACCCCCAGCACTGTCAATATTGAGCTCTCCGGGGGCATTCGTGATGATGCGAGCCTTGAGGCTGCGCTGGCGACTGGTGCAAAGCGGATAAATCTCGGAACCGCAGCGTTAGAGAACCCAGAGTGGGCCGCCCAAATCATCGCGAAATTCGGGGATGCTATCGCCGTCGGTTTGGACGTGCGCGGCACAACACTGGCCGCACGTGGGTGGACAAAAGACGGTGGCGACCTGTGGACGGTGCTCGAGCGCCTCGAAACCGCTGGTTGCGCCCGATATGTCGTCACCGATGTGACCAAGGACGGCACGCTTCAAGGCCCCAACCTCGACTTGCTCACTCAGGTCATGGAGCGCACGAACAAGCCCGTGGTTGCCTCTGGTGGCATCGCGAACCTGCAGGATATTGCAGATCTTCGGGCCCTCGTCCCACTCGGCCTTGAAGGGGCGATTGTGGGCAAAGCTCTCTATGCCGGTGCATTCACCCTCAGAGAAGCTCTCGAGACCGCTCGCTCCTGATGAGCCACGCTGACTCGGCGGGCACCCCTTGGGCTGGTCGGCATTTTGAGGGCAATCCGAATGCTGCGGACGATGGCTCGGCACCACCAGCACTGATGGAGGCGCTGGCTGCTTTTCGCGCAGTGCAGTTGGGCGAGGCTGCGGTTATTGAGGCGATCAGCCACTCGCGATTTTTGGTTCCGCTGTTGGCGGAGCTCGGTGAAACCGGGGTATCACCGGCTGGTCTTCTGATGGACAAATCCCAAGAGCTTTCCATCGTCACAGTGACAGCGCCGGATGGCCGCACAGCGCTCCCCGTCTTCACCTCCGTCGATGCAATGCGGGCGTGGAATCCGGCCGCGAGGCCAGTACCATCAACTGCCGAGCGCATTGCGCTTGCTGCAGCGAGCGAAAACACTGACCTCGTGATCATTGATCCCACCTCGGTGAGTGAGTTCGTAGTGCGTCGCCCCGCGCTCTGGGCGATCGCCCAATCGCTGCCTTTCACCCCCTGCTACGGCGATGAGGCTGTTCTTGATGCCTTTACTGACCCAGCACGCGCAGAGGCTTCGGTGCGCTCCGTCGCCATCGCGGCTGGTGATCCGAGTGCACGGCTCGCCGGAACCGAACTCGTCGTTCGATTGACCATCGCCGCTGGTCTTTCGCGGGATGAACTCACCGCCGTTGTTGACAGGTTGCAGGAGCGGTGGGCACAGAGTGAGCTCATTGCGTCACGAGTTGATTCCTTGACGGTGCAGTTGGTCTCCGCGACCTAACAGCGTCGATGGACCTATCAGCGCCGATCGACCTAACAGCGTCGATCGACCTAACTACGTCGATGCGACTTCACAGCTCAGGCACCCGCTGTGGGAGCCGCGTCCTCAGTTAACGGGCCCGGTGAGTTTTTCGCCAGGGCCGGCTCCGGGAGCATCCGGAAAGTGGGAAGCCTCGCGGAAGGCCAATTGGAGTGAGCGAAGCCCGTCGCGAAGAGGGCGAGCGTGGGTGTTCGAAATCTCCGGCGCAGCAGCAACAACGAGACCGGCAAGAGCACTGATCAATTTGCGCGCCTCATCGAGGTCAATGTCGGAGGCAGCATCGGGGCTGTCTGCGAGTCCCAGCTTTACTGCTGCGGCACTCATGAGGTGCACGCACACCGTGTTGATGAGTTCAACAGCAGGCACTTCACCGATGTCGCGAATCTCATCGGCACCAAACTCGGCGTCAAAATCGGCGGTGAATTCAGAGGTGTTCTCTGCAGCTATCTCATTGTCCGACATGATGATCCTCGGTGTTCTCTGGTGCTGGTAAGGGGTTTGGTCGACAAGTCTGCTATTCTGATGCAAGCTCCGGGGTTAGCCCCGGTACGAAAGTGGAGATTCTCCCACCCGTCGACCGCTTCTCAAGGTTACCGGGTAGTCACNCCCCGCCAATGCAAGCGTAAAAATGTAGTGTTCAAAAATGTTCACCGCACTGCGCACGCGTGGGTAGAAATAGGGTGTCGTGCATATTTGTGCGTGAATTCTTCCTTCGTCGTTGTGCGGCATCCGTCGCGCGCCGTAGCTACACGAAGTAATGAAGGAGTTCCGCATCAGCGATCCCCGTACAAACGACAAAATCCGGGTCCCGGAAGTCCGTCTTGTTGGCCCCAATGGCGAACAGATCGGCGTGGTTTCCATTGACGTTGCAATTCGACTGGCTCAGGAAGCTGATCTGGACTTGGTTGAGGTTGCTCCCAATTCCAAGCCTCCTGTCGCCAAGATCATGGATTATGGCAAGTTCAAGTACGAAGAGGCCCAGAAGGCCAAAGAAGCTCGTCGTAACCAGGCAAACACGATTCTCAAAGAGGTTCGTTTTCGTCTAAAGATCGACGTTCACGACTACGAGACCAAGCGCAAACGTGCCGAGGGCTTTTTGGCCGCCGGCGACAAGGTGAAGGCCATGATCTTGTTCCGCGGGCGCGAGCAGTCCCGACCAGACCAAGGCGTTCGTCTTCTTCAGCGTTTTGCGGAAGACGTTTCTGAGTTCGGCGCAATCGAGTCAACTCCAATGATTGATGGCCGCAACATGGTCATGGTCATTGGCCCGCACAAGACGAAGGCGACTGCGAAAGCTGAAGCTGACGCGAAGCGTTCCTCCGGCAAGCCAGCGCGTGATGCTGACTCAGAGTCAACCGATGGAGCCACCGGCGAATCGGATGACACCGCAGCGGCGACACCAGCAGCGGCGAAAGCGCCAGCGGCCAAGGCTGCGGCACCGAAGGCCGTCAAGGCAGCCGCTGCGGCGCACATCGAACTCGTTGAAGACACGTTCGTCAAGGCACCTCGCGTTGCCAAAGTTGCTCCGGTTCGTTCGGCGCCCGTGCGCAGCGCTCCAGCAGCGGCGCCTGCAACCAGCGCTCCTGTGGCATCAGCTACTGCTACTGCTGCTGCTGCTGCTGCCAGCGCGTCAGCGACTACGTCAGCGTCAGCGACTACGTCGGCGTCAGCGACTACGTCGGCGACGACGGATTCGGCTGGCACGACCCCAGCGAAGGCGCCAACCTCAGCACCACGGTCAACGCCGCCCGCCTCCACTCCAAAAGCCGCAGTTGCGCCACGTCCCCCGCTTCCCGCAGCGTCTGCAACGGCGTCAATGGCAGCAAAGGTCATGGCGGCTAAGGCCGCCCCGAAAAAACCTGCATCGGCTGAAACTCCGGCCGTGAAAGAACCCAAGAAAGAGGATAAAGATGCCTAAGCAGAAGACCCATTCGGGCGCCAAGAAGCGCTTCAAGGTTACCGGTACCGGGAAGATCAAGAAGCAGAAGGCTGGAATGCGACACAACCTTGAGGTTAAGTCCGGCAAGCAGAAGCGCATGCTGAACCAAGACCAGGTGTTGGCGGCTCCGGACGCCAAGAAGATCAAGAAGCTTCTCGGACTGTAGTCCGAGCAATACGCGTCCGACGGAATTTGAAGGAATAGAACAATGGCAAGAGTAAAAAGAGCAGTAAACGCTCACAAGAAGCGCAGGGTCATCCTCGAGCGTGCAAAGGGTTACCGCGGACAGCGTTCGCGCCTCTACCGCAAGGCCAAGGAGCAGGTCACTCACTCCCTCGTCTACGCATACCGCGACCGTCGCGCCCGCAAGGGTGACTTCCGTCGCCTGTGGATTCAGCGCATTAACGCTGCTGCCCGCGCCAATGGACTCACCTACAACCGTTTCATTCAGGGACTCAACCTGGCTGGCATCCTTGTTGACCGTCGTATCCTCGCGGATCTTGCCGTCACCGAGCCGGCCACGTTTGCAGCGATTGTTGCGACCGCGAAGGCAGCACTTCCTGCTGACACCAGCGCGCCGCGTGTCGTTGCCTAGTTAGTACCCCTAAGCTGTCGGCATGATCGACAACCCGCGTTCACCTCGAGTACGCGGCGTGGCAAAGCTTGCCAAGAGAGAAGCCCGGTCCCAGACCGGGCTTTTTCTTTTGGAAGGCCCCCAGGCCGTTACCGAGGCGCTGACCTACCGCCCAGAACTCCTTGTAGAGCTCTTCGTCACTCCGACAGCTCTAGAGAAGTATCCGATTATCTCGTCCATTTCCGCCGAGATCGGGTTAGAGGTCGAATTCGTCACCGAAGAGGTTCTCGATTCGATGGCAGACACGGTTACCCCACAAGGCATCATCGCCGTCTGCAAACAGTTCCCGACATCACTGAAGGAGATTTTGGCCGGGGAGCCTAAGATTTTGGCGATTCTTGAGGAGGTGCGCGATCCGGGTAATGCCGGAACGATCATCCGTGCAGCGGATGCCGCCGGTGCCGACGGGGTAATTCTCACCGGTCGCAGCGTCGACCTGTACAACCCCAAGGTGGTTCGGGCAACAACCGGTTCGCTTTTCCACCTGCCGGTGGCTATCGCCGCAGACCTCGACGTGGTGATTGATCGCGTTCGTGCTGAAGGCATCCGGATTATCGCTGCCGACATCAAAGGCGAAAACCTGCTTGAGGCCAGAAACGCCGGTCAGCTTAAAGCACCAACGGCCTGGCTTTTCGGTAACGAGGCTCGGGGGCTCAGCGACGAGCATCTGGCTCTCGCTGATAGCGCGATCACGGTTCCCATCTATGGGCATGCCGAGTCAATGAATCTCGCCACGGCAGCGTCGGTGTGCCTCTACGAAACGGCTTTCGCTCAGCGTTCGTAGTTGTCGATGCCGCTTCGCGGGAAGCGTGTGCGAACCCGGTAAACTCGACTCTTGTGTCAGAACCCACCGCGATAACAGAACTTGCCGTCACCGAGGCAACGGAGGCGGCAATTGCTGCGTTCGCTGCCGCCGAGACGGTCTCCGCCTTGAAGGCTGCAAAAACGCTGCACTCGGGGGAGTCTTCTGTGCTCGCCGGACTCAATTCTCTGCTGCGCGATGTGCCGAATGACCAGAAGGCCGCTGCGGGCAAACTCGTTGGCGGAGCCAGAGGGCGGGTCGGCCAAGCGCTTGCTGCCCGCGAGGCGGAGCTTGAGGTTGCCGAGGAGGCCGCACGACTAGCGGCGGAGAGAGTCGACGTTACGGCTCTCGCGACCCGTTATCGTCCTGGAGCTCGTCACCCGCTGAATCTCCTGATGGAGCGCATGGGCGACATCTTCATCAGCATGGGGTGGGAAATCGCCGAAGGGCCGGAGCTCGAAAACGAGTGGTTCAACTTCGATGCGCTGAATATGGATGAGGATCATCCCGCCCGGGCAACCCAAGACACGTTTTTCGTTGACCCCATCGATTCCCACTTGGTGCTGCGCACCCAAACGTCCCCGGTCCAGATTCGTACGCTGCTCTCGCGAGACCTTCCCGTCTACGTCGTGTCCCCTGGCAAGGTGTTCCGCAAGGACGAGCTCGATGCGACGCATACACCGGTGTTCCACCAGATTGAGGGCATCGCGATCGACAAGGGTTTGACCATGGCGCACTTGCGTGGCACTCTCGAACACCTCGCCCGTGCGATGTTTGGTGATGACGCTCAAATTCGTTTGCGCCCCAACTATTTTCCGTTCACCGAGCCGAGCGCCGAGATGGATGTCTGGCAGCCCAACGCCAAGGGCGGGGCGCGCTGGGTGGAGTGGGGCGGCTGCGGGATGGTGAATCCGAATGTTCTCCGCGCTGCCGGGATTGACCCGGATGAGTACCAAGGTTTCGCTTTCGGCATGGGCATTGAGCGCACGCTCATGTTCCGCAACGACATGAACGAGATGCGGGACATCGTCGAGGGCGATATCCGCTTCTCTCAGCAGTTTGGAATGGTGGTCTGATGCGCGTTCCAGTGAGCTGGCTCAGTGAGTTTGTGACAGTGCCGGAGAATGTGTCGGCGGAGCACGTGCACGCCGCCCTGGTGAAGGTAGGCCTCGAGGAGGAAGACGTTCACGGTGGCGAGATCACGGGACCGGTGGTCGTCGGCCAGGTTCTTGAGTTCATCCCCGAGGTGCAGAACAACGGCAAAACCATCAACTGGTGCCACGTGGATGTCGGTCCTTCACCCGATTCGGTCACCGGTCGCGACATCCGCGGCATCGTGTGCGGAGCCCACAACTTTGTCGTCGGCGATAAGGTCGTCGTCTCACTGCCTGGGGCCGTATTGCCCGGACCTTTCCCGATTGCTGCTCGCAAGACCTATGGTCATGTCTCTGACGGCATGATCGCTTCCGCGCGCGAGCTGGGGCTCGGCGAAGAACACGACGGCATTCTCCGTTTGGTGAGTCTCGGGCTCGATCCGGAGCCGGGCACCGATGCCCTCGCGCTCCTCGGTCTGAGCGATTTTGCTGTTGAGGTCAACGTCACCCCCGACCGCGGTTATGCCCTGTCGATGCGCGGAATCGCGCGCGAGTACTCTCACTCGACCGGAGCGGCATTCCGCGACCCCGTAGCTAAAGTCACTGTGCTGGATGTTTCGGCTGATAACGTCTTTCCCGTCGTCGTCAGTGATAGCGCTCCCATTCGCGGTCGCGATGCTGTCAGCGTTTTTGAGACCCGCGTGGTTCGTGGCATCGATGCCACTCTGCCCACTCCGCCGTGGATGGTGGCGCGGCTCGCTCTCGCCGGAGTGCGCTCCATTTCCCTTCCGGTAGACATCACAAACTATGTGATGTTCGAGCTTGGCCAGCCAACCCACGGCTATGACCTCACGACCCTGACCGGCGGGATTACGGTACGCCGCGCCCAGGTAGGGGAGACGCTTACCACCCTCGACGGTCAGGTGCGAAAGCTTCACGCCGAAGATTTGTTGATCACCGACGACTCCGGGCCGATCGGCCTCGCCGGGGTGATGGGGGGTGCTTCGACCGAGATCACCACCACCACCACCGACGTCCTGATTGAGGCGGCAAACTTTGACCCCGTGTCAATCGCTCGTGCCGCACGCCGTCACAAGCTTCCGAGTGAAGCCTCCAAGCGCTTCGAGCGTGGAGTTGACCCTGCCATCGCGGTGGCTGCGGCATCCCGCGTTGCCGGACTTCTCGTCGAGCTGGCTGGGGGCACGGCGGACACTCTCGGCTCGAGCTACTCGCACGTCGGTGCCCCTGTGCCGATTGACCTGCCCCACGGTTATGCAGCGGGCCTGATCGGTGTCGACTACACGGCGAACGAGATCGAAAGCTCCCTCACGGAGATCGGTGCGACGATTGAAGAGATCGTGGGTGGCTTGCGGGTCACTCCGCCGAGCTGGCGACCAGACCTCACCGAGCGCGCTGGACTGGTCGAAGAGATCGCTCGAATTGTGGGCTACGACCGCATTCCCAGTATCCTGCCGGATGCCCCAGCGGGGCGCGGCCTCACTCGCGTTCAACGACTTCGACGTTCGGCGGCTCAGGCCCTTGCGGCATCCGGGCTCACCGAGGTCCTCGCTTACCCTTTCATCACTCCGGCCATGAACGCGCGGTTCGGTTCGGCAGCGTCGGTCGATGGTGGCGTGGTGGCAACGATCGCCCTCGCCAACCCCTTGGACTCGGAGTCGGCCACGCTTCGACGTTCGCTGTTGCCCGGCCTCCTCGACATTGCGCGCCGTAATCTCTCCCGCGGCCTCACCGATCTCGCACTGTTCGAAATCGGGACCACTTTCCGACCGGAAACCGGTGTCCGTTATGGAAGTGGGCCGTTACCGGTGGGCAATGCTCGCCCAGACGTGGCAACCCTTGGTGCTCTGGAGTCGAGCATCCCGCCCCAACCGTGGCACGTCGCAGGGCTGTTCGCGGGCGATTCTCTGAGCAAACAGCCAGCTAGCCCGGCAGTGGCTTCGGGCTTGGCCGATGCGGTGGCAGCAGCCCATCAGTTGGCGGCTTCGGTCGGCGCAACTCTGATGGTTTCCCAAGGTTCCCATCAGTCGCTGCATCCCGGACGCACAGCCGAGCTTTTTGTCGGTACGGTATCGGTCGGTTTTGCCGGCGAGCTGTTGCCGGTCATCGCCGACGATCTCGATTTGCCCCGAGTGGTGGCGCTCTGGGAAATCGACCTCGACATTCTTACTGCAGTGGCTCCCCTCGACGTCGTTCCGACCCCCATTTCGGCGTTCCCTGCCGCGACTCAAGATCTTTCTCTGGTGATTGCGGACACGGAATCCGCGGGGGAGGTGCTGCGGACCATCATCGAGGGTGCTGGTGCCCTGCTTGAGAATGCTCGATTGGTGGACGTGTATCGCGGTCCCGGTCTCCAAGCTGGAAGCAGTTCATTGACGTTCGCGCTCCGTTTCCGGGCGGACGATCGGACACTGACCGCGGCCGAAGCCACCGAAGCGAAAATGGCCGCTGTTGCTCTGGCGACGACGCGCCACGGCGCAGCACTCCGCGAGTAGTAGTACGCTCAAAGAGTGACCTCCAAACGTGCCGCAGAGTTCAGCGCCATCGCGCTCACCGTCTGCGAGCGACGTAGCGTCTTCGGCGACCGACGCTAGGCGTCGATTCGCGAATGGTTTCCCGCCTTCGGCTAACCGTTTGTCACAGAATCGTCGCCCAAGCCCCCTTCGCCCTTGCTTTCTCGGGCGTTCCCTTCGTCAATAAGGTTGAGCTATGTCTCTTTCGGTCGCCGTAGCAGGCGCAAGCGGTTATGCCGGCGGTGAGTTGTTGCGAATTCTGGCAAACCACCCCGATTTTACGGTCACCACTGTGACCGCCTTCAGCAATGCTGGTCAGCCCCTGCTGCAGGCGCAACCTCACTTGCGATCGCTCAGCCACCTCACTTTCAGCGAGACTACGTCCGACACTCTCGCGGGCCACGATGTGGTTTTTCTGGCACTCCCTCACGGAAAATCGGGTGAGCTCACGGCGCAGCTGCCAGCGGGAACGCTGGTCGTTGACTGTGGTGCCGACCACCGTCTCACTGATCCGGCCGACTGGGCCGATTTTTATGGTGGCGAGTTTTACGGGGCTTGGGCCTATGGGCTGCCCGAACTCATTCACGCTAACGGTTCGAAGCAGCGCGCGGTGTTGCCTGGGGTATCCCGCATCGCCGTTCCCGGTTGCAACGTCACGGCGATTACTCTCGGGATCGCCCCCGCGGTCCAGGCCGGCGTCGTTCTCGCCGATGATCTTGTGGCGGTGCTTGCTGTTGGCCCCTCGGGTGCTGGCAAAGCTCTCGCCACCCACTTGTTGGCCAGTGAGATGCTCGGTTCGTCGTCTGCTTACGGTGTGGGCGGGGTCCATCGCCACACACCAGAAATTCGGCAAAACCTCCGCCTGGCCGGGGGAAATGATGTGAGCATTTCTTTCACACCCATGTTGGTTCCGATGTCGCGGGGAATTTTGGCGACAACGACTGCAAAGCTTGCGTCGGGAGCCACGGCTGCTAGCGTTCGTGATTCTTTTGAGGCGACCTACGCCGACGAACCCTTTGTTCACGTGTTGCCAGCGGGGGAGTATCCGCGCACCGCGGATGCTCTGGGCGCCAATGTTGCTCTCATCGGTGTCGCCATTGATGAGGCTGCCGGTCGCGTTGTTACCGTCACCGCCATCGATAACCTTGTCAAGGGCACCGCCGGTGCCGCCATCCAGTCGGCGAATATCGCCCTCGGACTGTCGGAAAATTCCGGCCTGACCACTAATGGAGTTGCACCGTGAGCGTCACGCATCCACAAGGCTTTCTCGCAGCGGGAGTCGTCGCCGGCCTCAAATCGACGGGCAAGCGTGATATCGCCCTCGTTCAAAACCTGGGCCCGAGTCAGGCTGCCGCTGTCGTGTTCACCAGCAACCGCGCGCAAGCCAATCCGATCATCTGGTCGAAGCAGGTCATCACCGATGGGATCGTTTCGGCGATTGTCTTGAACTCGGGGGGTGCCAATTGCTACACGGGGTCCTTTGGTTTCCAGACCAGCCATCAGAGCGCTGAAGCAGTAGCGAGCGCTTTGGGCGTCTCCGCGGGCGATGTGCTCGTGTGTTCCACGGGGCTGATCGGTGTGGGCGGTCAAGATTTTCGCGACAAAGTGTTGGGTGGTATTTCTGCGGTGGCCCCGCTTCTCTCCGTCACCGGAGGCTTGGACGCGGCAACCGCGATCATGACTACGGATAGCGTGCCGAAGCAGGCGGTGGTGAATGGTGCCGGCTGGTCGCTCGGCGGCATGGCGAAGGGGGCAGGGATGCTCGCCCCCGGGCTTGCCACAATGCTCGTGGTCATCACGACCGACGCGGTGCTCGACTCCCCGTCTCTTGATGCCGCGCTGCGGGCCGCCACTCGGGTAACTTTTGACCGGCTCGACTCTGATGGCTGCATGTCGACCAACGATCAGGTGTCGTTGCTCGCCAGTGGTGCTTCCGGGGTGACTCCCACGCTCGCCGAGTTCACGACCGCGATCACCGCGTTGTGCGCCGACCTTGCCCAACAATTGCAGGCGGATGCGGAGGGCGCGAGTCACAACATCTCGATCGAGACCATCAACGCCGCCAACGAAGACGACGCTGTTGAGGTCGGTCGTTCGGTTGCCCGCAATAACCTCTTCAAGGCAGCGGTGTTCGGCAACGACCCCAACTGGGGTCGTGTGTTGGCTGCCATCGGAACCACAAAAGCAGATTTTGATCCCTACGACGTTGATGTGTCGATGAATGGGGTGCGAGTCTGCAAATCGGGGGAGCCGGATGAGCCATCGACGAGTGTTGATCTCACCCCTCGCGCAACCCACGTGCTCATCGACCTCAAGGTGGGAACGGCAACGGCGACGATCCTCACCAACGATCTGACACACGATTACGTCCACGAGAACAGCGCATACGCAAGCTGATGAGCGCTGATGCACAACCAGATATCGTGAAAGAACCGCTGGCGGCGACCGAGAAAGCGGCGGTGCTCATTGAGTCGCTGGCGTGGACTAAACGCTTCTATGGCAAGACCATCGTCGTCAAATTTGGTGGAAACGCCATGGTCGATGATTCCCTCCAGCGGGCATTTGCCGAAGACATGCTCTATTTGCGTTACGCCGGCGTCAATCCGATCGTCGTTCACGGTGGCGGTCCCCAGATCTCCGCCAAGCTCGCGGAACGTGGAATTGAGAGTGTTTTCATCGGTGGCTACCGCGTCACCACCTCCGAAACAATCTCTGTGGTGCGCGATGTGCTCTCGGGAACCATCAGCCACGACTTAGCGAGAGAGATTAACCTCCTCGCTCCGGCGGATCATCCGCTCGCTGTGGCAATTTCTGGCGAGGATCACGGTTTGTTCGCGGGGCGAAAACGAGGCGCTGTGGTCGATGGTGAGTTGCGCGACCTCGGGCTCGTTGGTGACGTTGTTACGGTCGACCCCACCGCGATTCTTGCCGCGCTCGCGGCCGGGCAGATCCCTGTCGTAGCCTCTATCTCACCGGACATTGACGTTCCGGGGCAGTCTCTCAACGTCAACGCTGACTCCGCCGCTGCAAGTCTTGCGGTGGCTTTGGGCGCCACCAAACTGGTGATCCTCACCGATGTCGCAGGGCTCTACAGCGACTGGCCCAACCGGGAATCGCTGGTTTCGCAGATCACCGCGGCCCAACTCCACGAGTTGTTGCCTTCCCTGGAATCGGGGATGATCCCCAAGATGGCAGCCTGTCTCGAGGCGGTCGAGGGCGGTGTCGGTAAAGCAGCGATCATTGATGGTCGCATCCCGCACTCGATCCTGCTCGAAATTTTTACCGATAGCGGCATTGGCACAGAGGTGGTTCTCGCATGACGAACGCAAACAAGGCACCCGACTCTCCTTCCGAGGTAGCGTGGCGCAGCGAATTCACCGATGCGATGATGGGCTCAGCTCCGGCACCTCTTGCGCTCTTGGTTCGCGGCGAGGGCTGCTGGGTGTGGGATGACACGGGTAAGAAGTATCTCGATTTTCTCGCTGGCATCGCCGTCAACGCTTTAGGGCACGCGCATCCGGTGCTGGTTGAGGCTGTCACTGCGCAAATTTCCGCCGTAGCGCACGTCTCTAACTACTTTGCTTCGGCACCACAGATCGCGCTCGCCCAGCGTTTGCGGCGATTGACCGGTGCCGGAGATCGCGGCCGGGTCTACTTCTGCAACTCTGGGGCCGAGGCCATCGAAGCGGGAATCAAGTTGGCTCGTCGAAACGGCCAGCACAAGAAGATCATTGCGCTCCACAATTCTTTTCACGGTCGCACGATGGGTTCGGTTTCACTCACCGGTAAGCCAGCGCTTCGTGAACCGTTTGAGCCGACGCTCCCCGGAGTCGTGCACATCGATACCACCATCGAGGCGCTCGAAGCAGCCATGGGTGACGATGTTGCAGCCATTTTCATCGAACCGATCAAGGGGGAGGCGGGGGTTGTCGATCTTCCCGAGGGTTTCCTGGCGCGGGCTCGCGAGCTCACCACCAAGTTCGGGGCGTTGCTCATTCTGGATGAGATTCAGACCGGTGCGGGGCGCACGGGCTCGTGGTTTGCTTTCCAGCAGCACGGCGTTGTTCCGGATGCGATTGCGGTCGCCAAAGGCATCGCCGGGGGAGTGCCGATCGGTGCGCTCGTAACCTTCGGCACAGCCTCTGACCTGTTCACGGTCGGCCAGCATGGAAGTACCTTTGGCGGAAACCCCTTGGCGACAGCCGCCGGGAACGCTGTGCTTGGCGAGATCGAGCGAGCGGGGCTGGTGGCCAATGCCGCGCTGCGCGGGGCCCAGCTGAAAGCGGCAATCCTCGCTCTTAATTCGCCACTTGTTCGCGAAGTTCGGGGAGCTGGCCTGTTGATCGGCGTCGGGCTTGTCGCGCCAGTATCGGCAGCTCTGGCGGCGAACGCTTTCGAACTTGGCCTCATCATCAACGCGCCCAATGACGAAACGATTCGTTTGGCTCCGCCACTGATTCTTGGCGATGCGGAGATCGCAACGTTCATCGACTTGTTCGCTCAGGCCTTGGAGGCAACAGTATGACCCGCCACTTTCTCAGAGACGACGACCTGACTCAGGCCGAACAGTCAGCGATTCTTGATCTTGCTCTCGAACTCAAGAAGGATCGTTTTGCGGTCAAACCGCTGGCGGGTCCGCAGACGGTCGCCGTGATCTTCGACAAGTCATCAACTCGGACGCGGGTTTCGTTTGCCGTGGGAATCGCCGATTTGGGTGGTAGCCCGTTGATTATTTCCACCGCGAGCAGCCAGCTCGGCGGCAAGGAGACCGCTTCAGACACGGCGCGGGTGCTCGAACGTCAGGTCGCGGCAATCGTTTGGCGCACCTACGCGCAGTCAGGGCTCACCGAGATGGCTGCCGGCACGACCGTTCCCGTCATCAACGCGTTGAGTGACGAGTTTCACCCCTGCCAGTTGCTGGCTGACTTGTTGACGATTCGTGAACATCGCGGGGAGTTGGCTGGCCTCACCGTGACCTTCTTGGGAGACGGCGCGAGCAATATGGCTCAGTCGTACCTTCTCGCCGGTGCTGTTGCCGGGATGCACATTCGAGTGGCTTCACCGCTGGATTACGCCCCGGATGACGCGGTTGTCGCTGACGCCGACTCAGCGGCGGCGAAAACGGGTGGTTCCATCACGCTCTACACCGATCCGATGGAGGCTGTCGCTGGTGCCGACATCGTTGTCACCGACACGTGGGTGTCGATGGGCAAAGAGGCCGAAAAGGCCGAACGCTTGGTCACTTTCGGGGACTACCGGGTGAACTCAAGCTTGATGGCTTTGGCGAAGCCGGACGCGCTGTTCCTCCACTGCCTGCCCGCAGACCGCGGCTACGAGGTCACTGCCGAGGTCATCGATGGGCCACAGAGTGTCATCTGGGATGAAGCGGAAAACCGTTTGCACGCTCAGAAGGCTCTGATGGTCTGGTTGCTCGAGCAGAACTAGCCCCCTCAGCGCTTTAGACTTTCATTGAAACTTTTACAAGGAGAAACACACTCATGACGGAACGCGTCGTACTCGCCTACTCTGGCGGACTGGACACCTCGGTAGGCATCGGCTGGCTCAAGGATGCCACGGGCAAAGAGGTTGTCGCTCTTGCCGTTGACGTTGGACAGGGCGGCGAGGACATGGATGACATCCGCCAGCGCGCTCTGGACTGCGGTGCTGTTGAGTCGATTGTCATTGACGCGAAGGAAGAATTCGCGAACGATTTCCTCATGCCGGCGTTGAAGGCGAACGCTTTGTACCAGAAGCGTTACCCGTTGGTTTCGGCGCTCAGCCGCCCCGTCATCGCCAAGCACCTCGCGATTACCGCGAAGCGTCTCGGCGCCGACAGCGTCGCTCACGGTTGCACCGGTAAAGGAAACGACCAAGTGAGGTTCGAGGCTGCGGTTGCTGCCCTCGCTCCCGAGCTCACCAGCATCGCGCCCGTTCGCGACTTAGCCCTCACCCGCGACAAGGCGATTATCTACGCCGAAGAGCACAACCTGCCGATTCGCCAAAGTGCGAAGAACCCGTACTCGATTGACAAGAATGTCTGGGGTCGCGCTGTCGAGACCGGTTTCCTTGAGGACCCGTGGAACGCTCCGATCGAGGATCTCTACGAGTACACCCAGGATCCTTCCGTCGCCCGCGAAGCCGATGAGGTCATCATCACGTTCCAAGCCGGCATCCCGGTCGCCATTGACGGTGTTTCGCTGAGCCCGCTCGCGATCGTCGAGAAGATGAACGAACTCGCTGGCAAGCACGGTGTCGGACGCATCGATGTTGTCGAGGACCGCCTGGTCGGCATCAAGAGCCGCGAGGTTTACGAAGCTCCCGCGGCGATGGCCCTCATCGCGGCTCACGAGGCGCTCGAAAGCCTGACCATGGAGCGTGACCTCAACCGCTACAAGCGCGGTGTCGAAGCCGAATGGTCCAACCTGGTTTATGACGGCCTCTGGTTCTCCGGCCTCAAGCGCAGCCTCGATGTCTTCATTGATGACACCCAGCGCTACGTTTCTGGGGAGATCCGCTTGAAGCTTGAGGGTGGCCGCGCAACGGTTACCGGCCAGCGTAGTGAGCAGAGCCTCTACGACTTCAGCCTCGCCACCTACGACACCGGCGACACGTTCGACCAGTCTCTGTCTAAGGGTTTCATCGAGATCTGGTCGCTACCGAGCAAGATCTCTGCTCGTCGCGATTTGGCAGCTCAGTAGGGTTCGGCGGAAACAACGGTGGCATCAGGCGACGAGATCGACGAAAACGCTTCTCCCAGTGTGCGCAGCACAGGGGAGGGTTCCACTGGTGAAGGGTCACTGTGGGGTGCGCGATTCGCGAGCGGTCCGTCGCCTGAGCTCGCTCGGCTGAGCCGGTCGACCCACTTTGACTGGCAGTTGGCACCTTTCGACCTTCGAGCTTCCGGCATCCACGCGCAGGCTCTCGCTGTAGCGGGCTACCTGACTCCGGCTGAGCTCGTCACGATGTTGGCGGGCATTACGCAGCTCGCCGCCGATGTTGCCGACGGCACCTTCGTGGCTGCTGATTCTGACGAAGATGTTCACGGTGCTCTTGAACGTGGGCTCATCGACATTGTCGGCGCTGAGGTGGGCGGCAAGCTTCGCGCGGGTCGCAGTCGCAACGATCAAATTGCCACCCTCATTCGGTTGTACCTTCTCGAACATTCGGAGGTGATCTCCCACCGCGTGGTGCAGCTCATCGATGCGATTGCTGCTCAGGCTGAGGCGCACAGTGATGCGGTGATGCCGGGGCGCACGCACTTGCAGCACGCCCAGCCTGTGCTCTTGTCCCACCATTTGCTGGCTCATGCCTGGCCGCTGGTGCGCGACTTGGAACGTGTGCGTGACTGGCGAGTGCGAGCCTCTACGTCGCCGTATGGTGCTGGAGCTCTCGCGGGAAGTTCGCTGGGCCTCGATCCCGCGTTCATTGCTCGGGAACTTGGTTTGAGTAGGCCGACCGAAAACTCTATCGATGCGACCGCGAGCCGGGACGTTGTGGCCGAGTTCGCTTTCATTACAGCGCAATTGGGCATCAACCTGTCGCGTTTCTCGGAGGAGATCATTCTCTGGAACACCCGGGAGTTTGATTTCGTGCAACTCGACGATGCCTATTCGACTGGCTCTTCGATCATGCCGCAGAAGAAGAACCCCGATATCGCCGAACTCGCTCGTGGCAAAGCCGGTCGTCTCATCGGCAACCTCGCTGGGCTGTTGGCAACGCTGAAGGGTTTGCCGTTGGCCTACAACCGCGACCTTCAGGAAGACAAGGAGCCGGTCTTCGATTCAGTGGAGACGCTCGAAGTTCTGCTGCCAGCTTTCACCGGAATGGTGGCGACGCTGCGGTTCAACACGCAACGGATGGCTGAGCTCGCGCCCCAAGGATTCTCGCTCGCTACGGATGTCGCCGACTGGCTGGTTCGCCAACACGTCCCGTTCCGCGAAGCGCACGAGATCAGCGGTTCGTTGGTGAGATTCTGTGAGCTGCACCACCTCGACCTCCATGAGCCGACGGATGGCCAGTATCTCTCGGTCTCCGCGCACCTCACCGCGGGAGTTCGCGACGTCTTGACGGTTGCGGCGTCGATCGGGAGCCGGGATGGCGCCGGTGGCACGGCGCCCGTTCGGGTTGCCGAGCAACTCGCGGAGCTTGCCGAGCGCGTTCGTTTGCTGACTCCCCGCGCCACAGCCTGAAGCCCACGCCCACCGCTGGTAGTCTGACCGGATGCCCGACGCGTCTTCCGAAATCGCCCGTACTCCACTAGCTGACCAGTCCAACGACGCTTCCTTCGGGAGTCTCTGGCAGGAGCTCGAGTGGCGTGGGCTCATCCATGTCTCTACCAACGCCGACGAGTTGGCAGAGTTGCTGGCTGGCCCGCCCATCACCTACTACTGCGGTTTTGATCCCACGGCACCGAGTCTTCATCTCGGTAACCTTGTCCAGCTCTTACTGATGCGCCGGCTGCAACTGGCCGGACATCGTCCGCTCGGTTTGGTCGGGGGTTCGACCGGGCTGATCGGTGACCCGCGCCCGACGGCGGAACGCACGCTGAACACTCCCGAGGTTGTGGCGGAGTGGGTCGGCTACCTTCAGGCCCAGGTGTCGAAGTTTCTGAGCGTGGAAGGCGATAACCCCGTTCGGCTTGTCAACAACCTCGACTGGACCGCACCGCTGAGTGCGATCGATTTTCTCCGCGATATTGGCAAGTATTTCCGTGTCGGCACGATGCTGAAGAAGGATGCTGTGAGTGCCCGCCTTAACTCGGACGAGGGCATCAGCTACACCGAATTCAGTTATCAGATTTTGCAGGGTCTCGACTTCAGGCAGCTTTACGTTGACTACGACTGCATCCTCCAGACTGGTGGTTCTGATCAGTGGGGCAACCTCACAAGCGGTGTCGACTTGGTCAAAAAGTCGGAGGGTGTTTCAGTTCACGCGATCGGTACGCCTCTGATCACCAACTCGGATGGCCGCAAGTTTGGTAAATCTGAGGGCAACGCAATCTGGCTCGACGCGGCGCTGACCAGCCCCTACGCGATGTACCAGTTCTGGTTGAACACCGATGATGCTGACGTAATCGATCGTTTCAAGGTGTTCACTTTTCTGCCACGGGTCGATATCGAGGCGCTCGCTCTCAGACATGTCGCTGCACCGCACGTCCGTGAGGCGCAAAAACTTCTGGCGCACACGGTGACCGCTCTCGTCCACGGTGATACTGCCGCGACGGCAGCGATCGCTGCGACGGGTGCCCTCTTTGGTCAGGGGGATCTAGATGCCCTCGACTCGGAGACCCTAGAAGCCGCATTGCGCGAGTTGCCGTCGACAACCACGCCCGCAACAACTCCAATCGTGCAAGCCCTCGTAGACACCGAGTTGAGCCCCAGTCTGAGTGCGGCACGTCGTTCCGTGGCTGAGGGGGGCGTCTACGTCAACAACGTGAAGATTACGGATGACACGTCAACTCTCGAGGGGTACATCCTGCACGGCCGCATGGCGGTGCTTCGACGGGGCAAGAAGACTCTCGCGGGCGTCTTCGTCGAGTAACCTCTTCGGATTGACCCGCCGGTGGATGTTACCCACTCGTTATTGCTGAGCGATATCATGAATCTCGATACAGGGGGGTTCTTGTGAAATCGGTCGATTCAACGGATTCGGTGGAGTCAATGCGGGACGAAGAGTTGGCGCTCACGGCTGAACAGCTTCGAGCTCGGGAAGCGTTTGACAGCCTGCTCGCTGTGGTGGGAACTCCGGCGGCGACGGATGACCGTAGCGCGAGTGGTGCCGCCGTTGCAACTGTCGCCACCGGTAGTGATGCCGCCACCGGTAGTGGCGCCGAAGCTAGTTATCCCGCGCGGGCCACGGGGGATACTGCGGCGCCGACCGCGGACCCAGTGCCTCGAGTGCACAACTTCGATTTCTCGGAGCGGGCCCATCGCGTCGCCCCTCACACCAACGGTCTCGACTGGGCGGCACTCGGCTTGGCGGTAATCGCGCCACCGATTGGGCTGCTCGCGAGTATTGCAGTGCGAGTGCGCAGTTATCGCAAACACGGCTGGACTTCGCGAGTCGCACAAATTGCCACGGTGGTTTCCGTTTTTACGACAATTGCTGCGGCAGTACTGGTCACGATCACCGTCAATGTTGCTGCGGCCGACGCTGCCAAGGCACAACGGTTCGCCGACAGCGCACCGCTGTGTGCGCAACTCGCCACCACCCCCGGGGTTCTCGGCCAGCCCGCCTACGGTTGGCCGATGGAACGCACGGCGATAGCCGAGACTCTTGTTGCAATGGAGGGCTACCAGGCACGGTGGGCGGCGCTCGCAGACGTTGCGCCGTCGTTTGAAACCTCCGCGGTGCGTTCAGTCGCTGATGCGGCAACGACGTTGATCAACGAGGTGAAGAGTAGCCAGAGCATTAACCGTGCGGGAAACCTCGACCGGATGACCATGATCACTGACCAAACTGGTCTACCGCAGTGGTACGCAACGTACTGTAATTGATCACCAAATTCATGAGCGAATATCCACGAACCATGACGACACGCCCGGGATTGGGTGAAGTTTGCACGGCCCGAAACATCCGCGTAATGTCATCTCTTGTCACCCCAAAGGTTCGGAAAGCCGAAGAGCTTACTGGCCTCAAGAGGGACTAAATCCGGTTCACAAGCCTGAGAATTGCAAGCAGAAATTGCTTGTAGTAAACAGCCATTGAGCATAGGATGAAAGACCCAGTAAGTTAGGCGTCTCACCCACCGTTGTAGTTCGAAAGAGCCTCGGTCAGTGGTTCTGAGAGACCAACTTCTCTGGTAAGTTAGACAGGTTGCCCGGCGCGAGAGCGTGGGTGGTGACACTTCGTATGGCCCTGGTAAGAAGCTTCTGATCCTTTGTGATTGTGGCCGAAGCTA
>JGI24890J29729_1000330_pt1 | contig 33185 bp, 29 predicted proteins | sample FreactcultureFD7_FD_29729 | JGI IMG/M metagenome (IMG submission 29729)
GGATATGGAGCTTATCGACCAAATTCTGGAAGCGACGAATCTTACAAGAACGGTTACGGCAACAGCAACTATCGACCGGCAAGTTATGCAGCTCCCGCACCACCACCAGCTCATCACCAGCAACCTCCCTCGAGAGCATCTCAGTCCCGACCCTATGGTCATTCTGCAACTTCTCCTTCTTCGTACAACTATCCCGCTTCTTCGCCTTACGAAAGTGGAGGAACTATGACCTCGTCAAATCGATCCTACCCTTATCACGAACAAGGCTTCGGAACAGAGTCGAGACGATACCCAGTTCCAGAAATCTAAAAAATTCTTTCCTCCCCCTCATCGTTACTTATCGTTCATTCAAGGCATCCTCCCTTTCTCTCTCATCCTAATCCCACTTACCTGAAACTTTCCTCTTTCTCTATGTTTTTACTATCTCATTTGCCTCTCTCACCTTAGCGGACACTTACTCACACTCTTGAACTATGTTGTGCTCTTCTTTCTCTCGAAATCTATTCGCTGGTCGTTATTCTCAAGTCTCGATCGCTGGGTGTAGAGGGAGAAGAAAGGAGAAGCGATAGTTGCGAAACAAAATAAACGAGAGAAAATTGTGCGAATTGATAAACGATGCGAATCCGATAACCCTAGCAAGCGATATGGAGGAGTGAACGACAAGATGGAGATAGAGTAAGGACGATAGTATATGCAGAGGGGAATGAGTCATCTCGAGCGCCAGGCTGAGAGAGGGGGAGAGACAGAACAAGTTCGACTAATGCGATCGAGAGAGGTAATGAGAATCATCGATGGCCATCGTGGTTCCCGAGGGCAGGGCGTGGTGAGAGGATTGGGAGAAGTCCGTATTGGAGGATGTGAGAGGAGCAGTCTCGAACGCGATACCGTAACCTTGCCTGAGCAGAGTTGAAAATGAGGATGTCAGAAAAGCTCGATCGGGTGAGAAAGAGGAGGGACAGAGGACTTACTGGTGAAGCTTGGCCATCAGTTCAGTATCGCCGAGTTGTTCGACAGGGAGCAAGACGTATTCACACTCGGCGGCATTCTCCTGAAGTTGCGATGGATTTCGACGTTGATGCAAAACCGAAAGAGCAGCGTCCCGCATCGACGAGGCGTTCCATTCCGCTTGACCATTCGAGTCCGTGCCTTGGGCCGAAGGGAAGGCGGGAGCAGAGTGCTGATCATAGGAGGAGAGGGATGAGGCGAGAAGACTTCCGATCGACTGACGGTGAGTGAAAGGTTGGAAAGAACCTCCGAATTCGGGAGAGCCAAAAGCAGGAACAACTTGTTGCGAGTTTGGCGATCCTTGAGCCGAAAGAGGTGGTTGAGGTTGTGTAAAGAACTCGGTCCCTCCAACGTGATAATTCGGAGAGCCAGAGTTTGGAGAAGAGAACTTGCTCGCAACGAGAGTTGATCGCCTCCTTTCGAAGTAACCAGCAGGGAAGCCTCCTTCGATTCGGTCGACGGCATGGAAGTCGTCGTCGGTCGACCAGGAACTAGAAGCGGTATCAGGTCGATCAGCCTCGAAGTCGTTGTCGGCAACAGGTAGTGACGAAGAAGCGAATTGGGCGAGGAAGTCGGCATCGGTGAATGGGCTCTCGACGGGGAACGAGTCGAGGACATCTTGTGGGAAAGTGAGAAGTTCGAACGAAGTGTCGGATGAGACGATTCCAGTCGAAAGGGAGCTCTTCCTGTAAGGCATAGTCGGCGCATTCTCGTCGACTCCACCTCCAGTGAGTCCGAGACTAACCCTACGGAGACCTGAACTCCATCCCAACGATTGTCGACGTCCGTTGAAAGTTGTGGTCAAAGGTGAGATGAGCATCAAGTCTCCTCGAGCGTTGGGATCCACTTGTTGACCAGGACGAATCGTGCTGCGACGGTGCTTGAGAGCGGAGAGAGGGAGGTTCGGAGGGAATTGGATGTCTCGACGTTGAGCGAGAGGAGCGGGTTGAGGTTGATGAGGTTGAGGATTTGAGGTGTAAGTCCCGAAAGTGAATCCTCCAGCGCTCGGATCGTTCGTCGTGGGATAGGCAGATTGAGGTCGAGAAGGAGGAGAAGGGCCACCGAGGGAGTAAGATTGCATTTGGCGAATCGCATCGGAAGTAGGAGAAGGAGGTCGTGAGAATCCGATCGCAGTAGCAGGAGGTGCGGCGAGAGAAGGAGGTGATGTGTTGTTCGAGTGGAAAGGAGTGACGGGAGATGCGCTGGCAGGTCTCGAGAGAGGGTGGAGAGCTTGTCCATCGATAGTCGAGCTGAGCAGTCCGAATTGAGGGTCGACAGCGAAGAGGGGATTGGAATGAAGAGACGATTGAGTGGCCTCACGATCGAGTTGAGCCATGTAAGCGAAGGGAGAGTTGTCCTGCTCGGAAGTGGGTCGAGGAGGGTATTGTTCTGCGAGTTGACAGAGATCGCTACCGGCGAGAACCGAAGGGAAAGAAGAGGCTGAGGAATGGGCGAAAGCGTCGAGGAGAGCAGGGGGAGTAGGTAAACCGAGAGACGACGGGCTCGAATCGCCGGATACTGGTGCTCTAGTCTTGGGCTTGCGAGGAGAAGCTCGTTTCGATTTCGTCTTTGTAGCTGCTCTCTTGTTCGCTCCTCCGTCGATAACCTCCTCCATCAGATTGGCTCGTCCTCTCGTAGGTGGTTGAGGGGGAGTTGGAAGTTGGTAATCCTCGTCGTCCTGATTCGACTTCTGCCTTCGATTCCGAGGAGGTCCATCGATTGATTCGCTTCCCGTATCCCTCTCCTGCTCCAACACTATTCTAGCTACTTCATGACAAGCATCCCGATGCTCCCTAGACTCCTTTGGATCAGGCTTCTTGCGCTTTCGGATCGTTTCCTTCGCTCGTTGCTGAGGTTTATACCGATACTCCGGGTGAAGCCTTTGATGTTCGTCCTTTGCATCCTGTGCCTTCTGGTCCCAGTAAGCCTTCTCGTCCGGCGCCAATCCCCTCCAAAGTTGTGAAACGATGAGCGAGACGTGTTGAGAGTTATTGATGTCGAGACTTGCGAGGTGACGAGCGTGAGCGGTACCAGGAGGATCGGGTTCGGAAGGATCGGCTTTGGGAGCACAACAATGAGATCGAAAGAGAATGAAGGCGTTTGGAGGTCGCTTGATATGGCCGGGAGCTGTCTTGCGAGCGTGAGATTTCGCAGGTTTACCGTTCTTGCCGATTCGAGTAGGTTGAGCGTCGCCGGAGAAGGGTGAGACTGGGTGAGGTTGAGGTTTAGGAGGAGGAGTAGGGAGAGCAGTTTCGGAGGAAGGGAAGGGAAAGTCGAAGGGAGGGAATCCAATCGCTTCTGGAGAATTGTTGAACCTCGATTCGTAATCCGTCTCGTAAGCACTCGCCTCACTCTCCCACTCACTCCGTTCACTAGCACTCGTAGCTGACCTCGATCTGCAGGAACGTTCCGAATACGAGCTTGCGAAAGAGGCGGGAGAACCGTAAGGATGGTGTCGACTCGCACTTCGACCGAGTGAGGATGCTGGTGTACCGTTACGGGAGTTGGGTCGAGAGCTCGAAGGAATGGCGACAGGAGTGGGGATCGAGGACTTAGAAGAGGAAGAAGAAGGGAGGACGAAGGTGGATTGAGGCATGCTTGAAGTAATCGGAGTGGGAGGTTGAAGTTGGAAGCTAGGTTGGTGAGGTGGCAAGGAGATGTACTGGTCTAAGTATTCCATCTGTCGGCCGAGGTTCAATGAGAGAATGTTAGCTCTCCCTTTACGATGGAAACGAACGGCTAGAACGAGCTTACGATTGTGCGAAAGTTCAGTTCGTCTCGAACTTGAACGCTTGATGAGGGAATCTAGGAGGACGTAGCGTTTGTGAAGCGTAGAAGGACAAGAGAGGACGGCGGAGTCTGTGCGGCTGGCTGATAGAGGAAACAAAGGGAGGGCGACGGAACCGGGGAAAATTCTGGAGAGGTTCCGAGGACAAAGGGCAGCCTTGTTTCATCATATCGCCGGCGTAACTTTTCCAAGCTTCCGGTGTTCGGAAGTTGTCTACCGTAAACCGGAACTTACTGAAACCACCTAAACAAGCTGAAGAGACAGACACGAGGTTCGGATTTTCATGAATTTTTTGGAGAGAGGAAGAAATTTCGATCAGTCACGGCTTGTTGGGCGGTTCCGACGACATCTGGTAGACATTGTACGGATACTGATGATCCGAGTAAGCTTTTCGAGGGTACTGTGTGCGTCCGTCGAGCTGAAATTGGCGAGGAAGAGAGGAAAGGGAAGAAGTGGGCAAAAACTTTGGAGCGCGGCTAGCTTTTTCTCAATTGAGTGTTGAAGATGCCTAAGCAGTGAGTATAGTGAGGGCGGAAAGCTAACATCGGAAGGAGGGAGACGCAAGAAAAATGAAACCGAGTTTCGTCCGCAAGTTTGAATAGTCGACCAAGTTTCGCAAACACTTCGCAATCTCTCATTGGCTCTGTCAGTCTCAGACGACACGGAGTAAGAAGAAGTGAGAACAGCGTTATATGAATCCATGGGTGAATCAACAAATAATAAGAAAGAAGAGTTCCTCTACAACCGAATATAAAGAAGATAGATAGATTGATAGATAGATAAAGACAGACACATACACAAGACAACGAACCAACTCCCTAACCGACTACACCGACCACTCAGACTGCAATCTCCTGAAGTTTTTCGGTGCCTCGAACTTGGATGTCGCCGAAAGCTTCTTGCTGCTTGAGTTTGACGACGTCGGCGGAAGACAAGACGAGGAGTTCGAAGAAGAAGGAAGAGGCGGCACGTCGAGAAGCCTGTATCGAAGGGCAAACATCTTGTCAGTAACGCACATTGAGAGAAACGAGCGAGATGAGAGTATTCACCTTTTCTGCGACCTTGTTAAACTCTACTTTCTTCTCAACGGCTTCATCCATATCAAGCTGTTCCTGAATAACCTTGACCGCCTTCCTCGTGTTTCGACTCTGGAGACTGATGCTTCCCGTCTTTTGCGTCAAAGTTTCGGTTTGAGTCGCGGCGGCGGCAGCTTCCTCCTCCTCGGTAGCGAGACTTTGACTTGCTGCTTGAGAACGTGATGGAGTAGCGGTGGCGAGCGATTGAGATGAAGCGACTGTTCGACCAGATCCGAGTTCGTCGAAGATGGCGAGAGGTCCTTCAGATCGGTAAACTTTCTCATCGTCTTCAAAGATTCCTCGTCCAGATCCGACCGATCGAGCTGGAGTTACTTCACGTTCCCCATCTCCGGCGTGAGAGGTCTTCTGCTTCTTCGCTCGTTGACTCGATGCCTTGCCGCTTTCGCCCATGATCGCTTCGACATCATCGAGACCCAAGTCGAGATCGAAGTTGTTTGCTCCAGCGTCAAACCCTCCGAGATCTTCTCCTTCCTCTTGACCACCGAGACCGAATGTCAAATCCTCCTCATCTCCTCCTCCTCCATAATCCCGGTCGAAACCGTCTCCGAATTTACTCAAGTCGAAATCGTCTCGAATGTTTGACCGGTTCGAGAAGACGCTGTCCGCTCTTCGACCCAACTCAACGGGCCTGTCGACTTTGTCGTTCCGTTCTCGACCTTCCAACTTGATAAGCTCTCGACGAGTAGGCATCTTGAAGAGTTCTTTGAGTTCAGGAGCGAGGAGACCAGGAGGGGCGAAGAGTTCGAGTTCAGGAGCATTCTTCGATGTCTTGGGAAGAGATTGGGGGAGGAGGGAGTGGTGTGCGTCGGGAGCGAGGAGAGCGAGGTGAAGTCGGGAACGAGGAAGAAATTCGGGCTGAGAGACGAGCGAAAGTAGAAATCGTCAGCCTCAAGTCTTTCCAGTTCTGACGAAGTATAGATGAATTCACTTCTTTGAAACGTTCTTTTCCGGCGAGACGGGCGGCTTGCCAATCTAATTCGATAACCTTGTCGACAGCGAGAGCCTTTTGTCGTTTCTTCGCTGGTTGCTTCGCTTGAACATCGCCTCGAGCGTTGACGGCGGCAGCAGCACGAGGGGTGAGTTGGAGAGATTCGCCGGCTTCAGTCGCTGCAAAGTCAGGTTGATTGGGATTTGCGGAACCAGCTCGAGAGAAGGAGAAAGGGTCGACACCTGAAGAAAGAGTTCATGCGAAAGTCAGTATACAAAGTTGGACATAAGCATCAGAGAGCGAAGAGCACGTACTGGGCATTCGAGGAGGTTCTTCATCGTCGTATCCTCCTCCATACTCGGGTTGAATATCATTATCACCGAAATCAAGACCGAGATCGAAACCAGCGTCGAATCCTCCCAAATCTTCATCTTCGTTCTCTCCTTGCAATCCGAGTTCACCATTGACGTCCTTGTTGAAATCGAGCGGGGCAATCGATCCTCGATCCGAAGAAAGGTGAGGTGCAGCGTCACGACCGAGTTCGACGGAACGATCACCGTCTTCGAATTCATCTCCATCTTCTCGAGTACGCTTCTTCGGTCTGCTGGGACCTGCGAGAGCATTGAGCTCGTCGTCGTCGTCGAAGATTGCAAAGTCGGCGTCGAAACCGAGATCGAGGCCAAAGTCGGGGTTGTCGATACCGTTCAAGTCATCGTAGTCGAAGAGATCAGCGTGATTGTGAGATTCGTCGAGGGTGATATCGGCGAGATTGGCGGTGAGAGCTTTTGCTTTTCCCTTGCCCTTGTCTTTGCTTGCATTCTGTTCGAGATACTTCTCGAGAGACCTGTTTGGAGCGTCATACATGTTCAGCGAATGTAGTCAAACAAATTTGAGAGTGCAAGATGAGACTGACCATTCACCCTCATCGAATTCGGCTCCAAGCAAATCTTCGAAATCTCCTCCTTCTCTTCTCAGATTGATATCCCTTCCACCTCGACCAGCCTCATCTCCACCTGCTTGTCCTTGTTGATCCTCTGGCAAATCGACAGCTGCCCTTCCCTCGTTCTGAAATGCCTTCTTGACCTTTCCGAGGGTTTCTTGAGCGTCGTCCAGGAGATACTTTGTTTTGCGAGAGTAAATCCTAGCGATACCGAGAAGTAGTTGACCGGAAAGACGAATCGCCATGGAGGCTAGTTGAGTTCCGAGAATGGATTGGACTGATTTTGGAATCGAAGTCGAGGTGAGGGCTTGTTTCGAGAGTTTGGTCGAGAGATGCGAGGCCATCCATACTTGTGCCAAAGCACCTCGCTTCGTGAGGAGGTCTTGATTGAAGAAGTTGGAGGCAGACATGGCGAAGGAAAGGAGGGGAAGGAGGTGAGAGTGAAGATGAGATCGGATGAGATGGTATTAGGTCGCGTCTGCAAATAGAATCAATCGGTCAATACGGATCTTGTGAGCGATTTGGGGCTGCTCAAGTGCACTACATGCTTCTAAAGGAGAGATGTCAATCAGATTTCCCGAAATCACTATTCACCTCGACTAGCTCTCATAGCCATCTCTGACAGTACTTTAAGTATATCTGAGCCTCCCACACTGGTGAACGAGGCTTCATAAGCTGCCAGGTTGATTCCCTGAAGGTTCCCGCCGATCAATCCTTCTTTCTCTCCACTCCTCCGAGCCTTGCGCAAGATATGAAGAGAATCACTCACTTAGTCTGATTATACTACACGTATTCCGGCTGCGTTGATACCCGTCCAGCGAGTTGTCGAGTAGATTGCCTTGTGATGAGATGGCTTGTTGTTTTCTGAAAGAGAGTAGAGGAAGGGCGAAGACCACTAGGGGAAGTGCTATAGACAGGGAAGAGCTAATTCACAAGAAGTTGGCGTGAAGCGGTCGTGAAGAGGTGGGGGAGAAAGTCAAGATGTGACGAAAGAAGCGGATCTTGAAAATTCTCGCAACCCAAGTCGAAGTCGAAAAATCACAACTTGCGAATTTGACGATATCGCCCTACAGTGAGCGCTCCTAGAAGCGTGCTATAGCGATACCGAGTTGGCTGTCCCTGTCACCCCTCGAGACAAGGCGTTCTCTTGAAGACAACGAGCGAAGAACCGAGATTCAACCGAAACGAAGCTGCGAGTCTCGTTTCGCATTCGAATTCGTTCGAGCAGCATGAGTTCATCCAATCAGCCACTTGCTCCAGCCGTTGGAGCGCCTCGGGCTACGAGAGGAAACGACTTCTTTGCGAGATCGACCGCTGTCCTGCGAGATGATAGAATATACTGACTCGAACACAGCTTTCTCGACACCTGGAATCGGACTCTCTGAGGATCACGATCGAAGACTTACAGCGGTACAAGCCAGACAGGAGAAAGTGAGATGAAGCTGAACGACGAATCTCGACCTCGATTCGAACGCTGCGAGATTTGCTCCTTCCACTGCATTAGAGTACGAGTTTCGTCAGGTTACCTCTCCAGGATGTAAGGCGCAGGCCTTGACACGAAAGATGCTTCGCAGAAACTTGTTCGGTGATCGCCTCTTTGACCTCTCTACAAAGAACCTGCACTGGTTCATTCGCTGCTGATCCTGCCCCGTGATCTCTCCTTGCGCGAGCGATCGTCTCTGTGAGTGAGCAAAAGTCTCCAGAGCTGCAGGGCGAAGGACAGTAAGACTTGATCTCAAAGGAGCGAAACAGGTTTGACTAGACACAACTCCTCTCTGATGTGATCGACGATGGAAGGGGAAGAGACAGTCAATTAGTACAGTCCAGGTACAGCGTCGAAGTGTCGCCGACCGCTGAAGCGAACGAGTACCGACTCAGATGAGCACGACCAAATACGAAAACGAAAGAATCGCTCAAATCGTCCCGTCCGTCGCTTTGATGCCTTGCCTGACTGTCTCTACATCCTTGCTGCGAGGCAAGGCTTTGATGCAAAGGAGCGATAGATGAAGAGGAGACCCCTCCTCTTCTAAATTTTGACCTTCGCATGGCCTTCGCAGGTGCTCAATTTCATGCTTCGTCGCGTTTCTCGACGATTTCGCATCCTGCAAGTCGACAGTAACGCTCCTGCACTTCTCTAGGAGTCATTGTCGATGCCCCCTTTGTCCTCCTTTCCTCGAGTGCACAATCCCCTTGATTTTCTATTCATCTTCTTCTCGATCTTCTCTCCTCCTTCTCCCTCGCCTCGGACTCCTTACCTTCCGCTATACTACTCTCGACCACCGACAGATCAGCAGGCAAGATCAAATTTTTAGGACTACACGAAGCTTACTCTCTCGACCTCTCTTCGAAAAGCAAACTCCTCCCAACACGTCTCTCGCCTCTCGACCGGCAGCCAAAAGTCCAGCAAACTACATGAATTCCAGTACACTACACGTTCAAGCTACGACATCGCTTACACAGCCTTTCGAAAACTTCCGCCTCCCGCGACTTGCTCGTTTCAATCTGAACCAATGTTCCCTCGACCTTCGACTCGTCTGGTCCAGTCTTGAATCGACCTGACAAACGTTCTACTCCTTTACCACTCCTCAGAGAGAGGTTGCTTCCCTTCTTACCACTTTCCTCTCCATCTACCACTTCCGACTTCGACTTCGCGACTTGCGATTCTTGAAAACGACACTTGGGACTTGAGGTTGAAGGAAGGTGGCATTTCGACTTTTGACCGGAAGAGAACGTCGATTTGAAGGTGATTGACGTCGTCGAAGGGGTTCAAGCTTCAAGGGTTCTACGCAGAAGAGATGGCGAGTTGAGGAATCGACGAGGAGGGAAAGTGAGAGGAAGCGCGTTTCCCAGGTGAGTTTATCCTCTTTGTTTGTTTTGATGGGAAGGAAAGAGCGTCGTTCCGTGGATACGGAGCGGTCAAGACGGGCTGTCGAGTTATCACCGCGAGGGTAATAAAAGAAGAGCGGGAAGTTAAGCCGGAAACAAAGGAAGCGGGGTGTGAGGAATTCCGTTGGAAAAGCTTGATGGGAGAAGCGCGTCTACAAAATTGTGACCTCTGGAATGCTCTTATCGTTCGACGCTAAGAAATTTCTGAGGAATGTAGCAATCAAGGGCACGGCGTAATTCAGCTTCGACCACGATTTTTCATATACTGATCCATTCGCTTACTTGTTTGCAGTGCACGACGCTATACTCGAACGAGGAAAGCGAGAAGGATGAAAGTAACCTCAACGAACGAAAAGTCAAAGCTTGCGAAGGAAGAAGCTCTCGAAATCGATTTCGGGTTACTCTTTCTCATCGAGCAGAATCCATTCGCCGGATTCGTTTTTTTCGCACTCAACGGTCGTCCTAACGAGAATCGACTCTAGGATTCACACCAGGGAACAGAGCCTGCTCTGCTTACCTCTTTCCGGTCTACGTTCGTCAAGAGCAAGGCCTCTAATACCGTATCATTTCAATCACTTCTTTTCCAACCGGTCGTCCGACATCGAAACTACTCCGACTCTCAACCCTCAAACTCTCAATTATTAACGAATGGCCTCTCGATCGAGGACGAAGAGCTTCGGGATGAACTTTCAATCAATCCCTCTCGATCAAAGCTTTGGCCGGAATTGCTGCCATGGCGTTTTGACCGCTTCGCTTCGATTTGCTGTGCTGTACTGTACTTCCGTCGTCGTCGATGTCGATGCTTGAGGACTCGGTCTATAGTCTCATGAACCCCTAGCGTCGGACCTCGTTTTTCACACAAAGTCTTTACCTTGTCTCGTCGACACTCTCGTTCGGCCTCTACTGATTAATGAAACGAACGAGGTCTATGAGAAGGACGAGGAAATCAATCACAACAGGTACCGTAAAACAAGNGACGATCAAAAAACTTCGATCGTACTTGTGGGAAGAAAACGCGGGCAGAACATCAGGTACGAAAGATGGAGAGGGTTCTTTTGTGAGTTTGACTTTCGTACGAATTTACAAAATCTGGGGAGAAGTTGGGAAACCGCGACGCGATTTGATCGGCTCTAGATTTCGTTGTTTTGATCAGGCAAGTTCGACCCAAAGACCTTTTGCAATCTTTCCGGATCTGGGTTTCTTCTTCTCCATATCCCTCGATCTTTCCCTCCGTACCTCACTCAACTCACTCGGCTCTCCATCCCTCAGGTTTTTTAACCAACTTTCACTCGTTTTCAATCTTCTCTTCTTCACTTTCATCACTTCACCACCTCCACCTCCTCCTCAACACTCTCTCTACTCTCTCGCATTCCGCCGACAGTCAACCCTCTTCTACTTACCTCGTCTATAAACATGCCTTCCTTCAAGACCTGCCTCATCTCCCTCGCCCTCGCGGCCCTCTCCTTCGCCTCTGTCAACGCTTCCACCGTTAACTCTGGTTAGTCTCTATTCTCTCTTTATCACTCCAGTCCTCACCCTCTACGCGTTTCTCTTCCTCGAGCTTTTTCTCTCTCTCGAAAAAAAGTGGCTTATCGCTGACTCTAAAACTCTCGAATCGTTTTTCTAGGTGTCGTTGCCCGTAACGTTGTTGAAGCCCGAGACGTGAACCCTTCCGCTGGTGTTGCCCGTCGATCCGCTGCCGCTAAGGCTCTCGCCAAGCGAGCTGCCGCCGCCGCCGCTGCCTCCAAGAACCCTTACTCGAAGAACTCTCCTTTCCTCAGGACCAAGGCTGCTCTCGCCGCTGCCCGTATCCGTTGCGGAACCAGTGAGTTTGACTTTCTTATTTTCGACAACACAAACGCGTGATCACGTGACGTTGTCGATCTATCTCAGCTATCAGAACTTGAAACTGACTCTTTTACCTCTCCCTCCTTTCCTCTCTAGACAACGTTTGCGAACGCCGAACTGCCGCTCCCCCCGCCAACGGTGCCTCCGTCTGTATCTCTGGAAAGTGCACTTACCGATGCAACTCTGGATTCGCCCCTGGAGGAGCTGATGGATCTCAATGCGTTGCTTCCGCCTCTACCTGCGCCGGTGTCGTAAGTTTCCTCCCTTGTTTTTTTTGCCTTATTTTTACTGCTACAACGGTTCGAAAAAATCTGACTTCTCCCCTTTTTTTTCTCCTTCCCACAGACCTGCCCCAACGTTCCCAACGGTTACAACACTTGCGACGCCGCTTCCGGTGCTTGCACTGCTGGTTGCAACGCTGGTTTCACCCTCTACGAAAACGGAGCTAGCAGGGCTTGCTTCGCTACCGCTTCCGACCCCGAGAACTGTGGAAACCCTGGTGTCGTCTGCCCTGCTTCCTACAACGGTATCGGATCCTCCGTCTGCCGATCAGGAAACTGCAGGATCGCTTGCCCCTCCGGTTACTTCCTCCGAAGGGCCAACTCTGACTCCAACCCTTAGTGAGTTTTTTCTATTTTTTTCGACTTTCGATTTTTTCTCAACTTCAGTCACTGACACTACCCTACCCTTCCTTGTTCCCTTACAGCTACTGCTACAACGGCTCAAACTCACTTGTCAACTAAACGAGCCTGAAAAGGTCGTCGTCGTTGTCTCTTCTGTTTTATAAAGTTTTTTTGTTCGGAAAATCATGGAATCTCGGAACCCTCTCCCTCCCTCCCTCTACTCGGAACCACCCTCTCTAGATCTACATTCTCTTTCTCCACTCGTTACTCACGACATCCTCCACGGCCGCATCCCCCCTCTTCACTCTCCCTCTCGTTCGATATTTCCCTCAAAAGGTCCATCTTCATTCCTTTCCTCGACCTTTCTGAGACGGGTAGGAGCTGATGGACGGACGTTTTACAAACCCCTTTTTATTTAATCATTTGCCGTTCCTACCCTCCTATCTCTCGTCGTAACTACTCCCTCCCTTTCACTACTAGTTGTACTTATCCCCCCCTCTTCTCTACCGCCTTCATATATCTCGGGGTTTGTTTCTTTGGTGACTCGAATGTGCTGCTATCATACGCGCATGTCGTTTTTCTTCTATTGCCTTTCTCTTCTGTCTCCTTGCATCGATAATCTGGATTTGCATAATATAGAGTAAACCAGTTCATATCACATCACTCGACTCGAGAGCTTCGTTCGTTTCGTTTGTTCGTTCTGTTCATCCGTCCCTCGAGAAAACCCGATACTCTCGCACTCGGACTTTCGAAAACACCCCTCTCACGCGACTCGCCTCCGCATTTCGATCAAAGTCGTCGACTTGGATAACGGGAGTAGCGAGACCAGACAATCTAACTCGAGACTCCAACAAGTAACACTCGAGGAGGTGAGAGAGACAAAGACCAAGCATTTCGTCTAACATCTGATTCTCCAGTTCTCCTTGTTCGACTCGCAGTTTTTGCTTGGTCGTGTGCAAAGAATGGGACGTCGATCATTCGTCGGACTTCTCTCAGGGACCCAATCTGAAGAGCTACGAACTGGTTTGAATTTCGTCGAGTCTCAGATCTCACACTACCATTTCTTCTGTCAAACGAAACTCTAAGCAATACATCTCTTTCTTCGGCGCCACGTCTCGAACGAATCTCAAGTTGTAATCTGGTAGTTGAGGATGTACTCTGAATCCGAGAACTTGAGTTGCTCGCTGTGGAGAGGATTGGGTCAGCTCACTCTCCGCTACCACGAAACGACGAGTCGGACTCACTTCGCAGATATCCTTCTCAGCTCCCTCGATATCCTTCGTAAAGCAGTAGCAATGTACTATCGGTAATCCAACTTGCTTGACTGCTTCCTTCGCTTCGTCTCCGTGTTGAGCGTAGAGCTCTCGATACAATCCTCGGTAAGAGTCCAAGAATTCGAGAGCAGAGTTCGGTAGATTCATGACGAAATGATTGATCAGTCGTCGAGGAGGTGAAGGGGTCGAAGGTTGAGCGGCGGGAGGGGGAGGAGGAGGTGTTGAGTTGGTCGTAGTTGAGGAAGAAGTGAGTCCTCGTGCTTCACGATTTCGTCGATTTCGTTCTTTCGCCGAAATAGGTGGGACATAGGTAGGGAAAGGAGTGTTCCAAACTGATAGGACGGAGGTTCGAATGAAATCTCTCGCATCTTCGTTTGCTGTTCGAACAGTCGATTCAACCTGAATTCGTTCTTAGCGCAATCAGTCGCTAAGCGTTATCGAAGAGAGTAAGAGGAGAAGCTCACCCTGTTCAGTTTGGCGTTCTCCGTCAAAGCCTCGGCACTAGCAGGATTCAGATCGCTCGCCATGACTCCACAACCCTTCTTTCCCGCAGGCACGGCGAAAGGTCCAACACCAGCAAAAGCGTCGCATACAACATCTTGAGGATCGAAAGATTCGACCAGTCGTGCGTGTTCAGTTTGTAACCGAGAGTTCCAGTAGACTTTCGAGAAATCGAATCGGAATCGACAGTCGTGTTCAGACTAAACCATCTCGTGTCAGCGCGAGCATACAGTACAGGACGTGAAGGAGACTGACCATCTCGACGAAGAAGTCTGGTTCTCCAGCGAGTACTTCCATCTGGAAGTTTCGGTAGACATTGTCAATCGTATCGAGTTTGTTGACTACTGTTCGAAGACTCTTGTTTTTCTGCACGATGCGAGAACCGTCAGTAATGAAGTCACCATCGAAGAGAGAAGTTCGACTTACATCGAGAATGACTCGACCGATAAGGTATTTGTGAGGAAGATATTGATCGCGGAGGTTGAGATGAGCTGTAAAACGATAGATCTGGATGAGCGCGAGCAAAGCAGGAGTAGTCGAAGGGTTACCTACCGATGTGACCGACTTGGGTGAAAGCACTAGGAGAGTCGGCGAGGAGTTCTTCGGGGAGAACAGCTTGCAGAATCTGATCTGTCGAGAACGAAGCGAGACTAACTGAGTTCCACTGAAACGCAGAGGGTTTAAAAGAAGAAACAGCGAGCTTACCTGATGTCCAATAGTCATAATCGAACGAAATAGACTCTTCCACTAGCTCTGCCTCGTGCTTTTCGAGGACGTCGAGGAGTTTTTGTGGAAATTTCGCTGAAAACGACTACCGACATCAGCCTCTCCTCGTCGATAGCAGAAGAGAAGGTACTCACATTTGTCTCCTGTCCGTAACAGCACTCTTCTGTAATCAGCAGAAGGATCTTGGGTGACTGCACCTATTCCCCTCATGCGAAGAACGAATCTACTCGAGTTGACAGTGTCAGCTCCCCTTCACTTCGAACTTCCATGGATGACTCACTCTTTCGCATCTTGCTTGAGGAATTGAGTAGTCTTTGAAGCAGGTAATCTAGCAGCGAGGAGGGATAGTTGCTGAGTGAATTTCGACTTGTCCAACTCTTTCATTCCCCGATTGATTGGGGGTTCGATAGCTGGTTGAGGTAGCGCTGTAGGTAGAGACATTCTTGAGAGTATACGAGCTAGGAATGGAAGTCGGTTCAGTAGCATACAGCGAGCTGCTGGAGGGAGGAAACACACTTCAAAGTTTTTTGCAACTCTTTCTTCTCTTCCCTTCACTTCACTTTCAACTTTCAACGAATATCGACCACTGTACTACTATCCTCAAGCTGATCATATGTATTAATAGGCTAGATCGTAAGTCTCAACTCCCGCTGTTTCGTTCCCTCCCTTTTTTTCTCCCCTTCTTCTCTCTTGGATATGATGGACAACACGTTCTATCCTTTTCGGAGGAAGGGCGTGTATGTTATCCCTGACCTAGTAAGGGGTTCGAGTACGCTCAACCCTTTCAACTGCCGACACTGTGTAAAACCCTGATCCTTCTTCTTCACCACCTGTTTCGACTATTTTTCACCAACTTTAGAAATTGCTAGCCATGAACCGTTACTGACCTCTCTACTTGCTTGCATTGGTCATAGATTCTTCGAATGGTTTAAAACGGGTTGCAAAAGGTAGAGTGATGGAGGAGCAATCATTTTGAGCTGGTAGCAGAGGATGTTGGAATCACATCGTTCACTCTCCTTCATTTCCGTCTACGGGCTTCTAGAGACGGCATCAGGCAATCGTTGAGCTCGATCGAATTGCTCCGTCGCTCGTGACTTTCGTTGGCACTTGCTTTGCTCTCATTACTTTTCGCATTCCTGCTTCGTTACGTCCAGACTTCTTTCGATTCGAGTGCGCTACCAATCCTCTCGCATTCTCACCTGATATCTACACTTGCTGAATTTGGAAGTCGTGCTCATTGTCGTCCCACGGCCGTCCGCAGATTAACGCGTGTTCGTCGAGAGGAGTAAGGACTCTCTTTCAGGAACGTTCTCAACGCTTATTACTCACCGCTGTTTGTCTCCCTTGAGCTGCTGGCGAATGAACGAGACGGAAGAGACGGACCTCAGCTACAACTGACATTCCGAAAAAGCGAACGAAAATGCCGTTCGACCCTTCGCAGGAATGTTGTAGAGGCATTTTCGTGTTGTTACGTTCCTCTGCCCTGCTGATACTTCCTGCTTGCTTCTATACATCCCCTGTTATCGATACAACGTCGACAGAACCCCTACAAGTCCTCTCGAATCACGCCGAAGACGAGAACCAAGCGAAAACGAAGTCGGATTTATTTTTCAACTGGATCGCGACAACCGCTTGTCCTAACAAACTGCAACTTCTCTCTCCGCCGTTTGACCTTTCTATCCACTTCTAGCGTATCTCGATCGATTTGAAGAGGAGGATCAGAAAGGGGATCGTTGATCATTTCGCAAGCTCCTCGTCCTCATTTCCTTGAAGGGGAGCCTGAGAGGTTCGGTTTCCTTCCTCCCCCCTTCCCTCGTCAACTCCCGAAAGAAGGTGAGCCATTCTCCTATTCATGAACTATCGAGAGTTGCTTAACTTTATCACTCTCCTCCAACAACTTCCACTCTTTCCTCATCTCCTTGAACGCAGATCATCAAGCGGGTTTCTCGGTGGAAACAGGGATCTCGATCTTAGGTTTGGTACTAAGAGTGTCAAGGTATTTGGTAGCTCACTGTGAGTGCTCTCTCTCTCCCTTCTCCCATTGTCTCATCCTTCAACCAACACTGCACCGCTTTAACCCATCTCCCTCACAAGCTGATCAGACTACTATACTCGCTTGTCATAGACCGCAACTACGACCTGTACCGAGGTTCAAACAAGCTGTCGTCAAGTGAAATCACCTGCGGACCAGTACTACTTTTTCCCGCGATTCGAACCTCCTATCTTCTTTCTCCTCCCGCTTCTCGGCATCTCCGCACCATCGTAGCTCGGTCCCGAGGTCCTTTACCGACTAGGCATACCCCCTTTCGACATCTCTTCTCTGTCCCTCCTGCTCTCCTCTTCTCTCGACCTCTCTCACTTAGTAGCCCACTTTCGCCCACCTCGCTTGTTCCCATCTCCAGAGTGAACCGATGGCTACTGCTGCTACCAGTATATATGCCCTCCCCCTTCCCTTCTCAGCTTCGACATCCTCCTTTGTTCCCTCCCAAAATTCAACTCGGCGAGTCCTTCGACCAAGTGAACCCACTTCTACCACACCTTCCACTCCTTCATTTCCCCTATTCGCTCGGATCACTTCACTCTCCTTCAGCTCAAACTCGACAACATCGAAGAAGGACAGAGAGAGGAGGATTTCATTCGGAGGAATCGTTGGTATAGACGCGACTTCGAAGGGGAAATCAAAGCTCGAATCGTCCACCTCTGCAACACCAGATCTCAGGAGATCGAAGTCGGCTAGAACATCCCTCCTCGCCGCAGCCACTCGGAGATTGTCTACTTCGAAATCTGGCACTTCTTCCGACCCTCGATCGAGGAGAACCTCAACTCGCGATATTTCGAGACCGGTCCTGCAAGAGCAACCGATGGAGGAGGATTCAAAAGCTTTCATGAGGGATTACCAAGCGAGAGCACCATTGTTCGCGATGTCTTCGCCAGAATTAGGTGGAATCTCGAGCGAGGAGGAGGAACCAGGGAGGAACGGACAATGGGCAAAGTGGCCTCGAGCAGAAGCTGGTGAAGGGTCAGGACAAGATAAGAAGGAGATGAGGGAGAAGGTAGCGCCGACGAGTCCGATGGTCAAATGGAGGAAAGATGAAGGAGGCTCGTCGACGTTCTTACCGCTCACGCCGAAATCTCCCCAATCCTTCGATACAATCGACGCCCCCTCCTCTTCATTCTCCGCTTCCGACTGCTCCACGGCTGCGACCTCGGTTTCTCACTCTCACTGTGCCGAGTTCCTCTCTCCTCCTCCTCCTCGAATCGAAACTCTCCCGCTTCCCATTGATCGCAGCAGCTCACCTCCGATCGACGAGGCTACTCGAAGAGCAAACCGTGAACAAGCTTTGGCCAAGTTGACGACTCCGACTCCAACGAAAACTCATTTTCTCGAAACCGAATTCGATGCCTTCCCCTTTCCTCGGGTACCAACCCCTCAACTCGAAGTTGATTCAACATCAGCTCCACCTCCTAGACCTACCCGCAAACTTCCACCCTTACCCGTCTCATCAGGCTCTCACTCTCATATCGTTTCACCGACAACTCCTCTCTCTCCCCCTCCACTTCCTCGCTCAAACAGCGTCAATCTCCATCCTTCACCCTCGGTCGCACTCGATATCGATTTCAAAGGTCGTCTTCTCCGTGCTCGTTCGACACACTCAACTTCTCCTCCTCCCGCACTTTCTGCTTCGACTTCAAGTTCAAGTTCGACTCAACTCGGTTCTTCGGTCGGTGGATTCTCTCCTCCCTCAAGTCGCTTCTCCGATTGGAACTCAAGAAGGAGTAGCGACACGAGCTTGAGCCTGAGCATCAACCCTCCGACTCCCGAGAAAGGACCGACATTCATTACTTCGCCAACAGATTTCTACGGTATCTCTGATCGTAGACACGCCGAATCGGCTGTAGATGTCCTTGCTATCGTGGAGGAGGACGAGTCACCTCTTCGTATTCCTTCGAGACTAGGTGGTCGAGTCCCAAGCGTCAAACGTTCAACGGGGGCGAAATCCTCGGTTTCTCCGGTTCGACGATCCTCATCGAGACGTATCAGTCTCGATAGTACCTTGGCCTCACCTCCTCGTGGATCTCAACAAGACGTTCTCATAATCCCTCGTACTCGTTCTCGACCTCCAAATTCCTCTAACATCGCTCGACCTCACCTTAGCGAAACAAATCGTACCGTCAGTTCTGGAGTCGTCGTTGAGCCTACCCGATCGGAGAAGGAAGAATTTGGATCGAGGTTCAGTATCGGAACTGGGATGAGGCCCTCGAGTGGAGGAGGAGGAGGAAGAGTCAATTTCGTCGAGACACCTTCTCCTCGATTACCTCCAACTTCTGCTGGAGACGACATCATTCCTTTCCCCTCCACTACACTCGCTTCCTCCGGTAACCGAGCCTTTTCGCCAGCTAGGAAGCCTCACAAACGAGCAAACTCAGAACTTCACATCGATCAATCACTCGCTCGTTCGAATTCAAGTTTCGATTCACCTCCGCTGGCAGGACTTGGGATTGGACTTGGCTCACCACCGACGAGGTCGAGACATGAGAGCTACTCTCCTGAGGTCGATGATGCGGGGGATGCCTTGAGGGCTAGGAGAGCGAGTCGAAGATTGAGTGGTCAAGCTGCGAGAACGAAGCTAGTACTTCGAGAAAAAGGGAAACCTACTTTGACCTATGTACGCATTCTTCTCACTCTGACCTTCGCTTCACTCGAGACTGATAGGTCTTTTCTCGTGACAGCAACTCGGAGAATGTATCGGAAAAGGTCAATTCGGAACTGTTTATCGAGCTCTCAATCTCAACACGGGACAAGTTGTCGCTGTCAAACGTATCCAACTCGAAGGCAAGACTGAAGCTGAGATCGATGAACTCTCGAACGAGGTCTCGCTCTTACAACGACTCAATCACCCTGCGATCGTTCGATATCAAGGTCTTCTTAGAAGTGAGAACTATCTAAACATCATTCTCGAATACGGTAAGCTCTCCATTTCTCCCGCGCCCAGTCGTCAATCGGCACTGATCCGGTCTTCTCGTGCAGCTGAATCTGGATCGCTTCAAACGACACTACGTCAATTTGGTCAACTTCCGGAAGGATTGGTTGCAAGCTACGTCGTCAAGATTCTCGAAGGTTTAGCTTACCTTCACGAGCAAGGAGTAGTTCATTGCGATCTCAAAGGTGAACTCCTACTCCTCTATCCAGATTCTCCTGCGCAAGCTAACATCTTTCGTCGTTTTCAGCCGCAAACATCCTCTCGACCAAGACAGGCAACACGAAACTCAGTGACTTCGGTGTCTCGCTCAATCTTCACGCTATCAAACACACTCAAGGATTCGGAGGAGCTGCGAAAGACGTTCAGGGAACGCCAAATTGGATGGCTCCTGAAGTTATCGAGATGAGAGGAGCTTTGCCTGCTTCTGATATTTGGTCACTCGGATGCACAATATGTGAATTGATTGAAGGAAGACCACCTTATGCCGATGTAAGTTGCACTCCTACTCTCGTCGTTGGTTCCTCCATTAACTGACTTTTCGATTTTCTCACAGCTCGTCGCGATGAGTGCGATGTTCCGAATCGTCGAAGATGAGAACGGACCTCCTGTACCCGAATCGAGTTCAGATGAGCTACGAGCTTTCCTTGCCAAGTGCTTCAAGAAGGATCCGAGAGAACGTCCGACTGCTCAAGAACTCGCCGAAGATCCCTGGTTACTTCAACACTTTGTGCCTCATCAGGTGAGTTGTATTTCAACTGCACGCTATTTAGACGTTTTGTTAATCTCATCAACTCACAGGATCTTCGACCTCAGGACTCTCTTCCGTTCCTGCGTCGAATTTCGGGAGATTACCAAAAAGCCCGCCTCTCTCTCGACATTTCTCGACCAGTCTCGCCCATCTCGACTCAGCTACACGACGCACCCCTCAGCTTCGAGTCACTAGTTCCGCTCGAGGCTCCGAGACTACCCTTCGCTAAAGATGCTGGTCTCAAACGAGATTCGCTAGATTCGGGTTACATCGCAAGTGAGGAAACGCCTAATGTACGCTCTTTCCTTCTTCAGTCGTATAAGTATATCGCTGACTTGGAGAGTGATTCGTAGTCTCCTGAACGGGCTACCTTCCTTCTAGCTACCGAAGAGACGCCAGAGACGCCTCACGATTGGATCCGTAGCAGTTTCAGTCGAGGTAAGCTCTTTCTCGTTGCTATCTTATCGGCTTATGCTGACGCTCGTAACGTCGTAGCCGTCGAATGCAAGCTCTGCGGCGAACATACGAAACGTCACGCCGTCCTCTGCTCTCGATGTGGCTTGGTCTCTCATCGACGTTGCACCGAGTTTGCTCCGACGTGCGACCTTCGAGGTCAACTTCTTGGGAAAACCAAATACCCGCTCTACCCTGCGGCTACTTTCTCCTCGACCTCCGCTCCCCCTCCTGCCAGTTTCTCTTTCAGCGATTACATTCCAGGTTTCTCCAAATCTCGCCGCCCTCGACCCACTCCCTCTTCCTCCGATCAGAGCGTAGAACCTGTCTCTCCGCCCTCTCAGTGCGCTGGAAAAGCCGCGAACGTCAGACGTAAACTCTCAAACATGCTTCCTTCGACGAAGCCTCGCACTCCGGAGCACACTCCTCCTCATTCGCTCACTCGTACCTACGGTGGCATCCTCGGACGCAACTGTTCCTCGACCAGCGTAGTCACTCGTCGACAGGAGAACAGCAGCGGATCCAGTATCGTTATCGTTTCCGCCGACGATCTTATGAGTGCACCAATCTCGACAGAAGTTTCCAAGGGTCGACTCGACAAGAAGAAGAGTCACGTCAGAACGCAATCTCAACCCGTCAACAAGGTCAAGAAACCCGAAGGAGATTGTGTCGTTCAGTGATATTCCTATCTCCCCTCTCTCCGCTTATACCTTCAAGTCTTCCTTTACACCCCCTTTCGACTTTCTCTGTCTATACCCTTTGACCACACACGCTTACCCTTACTGCAAACCTTTTCTCATTGGCAACGTCCTTTTCGGATTTCTCTCTCCTGTCTTTGTTTAGCTTCTTGTTCTTCCCCTTGACCACTTACAGACGTTGTTGCTTCTCTTTTGCATTTCCTGCTGCGCTGCTTCTTTACCATTCGCATTTCTTGTATCCACCTTGTCACTTCTTTTTGCAGCGTTTCTCAGTCCCTCTGCCTTGCCTCTGCCTCCCTGAAACTTGATAACTCTTTCCTACGCCCGCTATCGAAATCGAAGAGTAGGGTTGTAAAGGAGTGACTACGTTGCGGTACTAAACAAGAAATCAATAGTGTCGATAAAACTGCTTCTTCTTCTTCGTCTCTATACAGATCATTCCGAGTCTATCACAACTCATGGGTTTTTGCTTCCAAAGTCGGGAGAAGCGTCGAGGAGAACTAACACGAAGAGGAAGCGGAATCAGTGAAACGTTAATATCGAAGAGGGAGCGAAATCAGACTTACCCTTCAAAGCGTTTCTCGCTCTCACTCTTGCGATATCCTCCTCTCTCGGTAGGAGATCTGAGAGACTTGTTTGAGGGTCGGGGAAGGGGAAGTGCTTCTTGAGGTTCTCGTAAGCGACAAGAGTGACACCGAATTGAGGCGAACTTCGGAGAACACGGGCAGGTCCTCCCTTGAACAGCGCTCGAGGTCCTTCTTCCGAGACTGCGATTGCGAGAAAGACTCAGTCAGTCTTCGAAGCTATGGATGAAAGGAAGGTACCCGAAACTTACGAATCTTTCGGAAAGCATCTCCAACTCCTTTGTACGTTGATTCTCCCTTTCTCGCTTCCGTTTGTAACCTCGTCTTGATGACGTCGGCAGGTGTCGTCAAGTATGCAGCGGGCATACCGGCGATGGCAGCAGCAGCGAGCGCTTCTCCATAAGATAAGACTTTGCCATCGCGTCCGTCGTGGAAAACGTCCTTCTTCAAATGAGCGTGCCTGTGAGCCGTTGGGACAAAATAGTCAGTCACACGATACATGGCAAGAGACTGTTACATGTGCCAATCGACTCACGCCGGGAAATAGATAGCTGAAAAGGGAACATCTCGAGCCAAACAAGCAGTCGCTCCTCGATAGAGACCGATCAAACCGAGTTGCTTGACGATGTGCAGGGCACCCTGTCGAACGTGGTTTCCGACTACTTTCGCATTCTCTCCTTGCATCTGTAATCGAATCTTGACGATTTCGAGAGGGTTCGTGAAAACCTGAAATCGCGAGCGACAGGCGAAGTTTAGTTCACGGTAAAGAGTTTCGAAGCGAACAGCTCAAACGTACGACTTGACATCCTCCTGCAATACCACCAGCAGCCAACTCCCAACTCAGCTTGATCCTTCCAGTGTTCTTGTCCGTCGCGTATTCTCGCATCAGATCGTTGACAGTAAGCTTGATAGCTTTCTCAGGCGCGACACCCTAGAGATCCGACGCTTGTGAGCTTGGATCAAGTCGAGAGCGAAGGTATAGACGAGTGAGACGTACGATTAGTTGTGGAGGAAGACCTCGGTAGAATCCAACGAAACCTTCGTTTTTGTAAACCTTCTTGACGCAATCGATCGAGTTCTTGTATAGCAATTCTCCTACTACTTTTGATCGTTGGTTTTGCATTCGTGTCTGTGAGTGGAGTGAACACAAGTTAGCGATCAAGAACAGAAGCCGCTAAGTGCAGTCACAACGTACTTTTGTTAGATCAATAGGGTAAACAGCGGTAGCTCCGAGGGCACCAGCAAGACCTCCAAGTGAGAAGTAGTAAGCAGACTATAGACAAACGGGAGTTAGTCTCGGATTAGCAGAAGACGAAGGCAGGCAAATCGTCGAAACTGACCTTTCCGATCTCATGTAAAGCTCCTCCCGACACCTTCTTCCTTCCCTTCTCCTCGTAAGTAGCTCTCGGAGGACCCCATTTCGGATCCAATAACGCATTGAAATCCCTCAATCCGAGTCGTTGCTTTCCTCCTTGCCCTGCGAAGTGGAAAATGATTGAAACCTCCATCGGTGAGAAGGTACCGTATCGCATTGTTCGAGAAGCGTGGTCAACAAAGTCTCGTTGAGTGATCTTGCCGTCGGGAGATTTGGCACAAGATTCTCGAAGAACCTTTTCAACCAAGTCCATATCGCGAATGACCTGTACTCGACCAGGAATGGTCAGATGATCATCAAGTAAGAGAGAACGACAGCTGACATACGTTGTGGAAAGCGATACATTCTGAATAGCTGACTTTTCCACCGGGTGAGGTGAATCTTGACAGCTCAGGAAGTTGCTTCAAGACGGCTTCGGAGAGCTTGTGGCGGGATAAATCGACAATGATCTTCTGGAAATCTTCAGGATCGATGTACCCATCTTGATTCTTGTCGAAATGGTGGAAAGCTTGACGAAGCCGTTCACCTTGGAGACCTTTCATCAATTGAGTGAATTCGCTGCCGACACCATGTCTGTCAGTCTTCGAAATCGATCCAGCTACAAGTGAGAGAAACCCACTTGAATCCCAGATAGTGTCCAGCTTTTCCTTTTCCAAGATACAGAGTGACCCAAGGAGAATCAAAGTTGAAAGGGAGAGAATCGGGTCCGTTGAGCGAAGTGAGAACCTCCTTGAATTCGTCAAATGCGACTTGACCATTACCATCAGTGTCGAAATATCGGAAAGCGATCTGTATCAGGCGGATCTAGCGTGAGTATAGCGAAATTTGAGAGAGGAAAGCGAAATTCATCTCACATCAAATTCAGCAGCAGGCTGTTTCAGTAAACCTTGAAACGCAATGTAATCATCCCATGACACTTTGCCAACTTTCCGACGATCTGCAACCTTGAAAAGAGCTCCGTATTGCTGTCGTGAGATGTGAGCGAAATCTTGTTCTGGTGCGATTGCGGTAACAAAGTCGGTTTCATTGACGTAGCTAAGGAGCGAGTGTCGTATCAGTATCGAGAGAGAAGCATGCGAGGTCGCAAAGAGGGTGGACTGACTGTTCGCCTCCCATACTGTCTGGAGTCGCATAACGATGGAAATCTTTCCTCCAAGTATCTAATTCTTTTGGGGTCGTACCTTCTGGAATCGACGTTGGTGTAGGTACTGCAGATTCTGGAGTAGTAGAAGGAGGTGGAGGCGCCGAATCGCAAGCAAGGGGATAAACTACGTCGGTTTCGAATGTCAGAGCCAAAGTGTCAATAAAACTTGCTGCTTTCAATAGAGTGCGCTCATCCGACAGCCTAACGCTATCCCCTTGATCCCAGTTGATCGTCTCGGATTGCGCCCACTCCCTTTTTCACCGTTCCCTTTGGTGATTTCATAACCGGTTATTCCCTCTGCTCAAGCTCCCTAGCTGTCCCTGAGCCCACCCGACCATCTCTGTAGCTGGACTACACCTTTCGATCCATCTAGTGACCCGGTAGAATCCGCTAATTGTCGGCATTTGAGTGGTTGATGAAACTCGGCGAATGGAGGAAGTCGGGCAAAGTTAGAGAGGAGGAGAGAAGCGGAGAGTATCACTCACGGTTCAACATGATACAGAACACCAATAAGGCACAATGAGCGAAGCCGCGGGACTGTGAGGGGGAGGGAGAGATGTCGTTTCTCCACGCTTTTTTGAAAAAAGTGAGGGGGTCAAAAGTGTGGTGGGGCGCGAGTTCTGCCTCTTTCCCTGTTGTCCTATACGATCAGCGGCTGATACTCGCGATGTCACAAGCAACTAAAGAAGCGAGAAGGAGTGAACCAGTATTTCGGAAATTTCGCAACTTCGATTCGCAACGACCTCATTCCTCGCCTCTACAGACTTCCTTTCGCTTACAAGCTACGCACAGCGTCTCCTCTCGTCGATACCAACGTCAGAGGAGGTGAACACGTGTCGACCGGAAGTTCCGCGGTCCATCATGAGGACGCTGCTCTTTCTGACTTTCCCTTCTCTCTCTCTCCCTCTGTTCACCTTTATTCTGGTTCGGTCGACGGAGAGTGACTTGCGCTCACTGCGATGACTTCACGTAGCGCAACCTTCACCCTACCTCGATACACCGCTCCGAGTCGTCGACTTTCTTTAGCCTCTCGGCCCTCCGACTCTGGTTCACTTCTGGACGACAAGGGCGCAGTTCGTGGGGATACGGGAAGAACATCGACGGATAGCATGAGCGAGTCTGGATATGATACCGTAGATACTGTGAGTTGCCCTTTTTCACGTACTCAAATTGCTCGAATGAGCGTGGGGAGATAGATGTACTCTCTCTCAGGCCCACGGGCCTACCTGTTTCGGTAATATTGACCCTACTTGAGCGACAGGACGAGTATGCGCCTCCAAAAAGGAGTCTTGAAGAGTGCGCTTCGACTTTCTACGATCAGGTCTGTTTCAACGTCTCTCATCTTGCCATATTTAGCCTGTACTAGCCAGCTGAGATCTATAGATATTGACAGGCACAAGGAGTTAGCAACCAGCTTGAACCATTGAAGGCGACTTACGATTCGATTCTCGCTCTATCGTCTCGACTTCTCGTTCTCCATCCAAACGATATCGCAACTCCCGAGCTCGCCCTCGATCTCCGTGAATCACTCCTTCACACCGCATCGACCCTGAAAGTACTCGATTCAAACTTGTACGACTTGTGGGAGTCAGAGGAAAGGGTTAGGATCGCTTGCGAAAAGGGAAGTTTCTCAATCGAGGGTTTGAGAGGTTCACAATTGATGATAGAGGTTGAGAGACGAGACTTAGAGGTTCAAGGATTGATCAGGAGGATGAGGAGGAGATGTAAAGACATCAAAGCTGAAGCGAAGTGGGAAAGGGAGGAAAGAAGGGAGGTTCGCGAAGAAAAGCGAGAACCGGTCGGAGTTGACGACTATCTGGAAGGTGGTACGGATTGTCCAGTAAGTGCTACCGGGCGAGTAAGCAACAGTCTTGGAAAACTGAACTTACTCCTTCGATGTCTTTGCAGGATTTGACCAAGAAAGATTTCGTTCACGCTTCTCGATGGGTTGTAACAAACCCTTTCACGATCCTTTCCAAGTTACTAGACAGCTTGAGAGCTTTGAAGATCCCCGAAATGGTGAGTAATAGCCTTAATCGAACAGAGAGATGGGTCTCCAGACTGACCTCTGCCTCAACTTTGCGAAACCGACAGGCGGCTACTGCTCAAACTCCCTCAACCTTCGTCGCCAATCCACTCAGATCTTCCCGACGCACTGAATCATCATCTTGTCAGCCCGAGACACCCTTCGCTTCCGCGCCTCTCCTGTCCTCCAACCCAACGCCCGTTGGAAACGGTCGCAAACCTCTTTCCAACTGGAAATCCGAGATCCTGCGCGGCGCACCTGCTCGTCCCACCGCTCTCCACAAGTCGTTCGATCGCGTCTCTGACAAGATGGGAAAGGATTGGGTCGATACGAGAGGGAAGAGCGGGAGAGCTAGAGCAGAAAAATGGTGAGCTCGAATTTCTTCCCGAGACGGGACGATACGAATTCGAGGGGTTATACTTACCTTCATACTGAGTCGATAGGATTGTTATCGCCTCACTCGCCCTACTACCATTGATCCTCATAGCCGTCTTCGTCGAAAAGCTATTCAGTTCCTCCTCTTCTTCTTCCTCCTCCAAGTCCTCCGACACTTCTTTGACGACACTATACCCTACTATGATCAATCAAGGCGAATCGTCAACCATGGAGGGCAGTCCACTTTCGTCGAACTTGGCCAACTTGAGGAGAAGAGATAGTTATTGTTTGGATTCTCAACTTGTATAGGTTCTTCACGATATCTTGTAATATCTGATCCGTCGTTTTGTGACTTCCAGAATTGTCTTCGTCGTCGTCCGCGGTTTTCTTCGGAGTTCTCCTATCTTGACTTTCTCCAAACTTTCTCTTCTTTTCCTTCTCTCCCCAACCTCCCGCTCTTGTTCATCCCTCGCTCATCGTCGCCAATGGCCTATCCACGTACTTCAGATCCCTTCGCAGCAACCGGTCATAACACGATTGTACGTTCCCCCTCTCCTTCCTCCCCTTCTTTTCCGTGCTCAGTCCCCTTTGGTTTGTGCAGCCACCAGGAGGATACGATACAGATCTCCACTCGGCGACTCCAGGTCGTACTGGAAGTGCACCTGGAACTCATGCGACGAGTACTCCAGCAACGAGAGTTCCACCTCCAACTTTGGGACCCGCGAGTTTGAGCGGGAGAACGGGGACGAGCGGGGGAAGAGGAAGGAAGACCCCTTGGTACCTCAAGACTGCATGGATCGTCGCTTTGATCGTCTTGCTGTTGATCGCTGTAAGTCGCGAAAGGGGGTTGAGAGGGAAGGGAAGAAAGGAGGAGAGCTGACGAAGTCTTGTTTGTTTCGTATAGCTTGGATTGGGAGTTGGTTTGGGAGTAGGATTAGGGACGAAGAGCAATAGCACAAGCTCGAACGGAGCTGCGGCAGCTCAAGATGGTCAGTTTCATCTGTGTTCGAGCGAGATCTCTTTCGAAGTGAGCTAAATTCGAAACTCACTTGAACAGGTACCGCTTCCACTGTCACATCCTACTCTACTTACTCCTCCATCGTGACTGGCTCCCAATCAACGACTATCGTACCTATCATCGCAACCAACACCCGTTCTCGAGACGCCTCGGTAATAATCGAAACGATTGGAGGTTCGACAGTGACTGCAATTCAACCAGGTACTCAAGGAGCGGGTTCAGGCGTAGTCGTCACTGTATCAGAAACACTACCTCCAAGTCAGTTCGATCACTAGTTTCAGTTTGATCGAAAGGAAATAAACTGACCTTGTCTTCGTCGTGACAGCTACTCGAACGGAACTCGTCTACGTCACAACCTTCCCTTCGACGCAGACTATCACCACGACTCTGGCTGGAGGAGTTGCGGACACCGTATTCCAGACCGTCACCTTTCGAAGAACCGTCACTGCTTTGGCGACACAACGAGCGAAAGCCTGAGGGGAGCGGCGTAGAGATGAGACGATGTGAGGTCGGTTAAAGAGCAGCCCGAAGCGAGAGGCGGGAGGAGATCAGAGGCCGAGAGAGTTAGAAGGAGGAATCTAAACGAGTTTGCGATCGATTCCTATACCACCATTCGTACTTCTTCTATTACTAAGTTGCGGTTACTACTATATCTTGTCATCATTTCAAGCCTAATATACTCGTTCGATATTTGAGTTCGCATTGTCGCCGTTGAGAAAGTCGAGTGAAGAGGATATCGTTTCGTAGTCTACGAAACTATAGCTCTGCGTCAGTGGTTACCAACTTGGGAGTAGAGTTCGTTGGCCTAGTTGATTTACCGTTTACAGCTCCTTTCGCTCAGGGATATCGTAATCCTCCGGTCCCAGGTCAAAATCGAGGGTGAAAGTATCAAGATCTCCATTCTCGTGGTACTGGACATAGCCTCCAGTTTTTACCTCCTTCTCTACCTTCGGTGTGGCATAGAGGTCGTCGTGTTGAGCGCGCATACGAGCGTGGAACTCCTCGACGTCAATGACTGATTTACCCTCTTCGTTCTTGGTGTAGGGAACTCCGACAGTCTGATCTGCTGATCCATCATGTCCAGGGATCCTGATATAGATCAAATCCTCGTTGGTGGAGATGGCGGGAGATCCGGCGGCGAGGGTCACGACAGCGACGACGAAGAGGGAGAGGTTTCGGAGGAAGTGCATGTTGATTGAACTATACTGTGGCAGCGACGATACGGGTCAGCGACATCACACAAGGTGGTCAATTCGAGAGGTGTCCACTCACCGAGAGTGCGCGGGGATTCTAGTCGCTCAAAAGGAAGCCTTACGAGAAGGAGTGGTTGAAAGCAAGAGTGAAGCACCATCGTGACTTTCCCCCATTTCCCTCCCTTGTGGTCTCGTAGACATCGATCTACGTCCGGCACTTTTTCCTGCACCTTCCCTTCCGACGCCTATAGATAGGAAATAAGGTTCGAGGGGAAAGAGGGAGAAACGAGATCGGGGCAAGTACTTTCCGATTTGGCTTCCGGTTGACGCGAGCGGCTCCTGAAGCGGGAGTGCAATTGTGAAAGCTCATATCAACATGTCGAAGTAAGTGCTCAAGCATCTACGCCGTAGAACTCGAGATGATGAGGGGAGAAACTTTGGAAACCGCGGGATCGACAACAACGAGCGGGAACAGTAGGAGGAAGCTCTGTCTACCTGTACAGAGCTCTGATAGTATAACATTGAGCTGTACAGAGTCTCCCGAAGCATTTCTGAGGGCTGAGAGTGAAGCGTATGTAACGAAAAGATGAAACTCCAACTCCTCGCTTCCTCTTCCACCTTGGTCGATCCACCAAAGTAGCTATATGCTCTCACACCTAGCCCCTACTCTCCGTCCAGCTCTCACAGTCTCGAAATCTCCCGTCCCCTCTCGTCTCCTTCCCCACTTCACTCCTAGACTGCGACTCTTCTCCATGTCCTCGACTATTCAACACGCATGGGGAGAAAAGATGCCGAGACAAGCGGAAGAGATGTCTACTTTCTTGTGTGTCTGTCCTGATTTACCTGATAGTAAAAGGTTCGTTTCTTCTTTCTTCGCATCCTTGATCTAGACGGACCTGCTGATGTCGTCGGCGGAAGAAAACAGAATGTCAGTGAGACCTCAACATTTAGCAGATGCGAAAATCGGTCATGAGAATGGTTGGATTGGTTCGTCGATTGATTCTTTTCTAGATTTCGCTGTGAACTCGTTGATGTAAGTGAGGACGTTGTCGAACAGTAAAAGCAGGAGCTACATTCTCCGACGATACACGACAAAAGATGACGGGTTCATGGTTCTTGTTGAGGGAGGAGAGCAGTGAGGGAGCGAGAGAGAGACTTTCGAAAGATATCTATACTACCGGAGGTGAGTTCGAGCTCGGTCTCAATTAGTCGCGTGCTCTAGCTGACGACTACGGTGTCGAGCCTTGATCGCACAGGCGCGTGGGATATCAAAAACGTGAGTCGATTCTCCTCGAATTCCGATGTTGCGAAAACTGAATCTCTATTCTCTCCTCTGTTTCCAGGCTACGATCACTCCCGTTGCTGTAGCGAAGCATTAGTTTTCAGCGTAAATCTCTTACATCATTATACACTGCAAAAGCAAGAGTTTCGACGTCCCCTTCCGTGATTCGTTTTGCGAGAAAAGCCAATCCTGCCCTCTCAAATCTCTACATTTTCCCCTCCTCTGCCTCCCGCAACCTCTTTCTCAGATCGATAAGTAATCCCACGAGGAACCAGATCAACATTTTCAACTCGTTTGACCCTGTCGGAAACCGCTCGTTCGAATTCGAGGATTGATTCTGCCGTGTTTGCGATTGCGACGGCAAGGGCTCATTCTCTCTATTCGGATCGAAAGAAGCATCTGTAGCATAACACGAGCTCTTCAGTCGCGAGGGTCACAGAAACCCGAAAGTAACGCGAACCGAATAGACGAACCATTTTTTCTTTTGCGGCTGTGCGATTCCTCCTTGACCCCTTGCGATGATGGAGCAAACAAGAGCTCATCCGACGTCGAGCTATCATTCGAATGATCGAGGTGATAAACTCTGAAGATCTTGACTGGTGAAAGATCGAGAGGGATTGAATGATCGTCGTCTTCGAGAGGAGGAGGAGGGGTGCAAGGTCGGCTGGGTGGATCTTGACAGGAGGAAGTCATAAAAGTCGCTTTTGCTTGAGTCGAGTTTGTCTCGAGATCGAGTTGGAGATGAACAGGCAGAATGAAGGCGAAAGGAATGCGGTTTTTGGAGAGTTGGAGCGAACAACAAAAATCATATCACAACCTCGCAACACGTCTCTCTCGCGTGAGCTCGTTAGATGAAGTATAACGAAAGGATTGACGGATGAGAGATACGATTACAAACATCTGTTGAGAGAAGGGAATTGCGAGGAGAAGAACTGAAAAAAACGAAAGAAAGAAAAACAGATTTGAACAACTACGAAAGGTGAAAGGGGATTACTACTTGCGAGGATTTCAGACATTCATAGACATGGAGCAGAAGGGTAGGCAAAGAGGAGAGCACGTTATGTTAATGAAATAACAAGTAATCGTTCCGAGAACTATTTACAAAGACAAAAAGAGGTGAGCTCCTAGGGAGGTACATCACTTCCACCTGCTGGACTCGCTAGTTCGACAATGAGTCTCACAGCGCACTCCAAGAACAAGTAAGGGCTCGACACTTCCGTTGCCGCACCTCGTTTCTTCGTAGGTTGTAATTGACTGCCTCCTCCTCCGCCAGTTGAAGGATCCCCCGCTCTTCGATGACCCAACAAATCAGGTTTACGAGATCTCAATTCGTCGGCCGTATTCGGTCCAGGAGGGGATTGAGGTAATGAACCGGTGTAAGAGGAACTAAAGATCGAGTCTGCGGTTGTTTGTTGATGAAGTGAGGGAGTCACCATTGGCGAAGGTTCGTGAGAGTTGGGGGCGGTCAAGGGTGTAGGGAGTGAAGAGGAAACGGCCGAAGATAGGTTCGATAACGAGGAAGATCCTTCAGGTCGAATAGGTCGGTAACCGAGATTTCGAAAATCGACTAGATAGTTTTGATCGTCGATTCGATACAGTTGTAAATCCATTCGAACCTAATTTCCCAATTTTCAAGTTCGTCAGTTCAATGTCGTCAAAACGTGAGCTAGAGAGAAAGAAAAGGGGGGGGGGCTCACCATGACATCGTCCATTCTACATCGAGTTTCAACGAAATACAGTTCTTGAGCTTTCTTGACTCTCTCCTCTTCCTCCCTCCTCCTCCTCTGTTTCTCACTCTCATCACTCCTCTCCCTCTCTCGATCTTTCCTCCCTTCCTCCCCTCCTACTCCTTCCTCCTCCCCATCCCCGTCTCTAGGTTTCGCTTTCCACTCCATCTTGAGCGTTTTCAAAGTCCTATAAATCTCAAGCATGACTTCCATTGGTTCACTCCTACTCCTAATTCCGAAATGCCACCTCTGTCTCAACCTCTTCGCTGTATTACTACCACTACCACTAGTGGCGGGCGCAGGAGTTGGAGGTTGAGATTGCATGTCTGATTGTCTAGCATTCTCGGTCGGAGTGAGAGGTTGAGCAATGTTCTTCAAAGGGGAATTGAAGCGTTGGAGTAGAGGTCGAGGTCGGGAAGGGTGAAGTGAATTTGGATCTTCGTTGTTGGGGTATTTGAGAGAAGTGTCGAGAACTCGGATCGAGTTGGGTCGGGCAGACGCGAGGCGTACTTCGGAAGATGCGGTAGAGGAAGTCGCTTTCTCATCTTCTGTATCTCGAACTTGAGGCTTTCGACGAAGAGTAGGCTTGCGAGCGGTGGGCTAAACAAAAAAGATCGAGTTCACGTTAGCCGAGTCAACATTCGAGAGAAAGGAGGAACGAGAGCTTACATCTCCTGGAGGAGCGTAGAAAGATTGAATCGCTTCGGCATCGTCGTAGTGAGCTGTAGATCAACCCCTTTCCTTTAGTTCAAGCACTCGGGCAAACTGAGAATGAGGGACGACTTACATCCTTCCATCATCCTCTTGTTATCCCTACACAGCTGATAAGCGATCCTCAATTCCCTATCTCCCCCCTCCTTCAATTTACTCCAAACCTCGTCCGAGTTCAACTCTTTAATCTTGTCACACAAATCGTCGACGATCTCCTGATCTACGACTCCCAACCCTTCTACCCACTCTCTCC
>JGI24890J29729_1000331_pt1 | contig 33185 bp, 39 predicted proteins | sample FreactcultureFD7_FD_29729 | JGI IMG/M metagenome (IMG submission 29729)
GGTTACACATATGATCGTGCAAACGATGTGTTTTATGCAGCACAGCCATATGCAAGTTGGGAATTGAATCAATCAACATGGACCTGGCATGCACCAGTTGCATATCCAACAGATGGCAAATTATACAAATGGGACGAAGAAACTAAGTCTTGGACAGAAATAATTACAGGATAATAAAATGGCACTACAACAAACAAGAACTCCGTTTGCTAACATGAGTTTTACACCGGATGTGCCATCAACAGCACTTGCTGCCAATGAATATAATGATGGATACAACGTTGAAACTGATGTCCGTGGTATTCGNNGTATNAGTGGTGAAGAAGCCATTTTTGACACTATTCCCGGCACTCCAAACTATGTGAGTGGCGGCTATAGAGAAGATGGTTATTTTTATTTTATTGTTACAACTGATGAAGGTCATTGGTATGCCAGTGCTGGTCCAGAAGCTCCTGCACCATTTAATGGTTGGGCTGACATTACTCCTCCACAAGGACCATTTAGTGGTTACAATCAAGCACTAAACGTTACTGAATGGTGGAACGGCACTGTGCCAATCTTTAACGACAGTTTGAATCCTCCAATGTTCTGGGGCAATGGCGATTCACGCATGTCAATTTATAGCAATCAATTTCCATCAAGTATCAGTAGCATTTCAACAATTGATTCCACAACTCAACAAATTACGTTGAATAGTTCATTGGCTGCACCTCCTTATTCTGCAGGTGAATTAATCACTATCAGCGGAACAGGTAGTAATGATTATAACGGTGTGTATGTTGTTGTAAGTTCAACAACTGACACAATTAATTACACAGCAAGTCCAAGCAGTGCATTTCCTAATAATGGTGGACAAGTTGCTCCACAATATAGCTGGAACTATAATCAAAACTGGAAGGCAGTTAGTGCAGGTTGGATGCGTATGTATTCAACGCCAAACGTTGGATCAATTCTTGTTGCTGGTAATTTAACTGCTACATTGCTTGATGATACTACAGTAAACTATCCTGTAACTGTTCAATGGTCGCAAGCATTCGGATTGAATCAAGCTCCATTAACATGGACACCAACTGTAACTAACGTAGCCAACCAGTTAGAAGTTCCATTACGCGGTTCTTGCGTTGACGCATTCCCAAGTAACGGTCAATTCTTCTTGTGTTCATATTGGGACACAGTTGTATTCAGTCCAATCAACTACTCAACAACGTCGGCTCCTATTCTTGGTGTTCGTTTGTTCAGCAAAGGTCGTGGCATGTTGACAAGTAACTGCTGGGCTGTGGCTGATGAAAAAGTTTATGGTCTTGATGCTCGTGACATCTGGGTATTTGACGGTCAAAGTTTCAAAGGTATTGGCAATCAGCGTGTTAAGAACTGGTTCTTTGATCAAATGGCTCCACAATATGCCGATAGAACATTCATGGAGACAAACACGCAAAAGAATCAGATTGAAATTTATTATTCAACTAGTGATGCTGTCAATGGTGTGCCAAACAAAATGCTAAGTTATCGTTATGACTTAGATTGCTGGAATGCACCTCGTGATGTTGACAGTGCAAGTTTTGCAACCGAAAGTCCTGTGTTCACAGCAAACGTTCCAGGATTAAGCACTCGTTGCGTTGTTTATGTTCCTGGTGAAGCAAATAGTCAATTAATTCAAAAAGATCAAGGAACAAGTTGGTATGATGGTGGAGCTATTACGAGTCTATTCCGAAGAGACAACATTCGCATACTACCTAATTATAGTGAACATATTTACGTTCATCGTATTTTACCGGAAGTAGTCAATATTGATGGTAAAGGCATTCCTGTTTATCCAAGCACTGGCAATATCAATGTTACAGTTGAAGGAGCATTAAGTGTAGGATCAAGTCCAACTTATGTTGTTCCAATTACTATGACAATTGATACAACTAATCCATGGACACAGATTGATCAGAATGAAAGTCGTGTATCAACTATTGAAATTGGCAACACAAGCGCAACAGACATTTGGATGTGTAGTGCTGCTAGTTGGCAAGTAAGCAAAGTTGAGGACGACAGATAATGAGTCAATTTCCAATTAATACGCCGCAAGGCTTATATGAAGCAGTCAACTATCTTGCATCAGGACCTTCGGGTCTTGGGCAGGACTTTGCTGGTTATACAACATATTTGCCAGGATACTTAACCGGCAACTTTAGAACTCCATACAGCTATGTAACTTTGATCAGAACAGTTCAAGGCGTAACTGGCGAATCAAGTATTGAAGTTACTCCAGATGCAAGTAGTATTCAGATTGGTCAAAAAGTAGTTGGCTTTGGTATTGGCACAAATGCAACAGTTACATCAGTTGCAACTAATGCTAATTTAAATCCTGTAACATATACTGTTGATTTAAGTGTTCCAAATACTCAAACTATTCCATATGATGCTCCAACTGCAACATCAACTGCGACATTTGGTCCAGCATTAACTCCACAATTATATGTGGCTCCAATTCCATGTAGCAGTGGAGTTCAGTTATCGCCAACCACATTCCAGTATAACTTTACAACTGTCCAAAGTCAACCTCCATTTTTACCAGGCAATAACATTGCTGGTGTTGGATTTGACAATGATCAATATAACGGCGCTTGGACTCCAATTGGTGTTATCAGTTGCACAACAAGCAATGTAGTTGTCAAAGCGCAGAATGCTGGAACATTTGGTAATACACACACTGGAAATGTATACTTAAGTAGCACAAACGTTGGTCAAAGTGTGTCAACTGACTGTAACAGTAAAGTAACAACTACCAACCCAACCGACAGAGTATTCTTATCATCACAATTGAACAACACATTGAGTTATGTTGGAAGTGGTGATTTAACCTATACCGTGTATCTTAACAGATATGCTGGTTTCTTAACTAATAGTGATCCTGGTAATCCAATCTATCGTTTTAACTTTGATCAGACTATTTTACAAAAAGTTTATACACGAACTGGATTAACTGGCCCAGGCACATTAGATGAAATTGAAACTATATTTGCCATGGCCGCTGATACTCCTGTGCCTGGATATTATTGGTATATCGTTGAAGTTAGATTTGATTCTACGGGTGATTTAGAAGTTGAGCAATCCACGCTAGGAGTTCGCAGTATATCAACACAGGTTGTCAAGCAATAACCAAGAGTTTCCTCTGGGAGTAAATATACAATGGCTACACAAACACTCGCACAAGCACAAGCAGCATACTCAGCGGCACAAACAGCAATGGCAGCAGCGCAAAAATCTGGCTCTGCTGCCAAAATGAACACTGCACAAGCAGCATTGCAATCTGCTCAACAAGCGGTAAATGCAGCAATTACTGCAAATAATGCAGCACAAGCAGCAGCTACAAAAGCAGCGGCACAACAAATTGGTCAGCAACAAGTTGCTCAGGCAGCACAATTGGCTGCTATTAAAGCTGCAAATGCTCCTACTGTAACAACTACTTCATCATCTGCGGCCACTTCATCTGATCCATTAACAGCATTCAAAAGTTCAAATTCTTCAATGTATGGACAATTGAATCCTGCAAGTCAAACTGCATTGGCAAGTCAATTAGCATCTAATCCAAAGGCGAATGCAACTCAAATTGCCAACAATTTGATTCAAGCTCAGAATGCTTATTCTTCATTAACCTCAAATCCAAGCCAAAGTGCATTGGATTCATATACGGCTGCGGCAAAAGCAGCTGGAATTACTCCACAAGATACAAGTAAAATTCAATCTGCGGTAACTGCTCAACAACAAATGTCGTTGACACCAAATCAAGCGAACATTACTGCATATCAACAAGCGGCACAAGCAGCTGGAATTACACCAAATTCAGCAGCGTTAAAATCTGCACAGCAAACAACTTTGAACAGTCAATTGCAAGCAATGCAAGGTGCAGGCAACAAAGTAACTCAAAGTCAAATTGATTCGTATAATTCATTGGCACAGCAATATGGATTGCCTGCTCAAAATACAAGTTCATTTCAAAATACTGTAAATCAAACTGCTTCAATTGCCAAAGCACAAGCAAACTTTACATTACCAACTGGTGACAATAGTTCCACTACCACACAGACTACAACTGATCCAAGTGGCAACAAATATACATATGTTCCATCAACAAGTGGATCTGGTCAATGGTATAAGGATACTGGCAATGGAGCAATGCAAGCTGTTGATTCAAAAGGCACTGCACAAACTAACAGTCCAGTTATTCCACAACAGGCATTTACTCAACAATTGAGTCAAGCTCAAAACACTGTTACACAAGCTGCTCAACAAGCGGCTCAAACTGCTGCGACAGGAGCATTTAATGCAAGTCCAGAAGAATCTGCATATCAAAGTGCATTATCTGCATTTAACGCTGAACAAAGTAAAACTAATCCAGATCCAACACAATTACAATCATTGTATAACAATCTGAATACTGCTCAGTCAAATTTACAAAAATCTGCTTATTCAACTGGTCAATATACAACTGGTGCAATTCAAGGTCAAACTACAGCAGTTACCAATGCTCAACAAGAGTTGGCAAAAGCACAGGCTGCAGCCCAACAAGCTGCCGCTCAACAAGCTCAACAAGCTGCCGCAGCAAAGACCGCAAGTGCAAATGAACAAACTGGCATGAGCGTTGCTCAACAAGATGTTAAATCTTTGAATGCTGGTGGATTGCTTGGCGATACCAGTAAATTTACAAGCACTGGTGATTATGTCAATGCTGCACAAACAGCATATCAAAATGCATTGAATGCTTATAATTCATATAGTGGATCTGATGTAAATCAAAAGAATCAGCTTGCTCAAAATTTACAAAATGCTGCAACTTTAAACAAAGATATCAGCACCGATTTGTCAACCTATAATCCAGCAGCTAGTCAAAATTTAAAAACTGCAACTCAAGATTATACACAAGCAGCACAAAGTGCCCAAGCGGCAAGTAAAGCTGTTGACGCAAGCCAAATTCAACAATATGTATCATCTATTGCCGCTCAAAATGCAGCAAAGAATAGCGTAGATTGGAAAGGCGATATTCTAGGCACAGTTGGCATTATAGGAATGTCAATGATGGCTGGCGGACTATTCAACAATGCTGCGCAAGCTGCCGATGCTGCCAATACCGCTGCAACAATGGCAAGTGATGGTGCAAGTCAAAGTGAAATTGCAAATACCCTATCTAGTCAATATGGATTAAGTAGCGATGCCGCAACTCAAGTTGCTGGTCAAACTGCTGACGCTGTTACCAATGGCGTAACACAAAGTCAATTAACAGATGCTGGATTCACGAATGAACAAGCATCAAGTTTAACTCAAGCAGCAAGTCAAGCACCATCAGAGGCAGCATCAAGTGTTGCAAGTGCAAGTCCAGTTGAGCCAACTCCAATTACATCAACAGCAACAACTGCTCCAGTGGCACCAGAAGCTGCTCCAGTAACTGCACCAACAACAGCACCAGTCGCTGCGACTACACCAGTTGCTCCTGAAACTGTTGACGTATCAAACATGACACAAGAGCAATTAAATCAAGCGATTGGTCAAGTGCCACAACCTGGACCTGGAGTTCAAGTTGCAAGCACTGAACCTGGCGCAGGATTAAATGAAGCCGCAAACGCAGCCAATCAACAACCATTATCTGTTACTCCAGGTGAAAATGGATACAACGCATCAGGAACAACATGGACAGATGCTAGTGGCAACACATATCCAGTTGAAAATGGCGCAACACGTATTGAAGTCAGTGGTGTTGGAACTGAAGGCGCAGCCCCAACTGGTGAAGCTGCAAGTGGAACTTTAAGTCCAGTTACCCCTAGTGAAGTTGGCACATTGCCAGAAGGTGCAACTAGTGTTAGTCAAGTTACTCCAGTTGATATTACTGCACCAACAACTGCAATTAGTCCAGCAGCAATAGCGGCAGGCGCAGGTGCAGCAGCATTAGCAGCGAGTGCGGGCGGTGGCGCAGCAGCGGCACCAGTAGCAGCAACTCCAACAGCAGCTACTCCTGTGGCTCCAACTACGGCACCAGTAACTGCAACACCAGTGACTACGCCTACTACTGCTCCTGTTACACCAACAACTACACCAACAACCGCTGCTCCTGTTACACCAACAACTACTACAGCACCAGTGGCAACAACTACGCCAACTACTCCAGTTGCTCCATTAAGTCCAGTTCAACAAGAAGTTATTCCAGCAGGAACAACATCAGTTGCACCAGCCACTGCACAAACAGTTGCGCCTACTGATGGTCTTGCTCCTGTATCTGATGCGACTGTCACTCCGGTAAGTGGAGCAGGCCAAGGAGTTGCTGGGGCTGGTGGAGTAAGTGCTACTGATTTAGCATTACTTGCCGGTGGAGCATCATTGGCTAAAAGCATTTTAACACCACCAACAATTAGTATGCCTGGTTATGCTCCAGTTGGTCCAGTTACATTTGGAACACAAACTCCACCAGTAAATCCTGGATTAAATCCTGGATACTTGATGGGTAAAGACATCATTCAGCCACAACTTCAAGGTCAAGGCACACAAGCAAATTACTATTGGGGCGGTCGTCCACTTGTTCAAAATGCAGCAGATTGGAATACCGCTGTGCCAGCTGGCACTCAAGCATGGGGTGCAACACAAGCAGCAGGAACTGGTAAAGATGCTATCAATTTAAATAATTTGATTACAGAAACTCTTGGAATTAACCAAGCACGTAGTGCTACACCGTATGCTATTGCAAGTCCAGTGGCACCTGCAAATTATGCTCAACAAGCAAGCACAAATAACTTAGTAAATCAAACTTTAGGATTAAACACAGCAGCAGCCGGAGGTCCAATAGCACCTTTTGCCATCGGTGTTAAGTAACAATAAATATCATATGATCGGAGATAAACAATGAGTATGGGAAAAGGCGGCGGCACAACGTATCAAACCGCACAACTAACACCGGAACAACAACAACAGATTGCAGCACAAACACAGTTCTTTACAGGAACTGTTGCTCCAACATATCAAAATGCTGTAACAGGTGAAACTAGCTTATATAATCAAGAAGCACCTGCGGTAACTCAAGCTGCACAAAACTTGGCTGGAACAGCACAACAAGCACAAAACGTTCTTGGAACAACTGGTCAAAGCGCAACACAAACAGGCATTCAAGGACTTGAAAATGTCTTTGGTGGTGATTATGAGCAACAACAACTTGCTAATGCATTGGCACCAGCGCAAGCACAATATGCTCAAAATATGCAACAACAAGCAGCACAGTTTGGTGGCACTGGTGAATTAGGAAGTGCTCGTCAAGCTCTTGCTCAAGCACAAACAGCCGGTCAAACTCAAGCAGCACAAGAACAAGCAGCAGCAACTGTTGAGAATCAAATCGCACAACAAAGATTAGCAGCAGGACAAGCTCTAACTGGTGCAGGACAAGCAGGATTAGGTCAAGCAATTGGCGCAGCACAAACTGGTGTTACAGCCGCTATGACTCCACAGCAATTATATAATCAATACGCAAGCGTATTATATGGCACACCAAGTGCTAGTTATAATCCTAATTTCTCTGGCACTCAAGGCACAACTACAAATACCAGCACAAGCAACTTTGGTATTAAAATTTAAGGATTAAAAATGGCAATTGATTTCGGAGATTTAGCAAGCAGATACATGAATGCTCGTCTTGATCAGGCTACGCAGCCATTCACTGATCCTGAGGCATACTTGAACAACCGCTTGCAACAGAATTACGGTATGGATATGAATGGCAATACAAAGCCAATATCTACAACAATCAGCTATGGTGACAATGGTCAGCCAGAAACTATTACTCACAAACAAGATGTAAGTGGTGCTCAACCAACTACTGATATGCAAGCTCCAACTGCTATGCCAACTGGTATGGCAGCATTGTCTACTGGCGCCCCTGCTCCAGTTGCTCAAATGCAACCAGGACAAGCACCAGCATTTAATGTTGGCGGTGCTCCAGAAGTTACTACTCAACCACAAACTCCTGAAGCTGTTGCTAATCCACAAGCTGTGCAACAAGAAGCTCAGTTGCCACAACAACTTGCACAAGCAGCACAACCAGTTCCACAACAGCCTATGCCACAACAACCAGCAATGTCACAAGCACAAGCTGGAGAAGTTCCAAACATTGGTCAAATGCCACAGCCAGGTCCAGCAACTCAACTAGCTGGTCCAATGGTTCAAGGCGCAGTTCCAAATGCACCAAGCATGACTCCACAGCCAAATCAAGTGCCAGAATGGCATGCACAATTGGCTGACAAAGCAAACGACTTTAATGGTCTAACAACTTTGATTGCTCAACCAGGAACTCCTGATGATGTTAAATCAGAAGCAAAAGATCGTTTGTGGAATTTGATGCAAGATGAAAAATTAAAAGCAGAAGCAGCAAGAAAAATTTCTGCTGCTGACAGTGGTAACCCACGTGCAATTAATGATCTAGCCCGTGAAATGTCAAGCAACAAAAAAGAAGGCAGCTATGTTAAAGCTATCTTGTTTGCTCGTTTAGGTCTTACACAACTTGCACAAGATGAACAACAAAAACTTGGTGCTGGCACAAAGTATACAAGTTATATGGATGCAAATGGCGATCACTTCACAGTTAAACTAAATGGTGAAGGCGCTGTTGAACGAGCATTTGATCAAACAGGTAAAGCAGTTGATGAAAATCAATTGGCAAACTTGAATGCAAACTTCTTGTCAATGAAGGGTGCAGCTACAGGTCAGACAATGGGATTTGATAAGAGTGGTAACGTCATCAGTCATACTGTTATTCCTGGCACTGGTCGTGTCATTTGGAAAGATGAAACAACTGGTAAGATTCTAGCCGGTGCTCCAGAAGGATATCACCAAGGTAAGAATCAACAAGAAATGTTGGCTAACAGTGCTTATTCACAAAGCCGTAATGCCGATGAAAATGCAAATAGAAAAGCTATTGCAGCTGGATTGGCACCAACATTCTCAGAAGATCAAATTGAACAACGTGCAAGCAGCCGTCGCAATAGTATTCTTGGATTGTCTACTACAACATATGGTGGCGCAGGCGAAGTTCCTCCTGGTGCTGCTCCTGCTCCTGCCGGTGGTGCTGGTGGTGGTGCACAATCTGCTGCTCAATGGGCAGCCGCAAATGGCATTCCAGTTAGCGCACATGGTGGAGATAGAACAACTCAAGATCAAGCAAATCAATTGGCTCAATGGTATGCTGGTGGTATGCAAGGTCCACGTCCTGCTGAACCAGGTCGTAGCGCACACGAAACTGGAAATGCAATTGATGTTCCAAGTCAAGGACGCACAGAAGAAAATCGTAGAAAACTTGAAGCAGCTGGATTCAGAAATACTGTTCCTGGCGAACCATGGCATTTTGAACGCACTCAAACAAGCAGTGCTGGTGTTGGTGCACCAACAATTCAAGAAGTTCAACGTCGCAATGCAGAAGCAATTTCAAACTACGAACAACCACCACTTCGTGGCGGCGGTGTAAACAGTCAAAATGCAACAATCATGGCAATGGTTCGTCAAATGAATCCAAACTATGATGCAAGCAAATACGATAGTATGGCTAAAGCACGTAAAGACTTTACAACTGGCAAACAAGGCGACACAGTTCGTAGTATGAACGTTGCAATTGATCACTTAGATACAATGCAAGAAGCAGCAAATGCTCTTAAAAACTATGATACTCGTGTGTTTAACAGAGTAGCAAATGAATTTTCTAGAGCAAATGGAGAACCAGCAATTACTAACTTTGAAGGTGTTAGATCAATCGTTGGTGCAGAAGTAGCAAAGGCAATTTCTGGTGGTGCAACTGCTCTTGGTGATCGTGAAGAAATTCGTAATGAAATTAATGCTGCAAACAGCCCAGAACAATTAGCAGGTCTAATCAAGAAATACCAAGCATTGCTTGGTGGTCAATTGAAAGGTCTACGCACACAAGCAACAGATGCTGGTCTTAAAGATTTTGACAATAAATTAAATTCAAGAACTAAAAAGGTTTTGAGTGGCGAAGAAAGTAAAAATACAAGGAGTGCATGGTAATGCCTAAATCAGTAGAAGTAACATTTGATGATGGTTCATCTCACATATATGATAATGTGCCAGATGAAATTACCAATGATCAAATAGCACAAAGAGCCAGTCAAGAAAATGCAAATAAAAGTATTACTGGCATTGAGTTAGCATCTGCTGCTCCAGCACAAGCACCTGCACCAGCAGAACATGGAACTGCAGCCAATATTGGTTTAGGTCTTGTTCATGGAGGTGAAGCTGCATTTAACTTAGCGAATCAATTCTTGTCAACACCAGTCGGTCATGCAGTTGAAATTGGTGGCGGTGGTGCATATGCATTGAACAAAGCAAAACAAATTTTTGGTGGTCCTCAACAATATGCTCCAGAAGCAGAACCAGGTGCAGTGAATAGAACGATGGGCAGTTTGTTCAGCAATCCAAGTCAAATCAATGCTCCTGGAACTCCTGGCTCAGTTGGTCAAGGTATGCCAACTGCAGGCGATAAATGGAGCCAAAAAGTTGTTGGTGGTATGGGTCCAGGTGGTAATAGTGTGACCGAAGCGGCTCGTAACTATCAATTACAACAAGGATTAAATCCATCAGAAGCAAGCAAGTTTGGTGTAAATCGTGCTGGTATCATTGTTCCAAATCAAATGGCAGCACCTGCGGCTGCTCCAACAGCAGCTCCTGCTCCACAAGCACCACCATCAAGTGCAAACTATATGTCTCGCATGACTGAATTGGCAGATAGATACTTACCAGCGGCTAAATCTGCTGTTGGCACAGTTGGGAAATATGTTGCTCCAGTGGCTCGTGTATTAGGAAGTGCTCCAGCAATGGGCGCACAAATGATGATGCATAGCCCAGAATTAAATGCAAACGAAGAACAAGAGTTGGCTCGTCGTCGTCAGATGCAACCAACATTTACCTTCCCACAACAATAAGGAATTGAAATGAAAAACAATATGGACCTACAACACTTGCACACGGCATTAGAAAACACATTCGCAGCAAACTTTGTTGCATATTATCGTGCGCACATCTCGCATATAAACATTGTTGGCAGAACCTTCTATCAAGATCACAAATTATTACAGAAGATTTATGAGAGCCTACAGGACAACATAGACACCCTTGGTGAGAAGATCAGAACTACTCGTGCTTATGCGCCAGATTGTTTATCAACTGTTGTTGGAATCAGTTCTATCATTGATATGCCTGTTATGGGAGACGCAGATCAATTACTTGAAGGTATTGAAGAAAGCCTTGAAGCTCTGATTGATCAATACCATGAATTGTATCAAGCAGCCGAAGAAGTTAATTACATTGACATTTCAAACTATGCACAAGATCAAATTGGCGTTATTGCCAAGTTCCGTTGGATGATTGAATCAACGTTGGATGAACGTAAAGAGGAAGAAAGTGATGACTACGGAAATTATTGATACGCTTGAAGCAGAACGCACAAACTTAGATTTACACGTGGATCTATGTGCAACTCGTTATGCTCAGTTAATCAACAAGTTTGATGATGTTGAGACAAGATTTGTCAAAATTGAAACAATGTTGATTGAGATTAAAGATTCTATCTCATCAAATAAATCTGACAATACCGAAAAGTATTTAAAATGGGGTGGAGCAACAATTTTCGTGTTGACTACCACCCTCATTGGATTAGTAACTCATTTACTGTTTAAGTAATCAAAAGTTTTCATTGTAAAATTGCATTAGTAATTTCATAAAGGCGGCTCTGTCAAAAGTGCCGCCTTCAATTCTTGCGCCGTAGTGATCAAGCATATAGATTTCTACTTTAGTTGGCTTGCTGTCATCAATAACAATTTCAATTCGTTCCAATTGAATTTCGTTACCTCTAATAGTTCCGTCATCAATTTTAATTCTTGACATGATTATTTCACAATCGCATTAATATTACTTTGATCAACGATGTAGTATTTGTCTCCATCGTGTTCTAGCATACCAACTGCCTGCCAGTTAATTGAAATTGCATCACCAACTTCTAGTCCTTGAATTGCAACATCTGGTCCAATACTATGAACATAACCCAATGGATTTTGTTCTTGATTTGGATTACTTAAAATAATGCCACCTTTTGATTCTTTTTGAACTTCTTTACGAGTGAATAAAACTCGTGTCTTTACTGCTGTTACAGCCATCTTCTTCTCCTTTAATAAATTAATTGGCGGCCAACTTCCAGGCTCACCTTGTCCAAACATTGGGTGTGGATATCTCATATCAATCTCCCTTTAACTTTAATAATAGATATGTCCGTTCTGGACAATCTTCTGGATATAGAGTTTCAACAAACTCAATTAGATCCATTTCTTTACCTTCAATCATAAACTTTTTGCGTTGTTGTTCAGCAACTTGTTGAACACGTTGTTGCGCCACCATTAAGTTATGATTGTATGCCGCATTTAGGGCACTAATATTATTCTGTGATGCATTGCCTCCATATGAATGTGGATATGATTGCATTGATGCATTGGCAATGCCAGCACCATTACTAATTCCAATAGCATTTCCCATAGGTGGTTTATTCCTCTTGTCCAAAATAGTCCTCCACGCGGTAATAACAAACACTGCCATTACGCTTGAACCCAAATCGTTCGTGTAGTCGTAGAAATGCATCCTGTTCGGATCTAATTGAGCTTGAAATCAACACAGGAATCTGATGGATATTACACCACAGAATCCATTGCTGAATGATTTGTGCGCAAAGCGTAATGCGTGTTCTTTCTGGTAGAGCAAGATCAACGTGCGCAAATCGTGCATCTGCCATTTCTTCTGGTGCATAGACAGTATAATGTCCACGCTCAATCCAATGATATGATAACAACTTGCCTGTTTCTCGGTCACGGGCAATTGCAATTTGTAATTTGTTTAATTTGTATCGTTGTTCAGTGACTGCTAGATCAACATGATGCCTCATGATTGCAGGATCAGTTTTGAAAATGTCATTGACTTCCATTTCATAAAATCCCTTGGCCATTGCAACAATGTCACTGACATCATCTTCTGTTCTAGCCAAACTCCATATCCATGTATCACGATCACTTGGTAAGTATTTGTCTGTTTTGCGCATAGTTTTTTCCCTTCACATTTATTTATAATAAATAAAAGAAAGGAGATAAAAATGAGTGGAAGTAAAAAAGGTTTATACCGTCCAGATGATTATACTTACATTGGCAAGTATGCAATTAATGAACAAAAGTTTTTCTCAAGATTACTTGAAAATGAGGAAGGCTGTTTAGTATGGCAAGGCGGAACACACCGTCAGGGTTATGGCATGTTTAATGTCTACAATACCGCAATTAACGAGCGTCAAATGACAGTCACACACAGGATTGCTATGATGCTACATCTTGGTCGTGAGTTACGTAGTGATGAGTTTATTATTCACGAATTCTGTGACAATCAACTTTGCTGCAATCCAAAACATATGATTGTTGGTGATAGTTATGATCGTAACAGAGTTGCATATGCCAAAGGCCATCGTCCAAATGTATTTCGTGGATCAGGCGAAATTAAAAAACAAAAACGTGCCTACAAATACACAGATGATGAACTTAGATTCATGAGAAACGGCAGTCTTGAAGAAATTGCAGAACAGTTCAATGTAACTCTTAATGCAGCAAGTCACCTCAAACACAGAGCAAAGACTGGATACAAATGGTTAGACTGACCGATTTGGCTGTTGTGGGGGAAATGGCGAAAACCTACTCCACGGCATCCTCGGTGGCACCATTAACGCAGTCTAACATATTATTTAATTAACCCATGACACGAACTAAGACAGATACTACTGATGGAGAAACCATCACTCCAGTGAAGCAAACCAAGAAAACCATGCTTGAAATGACACCAATTGATGAGGTTTTGCTCGGAAAAATGCGTGAAATTTACAAAGAGTATACGGGACTACAGATCAGTGCAGTAATTGCACAAATCCGTAGTGAAATCAATGTTAACGAAGAACTTGAAAGACGACGAGAACTTTTGGCTCAACTCGGCATAAAAAACTAAGAAAAAAGTTGACAAAACCACCTATTTTTTATAAAATAAACTAAATATTTTACACGCACAGATTGTTTGTTCATCAGTATCGCAACGATACGGGTTTTTTCGCAAACAGTTTGTAGGAGACCCTTGCTAGTTGAGGTTGCGTATTCAACTAGCACTACTATTCCTATGGTAGATATTAAAGAAAAAACTTATGAGTAAATTAAATTATCAAAAACTTTCTTATGATTCCAGGATGTCTCAACAACCTGTGGTTAATGCTGTTCCCAAAAAGAAGGATCATAAGAAAGTTAACACTTTGTCAAATGCACCCCGCAGGAAGTTTGACCAAGCAAAACCTCAATCATTATGGCAAGCAATTAATAACGAAACTACATTTCTATCTGGCAAATATCAAGGCTCAAACATAGGCTCAATTATCAAACAAGATCCAGGCTATCTATTATGGGTATTAGACAATCATCCGACCGGCATCGTGGCTCAACAAATCAACGTTTATTATAGTAATCAAGCAGATAAGAAATAATCTTATCAAAAATCCCGGCGATCTAAATCCCCTCTAGACGCGGCAGAGACCAAAGCACGGACAATACTAAGTGCAAAGTCTGTAAAAAACAAAACAAGCCGGACATGGCAGACCTCTGGGAAGGGTATATTCATGTCCGCAAGTTTTCAGCGTCCGATACTTCGTATCACGGATTGAACTTCCTGGTTCTAGTCAGGTTTACAAAATCAATTGAGGGGGGAGGCCATGTTCAGGTGTGAGTGATTTGTAACACATCAATCATATGAATAAGAGGTCGTATTCCGTTGCACTCATACGACCTATGTGTTGTCACTGGTTCGCTGGCACTCACCCGGCGTGACAACCCATTTATTGGCAAAGCCGGCTGAATTAGATTTCCTGTTTAACACTTGTCATGGATAATTGCGCAGCAATTGTTCAGGACTGATCCACGCAGTGGATCACTTAATCGGACCAGTGATTTTTCTACGTATTGCATAAATAAAAATATGGAGAGAAATCAAAATGGCACAAAGACAATATCTTCTTGGAGATATCACAACCAAGAAATCCCAAAGAGNAACAGGTGATTACATCTACGAAATCAGGTTCATTGATCTAACTGATCTTGAAATATATACCACAATCATTGATCCAACTATGCGTAATTGGACCAGATGTCATTGGGATAATATATGCCTTGGACCTATACCCTATGGAATCTACACTGGACTATCCAGAACTCAACGATATACACAAGACGGCAATCGTNTTATATCGGCAGACAGTTATCCTCAACTGATAGAATACATAGATCCATCAGACATGCATGACATACTTCAAGAAATCATAGTGTTAAAGAATATGGCATAAAAAAACCCAGACTAGCTGGGTTTTTAACTTGCGAGTGACTGTGAGGATATAGGAAAAAGGAATTCTAACTATGGCAGTTAAAAGCACCTCACAGTCAAAATTATTTAGCCATTGACATTGGTAATGATAGAAGTTTGCGCACTATCACGGAGCAAACGCAATCGTTCTTCCATTGCTGCTTCCTCTTGTTGTTCCTTCATGACCTGTTGACATAACTCAACATACTCTGGCGCAAGAGCACCATCACGGATCCAACCCATGTGAATCATGTGAACATACTTCATGATATCTTCTTCGGTCACGCCACTTTGCTCCATTAGCAATACGGCAGTTTCCAATGCTTGCATAACACTTATCTTTTTACCACCAATAAACTTGTTGTCTTCAGGTGCATATTTTACTTTACGGTTCATTTCCAATAATCTCCATTCATATCTTTATTTAATCATAATCAAAAAACCATATCTGTAAATAAAACATGAGAAGAAATCCAATAAGCCCCCGAGTCAATACAGCACTGGCACCACCACTTAAAATAACAACATACCGTGTTACATATCCAGGCCTGGTCATGGAGAATCAATACTACAAATGGAAGTTTGTTGAAGCAGACGATGATAATTCAGTATATGTAACTGAGTGTCCTGGCTGTGGTAAGGAACTTAAATTTCATCATCACAGTCACAAATGCAAGGGAACTAAACTACCAGAGCCAATTGATCCAGACCTAATGCCAACTCAAGGCAGATTTAAAGTCAAGAGTGATATGGATCGTGAACTCACAGATTATATTACCAGTCAAGATCATAATGTGCAAGTTTCAGAGTAACCAAATAGTTTGCATACATTAATACCTATGGTATAATATATCAACTAGAACAGATAATTCTAGTATATGATCCTCCTCCTGCCCCTAGTTTCTTGCCATTCTAGGGGCATTTTTTGTTGTATTTTTACAAATCACACAAAAATCAGTTGCCAAACACCATCCACCTGTTATACTAACTTCATCGCAAAACAAACAGGAAAAATCATGGAATTCAAATCAACAGTCTGCGGCATTCCTTGCATCATCAGTGTTACCCACTATGAAAGCACACCATCAAGCTATTGGGAACCTGCTAACTATGAATGTGAGTATGATATTCTTGATCGCAAAGGCTATCGTGCCAAGTGGCTTGAGCGTAAGGTTGACAGTGACGAAGACGGTCGCATCCAAGAATTGATTGCCGAACACCTCAAAGAAGAAAACTACGGAGATTGCTAAAATGGATATCTTTTTACGGTAATACTTTGTTTGTTGTTTTTACGCTTTGTCATTACAACAATTGATAGTATGAATTCAAACAATTTCTTTGATAAGATTTTGTTATTAATAATTGGAACTATCTTTTTGCCATTCACATTACTAATTCAAATTTTTGCAATTGTTTTAGATTAAGGAAATCATCATGAAACAAATTTGGTATACATTCGCACTGTTTACAATGACCGTGGTTCTTATTAGTCGTGATCCTAATAAAGTCATGATTGCACTTGCAGTATTTCCTATGGCTTATGCCATTCACAAATTTCTTCAAATCTTCTGGAAATTGGTTGATAAACTATAATATGAAAGACACAATGATTAAATGGCAATATTTTCAATGGCGACCAAAATTGATTAGAAATGACAAATTATCCCTGGATGAATACATTGTCAAATCTATGAATGAATTTGGCTTAGAAGGCTGGGAATTAATCCACATTGATGGACTGACTTATACATTTAAACGTCAGATATGAATATTATTAAAACGATTGCCAGACCATTTTTGTGGGTTCTTGGCTTAACAATTTGTATAACTATTCCATTAGTTGGATGTCTAGCACTAATCCAGATGCACATAGACAGAACTAAATCAGAACAATAAGGCCCTTAGGGGCCTTTTTTATTTCCTATACTTACCGAAAAACTTTCAGAATCTACCAGTTTCCATAAACAATAAATAAAATTATGGAACAGAACATTGTAAAGATTAAAGGTAAGAATGGTGGTGCCAGACCCGGTGCTGGTCGTCCCAAGGGATCCACCAATAAAATTACCGCTACGGAATTGATTGACGCTGCCGAGCGTGTTATCGGCAAACCATTCATAGACAGCCTGCTTGAGGGATATCAAGATACCATCATCAACGGTGATCGCAAGACACGTGTGATATATGAAAAGATGATCATGGATAAAATCATTGGCGATAAGGCCGAGATTGAGATTGTCAACCCAGAAGCAACCATTGAAGAAAAAGCAAAGGCATTTGCAGATGCATTGGCTGCATTGTCTAATAAGGATAAACCATGATTAAACCAACAGGTCGTTTAGGCATAACTGGTGCAGTATCAACATCAAAGTTGCCACATAAAACATTTGAGACTCCTTTTCACAGTGAACATCGTGCAAAGATCAGTGCCGACTATCACGGTAAAGCTATTGACAAGTTGAATCCAAGTGAGGCCTTGGCAAATGCCAAACGATATCCGCAGACAGGGCTTGGCGGATAACAATAAATAAAAGATACAACAGGACAATAACATGCCATTAATTAAAGGTAAAAGCAAGTCAGCTTTTGAGCACAATATCAAAACTGAAATTGCTGCAGGCAAGCCACCAAAGCAGGCAGTGGCAATAGCCTATGCTACCAAAGGTGCAGCCAAAAAGATGACAAGCGGCACACCAAGTCATAGTGAGCACAGCGCAAGACGCAGNGAACACTATCACAATACAGTAGTGGCACAAAAAGTCTATAAAGGCAAAGATAAAATGACCCAAGCTCGTGGTCAATTAATCAACCCAGAAGAAGACCGTTTCAGTGACGGCAAACTCTAATAAGGAACAAAAATGAGTATGAACAAAGGTGAATATAACCTAAACCCAACTGATGCAGTCATGAAGTCTGGATCAGAAAAATATCGTAGCGCAGTTGCAGGTGAAGCCAAGCATTTCCCTAAAGCAGGCCGTTACACAGAACAACGCAGCGAATTGGAATCAGAAGTCCATAGCGCTGATCACCCAATGATGAAGACACGTCAAAGCCATGCAGCAGAGAAACATGCTGATGGACGTAAGAACGAAGACCATCATCACGCCGTTCGCCAACTAAAAGGCTATTAATAAGGAGATATGACAATGGCAACAAGTAAGAAAACAGGTCTCGTCAAAAACGTTGGCGAAACTAGTCCAAGAGATAAAATGAATGTAACTGGCAGCGACTCAGGTCTAGCAAGTTCTGGTATGTTAGGCAAAGGTGTTAACCGTGACAAGTCAACACAACGCTTTTCTGGTAACCAACTTGGTTTGACAATGCGTGAAGACTTCGGTATGGGTCCACGTAAAGGCAATGCAAGCAGCAGCGCAATGCACGAGACAGCACACCCAGCTACATTTGACGCTAAGAAATTAACTGTAGCAACAGCCGCAGGTAAAAAGCCAAACGAAGGTCCTTTCACACACCTTCATTTCGGTAACACTGACAAGATCAACGTAGGAAACAAATAATCATGAGCGGTATCGTCCCAGTAGGCAATAGTCAATATATCAGCGTTAACGGAACTACCGCTGGTAACGTGACTTACGGTCCTAACGTATCAAACACATTCCGTATTGTTAACCAAGCTACAACTTCAACCTTGTATGCCGCTGTTTACAATAGTGCTGCACAAGCTGCCGCATTCGCTAAGCCAGCAGCTGGTAACCAAACTGTTCCAGGTTTGATTGCTATTGCTCCAGGTTGGAGTGAAAACATCAGTGGTAACTTTGGTGCACAAAATACAAACACAATCTATGTTTGCGTAGTTGCAAGTGCAAGCGGCGCATTTGATTGCATCGTAACACCAATCAGAGACTAAGGAACATATCATGGCAAAACAAGGACATGACGGCAAATGGATCCAGGGTGCAATTGAGCATCCAGGTGCATTGCATAGAGCTTTACACGTTAAAGCCGGAGAAAAGATTCCAGCAAAGAAATTGGCAAAAGCAGCCAAAGCTGGCGGTAAGTTAGGCAAAGAAGCCAGACTAGCCGAGACATTAAAAGGATTTAAGAAATGACAACAGCAGTAGTAAGCACAGTGTCAGTTCACAACAGTGGACCAACACCATTATTCACACAAACAACTGATCAATTCGGTGCTACAGTATTTGCAAGCGCAGGTCGTGCACCAACAGTTATTATGGATACTGTTGATGTCAACGTTGGATCAAATGTCACATATAACTCAACAACTGGTGTATTCAGTTTAGTTGGTAACATTACCTATGAACTAACAGCAAGTGCAAGATTGTTGAACTCAGCACCAGATCAAGCTGCCCTACAATGGGTTGACAGAACTATTGGTGGCACAGTTGGTCAACCAGCTAAGTTTGATACAGTCACATCAACAAACATCACATACTACACACCAGCACAAAACACAACAGTGGTGTTAACAGCAGCTATTGGTTCACCAACCAGTGGATTAACATGGGCTTATCCTGCACAGTTGACTAATGCAACTGCCGCTGTTAAGGCTGTCAGTGGCTGGACAGAATAAGGAATAATCTATCATGATGAATAACAGTAAAACAGTAAAGGGTCCAGTAAAGATTGCCAAGGAAACAGAAGCAAAGTGGACCTCTAAGAATTTGTATGCAGTTGATAATGTCAACGTTGCACAAGGACCACGTGTTGGTGTTAATGGAGCAGCAGGTAAACGTGCCAGCTTCCAAGAACAAAAACAAGCTCGTGAACCATTGGCAACTATTATCAATGACGCTTACGAGAAACGTGCTCATGAGTATGCTGAACACGAATACACCAATGGTGGTTCAATTCACGACAACACTTATGAGAAAACACAAAAGCATGGCGTAAAGCTAGGCCGTAGTAACAAACCACGTAAATAAGAATAGAACCTACACCGGGCCACTAGGGTGTAGACAATCTAGCCTCAGACTATCCATGTTTGGACTAGTGGCATCTTTTGAATTATAAGGAACAGAAATGAAAAAGAACTCAACGGCACCTGCCGCCGAAAGCGCATGGGACATTGATCCCGTAACTGAATCCACAACTCCTGAAACGGACGTTGAATGGACCGCAAACCCTGACAAACCTGTTAAGCCTGGCAAGAAACAAGCCGTGATTGACAGTGGCTTTGATCTAGATGGTTTGATGACAGACTTCCCAACTGCAACTGAACTACAACGTTTTGTCTATGACCAAACTGGTGTTGTTTTAAATCTTAAAGGTCGCAGTAACAAACTAAAGTATCAAATTGCTATGGATGTATTGAACGGTGAAACACCTGATTCAGCATTCGTTGGCAGTGAGAATCCATATCTTGATAAGATTGACTTGATTCCAGAAGATCCACTTAAAGATGTCCCACAACGTCCAAAAGAATTGATCGGTCTAAGTGAAGTCACACGATTTGGCACAAACACATTCCCACATCCACATCCAGACTGGAAAGCACAGGACATCAAAGCCAGTGTTGTATTCCGTAAGTATGACAATGGCACAGTGACTTATGAAATCTTAGGTCCTATCGCCAAGGTAGCTGTTGGTACCAAGATCAACAAGTTTGGTCAGAAAGTGCCAGAAAAGTTTACATGGATTGACCCACGCACTGGTGAGCAAATCGTTCGTCGTGCAGATGGCACATACACACCAATCGGTAGTCGTCTACGCAAGTTCATGATGAATCAAAAAGTAAACAAGAGTAATCAGTGGGACACATGGATTGACCGTGATTTCGTATACACTGAACAAATCGGTAACGATGATCCTTGGAGTGTTTGATGACACGTGCTCTTAGACCAGAACGCACGGAAGATGCAATTAAACAAGTTGCTGATACCAAGATTCTGCAAAAAGTCAATGCTGTCCATCGTGAAGCATTTGGTGAAAAGTATCCTGGCCAGATTGAGCATTGTCTACGTCTGGTCGTGGAACGATTGCAAGCTGGCCTTGACAAGCGTGGTTCAGTTGACATAGCAAACTCGGAAACTTGGTTGCTATTGCCAGAAGAAATCAAACACCTTGCAGAAGCAGCCAAACATCTTCACGAAATTAGAAACGATTTACGATGATTGACGAAGCATTACTGTTACGCCATGCTATTAAGTATTGCGCAGAACGGCAAGGCCTTGGACTGGAGTTTGTTGATAAGTTGCCTGTTGGCATTAAGGAAAAGTTTCAAGAACTTGTCTTTGAAGTCAAAGAAGACATGAAGTATAATCAACTCAAATACTTCCGTCCATTCCCACATCAACTTAAGTTCTTTCACGACACATATAAAAGTGATCGTCGTGGGATTCTGGCTGCAAACCGTATTGGTAAAACTGTATCAACTTGTTTTGAAACTGCCTGTCACCTAACTGGTAGATATCCAGAATGGTGGCAAGGTAAACGATTCAACAAGCCTGTTAACGTAATGGTAGCAGGTGAAGGTTGGACCCAGGTTGCATTAGTATTGCAGAAAGAATTATTAGGAACAAATGATATCAAAATTACAAACGATGTTGGCGCTGGTGCTATACCCCGTGATGCTATTGTTTTTGACACTATGCGTAGTGATGGCGCTAATTGTATGGGTGTTGAAATCAGGCATGTGTCTGGTGCAAATAGCTATCTACTATTTGCTAATTACACCCAAGAAGTTCGGCAAATGCAGGGTTTCAAACTCAACCTTGCGGTATTTGATGAGCAACCGCCTGATGACTTCTTTAGTGAAATTGTCACACGAACTGCCACAACGCAAGGCCAAGTTCTCTGCTCATTTACGCCACTTAAAGGACTCAACGGACTGGTAAGTAAGTTTTGGAATCACGAAGAAGGATATGAACATATTAGAGTTAGTTGGGACGATGTTCCAGAATATGATCCATGGGGTGAGCCATTCCTACTCATGGAAACTCGTCGTCAATTGGAGCGAGATTACTTACCTCATGAGCGTGATGCTCGTAGAAACGGCGTGCCTGTTATGGGCAAGGGCGCTGTGTTCCAGATTAGAAACTGGCCCACTTACAAAACTGGCGATTACGATCTTCGCAATATCAGCGGGATTCACCGTATTATCGCTCTTGACCTCGGGCTTGTGAATGACAAAACTGTTATCAGTATGATGTATTGGCATCCACAGGAACGTGAAGCATGGCTACATACGCAGATTGTGGTCAAAGGTGTGGAAGAAGCTAACCCTGTTAACTATATTAATCACCTAATGCGACCAGAAGTATTTGGCACACCTATTGTGTTACCTGCTGATGCTGGCACACAGGGTAGATATACCATGAGTCCGCAAAGTATTCGTGAGTTGTTTGAAGAATATCAACTCAATGTGCATCCAGATGCCATTATGAATCCACCTGATGATCAAGGTAAACGTAGCAATCACAAATCTTTTGGTATAAACGTCATGAGGCAGATGCTTGAAATGGGCAGCCTACATGTCAATGAAAACTGTGTGGAGTTCCTTCGTGAAGCGCAAAATTACTTCGTTGACGATAAAGGCCGATTTAGTGATCCCGATGATTGTATTGATTCCGCTCGCTACGCCCTTCTTGGTTGCCTCAACAATCTGGCTGAGCCATGGGACGGACGCAGCCCACAACAAAGAATGCGTGACTACAGACACCAGTATCAAGCCACCAAATGGCAAAAAGAACAATCATTGCCAGACTGGAAGAAACCCTACAATCCAGCATCCTGAACAAGAAATAAATAAAAGATAAACAACGGGAAATTCCAGAATGTTAGACCTAAAAAATGTCGTTATCAGCAACCTAAACAATCACAAAGGCATGATGTCACGCTTTGTAAAAATGAAGTCGCTGCTAGACGCCAAATGTGCTGCCAATTTACGCTTATTGGCCACCAAGAACAATATTAACAGAGCCAGTGATTACCATTACTTGGTTCTGGCAGTTACACAATCCACAGAGCCAGTTAACGGACTAGACTATATTCACCCTGTTGTCAAGCCAGCAATTGATTATGCTACTGCTGTGATTACCAAAGGCTTGGCTCAGAATGGCGAAATCAAGTTTGAATTTGTGCCAGATAATGAAGCTGATGCAGTTGCTGCTAAACAAGCCACTGACATGGTCAACAAGATCATCAATCAGAACAATGATCCACACTTTATCCTACAACACTGGGTAATGGATGCTGCTCTACACAAGAACGGTGAAATGATGGTAAGTCCAATGCGTGAAAGTTTCACACGTTACGTTACCACTCAAGGCACAGAAGATCAATTGATTGCTTTTGAACAACAAGCTGCCGAAGCTGGACTAAAAGCTCTACGCACCAGCAAACGCAAGCAAAGCGTTGACATGCAAAAAGTCATGGCAGAAATTCAACAATATGTTCAACATCTGCCAGAAGATCAACGTGATGCTACCTTACAACATCACATGGACAACTTGCAAAGTGCAATGAACAATCCAGACGAAACTGGTATTGAAGATTTTCCTAATCTAGAATTGGAAGATACTCAAAGCGAAATCACTGCTGCCATTCGTCGCAATGCAATCTATGAAGCAAAATACAAACTAGTTGGTTACAACATCAACGTTAAGTTCCGTCCTATTGCTCAACACTATTGGATGTGTGATCCAACAGTTATCTCAATTGAAGAACAACCTTTCTGCGGCTATTACAAGCCAATGAGTATTCAAGAAGCATGTGAATTGTATCCTGATATTGATTTGGAAGAATTCAAAATCTATGCCGAATACAGCAACGTTGGTGCATATCAGGCTGGTAGTTTGCTTAACAACCTAGCACTTCACGCCCGTGACTCGGTGCCTATCAATGGATTACCTGCCCAGGGCTATGCTGCCCAAGAACCAGAAGCTCGTCAAGTCACAGTGCTTACCGTTTATAACAGATACGATATTGACGGTGATGGCGAACTAGAACTAATTGAGTTGATCTATAGTGGTCAATATGTTATCAGTGCTCGTGAGGTTGAGTTTATACCAATTGCAAACATGTGTCCAAAGCCATTGGCACAAAACTTCTACGGAATGAGTATTGCTGAGTCCGTAGTTCCAATGCAAGAATATGCAACATCAGGTCACCGTGCCGAATTGCAAATGGGATTGTTGCAAGCTACACCACGTATTGGTGTTAAGCCAGACAAACTTGACTTTGAAATGATTCAAGACGGCGAAGCTGCAATCTTTATTTTGGATAGTAAGTTTGATCCAAGCAAGGACATCTATCCACTACCATTGCCACAAGGTAACCTACAGTTCATTGACACAGCGTTGAACAGACTTCAACAAGACACAATGAGCATGATTGGTATGACTACACCAACTGATACATTCAATCCTGAAGTCATGGCTCCAGGTAACAGTGGTATCAAATTGCAATTGGCATTGACACCTAACCAGATCATTCAAGACAACACAGTTAAGAATTCGGCTGAAGGACTTAAGGATGCTATTTGGTTAGTATGGCGCACCCTGATTCAATACGGTGATGACTACGGCGTTAAGAAATTGGCTCAAGAGTTTCACCCAGAAGGCAAAGCTGAATTCATTGACTATGAGAACTTCTCTGAAAACATGAGTTTCAATGATCGTAAAACAATCCATATTGACCTAGCACTTGGCATGCGTAGTGATGAAAATGCATTACAACGCCAACAAGTTATTGCTCAAACTCAAACTCAGTTGTATCAAGCAACTCAAGGTATGGTTGCTGCTGGAACTCTAACACCAGCAATGTATAAGAAAATCAAGAAACCATACGAAGATAGTTTGTATGCACTAGGCGTCAAAGATGCAGATGCTTATTTGCCAAGTGATCAAGAAGTATTAGAAATGATCCAGCAAGCAGAAGCCAAGAAAAAGCAAGCAGGACCAAATCCGCAAGAACAGTTGTTGACTGCACAAGCTCAAGGTGTTGCTGCTCGTGCTCAACTTGATCAGGCCAAGGCCGCTGAAATCCAAGCAGATGTTCATGGAACAAGTGCTAGTAAACAGTTGGAAGGCGTAGCATTAATAGGCGAACATAAAGCCACTGCTTACGCATAAGACTAAATAAATTAGATTGGAATTGAAATGATAAACGAAGATGTATTTGAGGCATTTAATAATCGCCTTGTCAACATTACCGAGCTTAAGAAACTTACTCCGTCACAAGCGGACAAAGTCAAACATCTTGGTAGTGCTGCGGAAAACTTGTTAAAGAACAGAGACTTTGTTCTCTTTGTCCGTCAGTTCCAATTAGAGACGATGGATATCTTAAATGAGACCACAGGACATACGGAGGAAGACAATGCCAAACGAATTGCATTTAGTAATCACTTTAATGCCATTGACAGTTTTGTAAACTTGTTGAAAAGACAAGTTGTGTTGAAAAATCGTGTGGTAACTCTGGAGAATCCTCAAGAGCCCAACACATAAAGGAAAAAGTAAATGGAAAATGTAGTCCAGGACGTGCCTAATCTCTCACAAGCAGAGACGGTCCCTGTCCAAAAAATTGACCAAGGTATGGATGCAATAGCCGCAAAAATGGCCGCAATGCGTAACCAAGTAGTAGCTACCAACCAGGTTGAAACAGGTGTGACACCTTCGGCAGAAGATGATACCCCTGTGGCACCAGAAGGAGTTGAAGTCAGTGACGACAACGCTATGCCAGAAGTTGATGCAGTAGAAGCAGAATATGCAGATGCCGACGAAGAATCAATTGCCCCTACAGAGGTAAGCACTGACGACTCGCAACCTAGTGAAATTATTGATTTTATTGAGTTCGCTGAACAAAACCCGAACGCTAAGTTCAAATTCAAGCGCAACGGAAAAGAAATTGAGATTGATGCTAAGAAGGCAGCAAGTATATTAGGCCAAGGTGCAGCAATTAGCGAAGATGCCCGACAACTTAAAGTTGAAAAGGCAGAGTTTGATGAATACAGCACACAAAAGCGTCAGGAAACTGAAGGCTTATTGTTGGCCATGGAATTTACGGTTCGTCCTCAGCTACAAAAGGCTTACGATGAAATCTTAAAGACACAAAGTTATCAAAACACCTTCCAGCAACAATTGGCGCAAGCAACAGATCCAGCCACCGTGGCTAGAATCCAAGCTAGTATGCAACAGAACGAACGCTACATTCAACAACAGAGTGCAGTGGTTAGTCAGTTGAAGCCAAACGTTGAGCAGTTCTATGCTATTCGCAAGAATCAAGTAAATGAGATTCTTGAAAATAACCGTAAGAACTTCCAGGATAAGGAGTTGAAGAACGCTTATGTCTATAATGAGATTCGTGAGAAAGTCGCTAAGGATTGGTCAGGAGCTAAAGCACAATTAGTTCCAGGCGTGGATAACATTGATCTAATCAGCAGTGATGAGCATATCTTGTCATTGATCAGAGATGGTCTTAAGTATCGTGATCGCCCTAAAGCCAAAAGCAGTGGAGCAAGTATTGCTGCATTGACGAACAGAAAAGCTGGGACAGCCATGCCAAGTGGTGAACGTAATGAAATCAACGATCTTCGTAAACAAGCCAGGAGCGGCGATAAAAAAGCCGCAGACAATTTATTAATGGCGCAGTTACGCTCAATTAGAGCTGGCAGAAATCGCTAAATAAATTGAACATTTAAATGAAGCCTAATTTAAGGAGATAATAATGGCAACAATTACAACCTCGGCAATTGGTAACGGCACAACCCCATACCAAACCGACATCGTGGTCAAGGACTTGGATCTTGACGTTTCTAACCGCGTTAAAGACGATACACCTGTTTTGAACATGTGTATGGCTAAAAAGCGCAAAGTCGTTTCTACACTACCATTGTGGACAAATGACGTATACCGTGCTCCAGCTGTTCAAGCTGCGCAAGAAGGTATGGCAGTTACAAGTGCAACACCAGAGTCTAACTCTCGTGCTAACTTGGGTAACTATACTCAGATTTTCCAAACAGTTGTTGGTGCTACTGGTACCGCACGTGCTGTTGAACAATCTGGTGGTGATCCTCAAGCATATCAAGAAGTCAAGCAATTGATTGAATTGATGTTTGACGTTGAAGCACAGATCGTTCGTAATGACCAAGTTGGTACCAAGTATGCTGGCCAATCTGGTGCAGCTTTCATCGGAACAGCAGTTTCTGGTAACGTTCAAGTTACTGGTGCTACTCAAACTGGTCGTCGTATGGGTTCTTTGAACTCGTTCGCTGGCACACACAGTATGAGCGTTGGTGATGGAACAGGTAACTTGCAAGTTTCTGCTAACCAAATCACTACATTGTTCAACTTTGAATCTAGCGATACATTGGGCTATCAAGCTCTAAACAGTGGTTCTGTTGCTTACTACGTTGGTGGTGTTGCAGCAGCTAGTGGTTCTACAACAATCACTAACAACGGTGAAGGTCTAGGTTCTAGCTTCTTTGAATACACAAGCAACTTGCAACAATTTGCACCTAGCTTGTATAAGCAATTGGTTACAACTGCTGAAAAGCGTTTCAATGCCAAAATCCGCACAATCGTTTGCCCAACATCGTTGCGCACTCACTTGAGCGACACAATGCCTACATCACGTGGTATCAACCGTGTGAACGCAGAGCGTGGTGATACAATCGCTACTTACGAAGGTGACTTCAACTACACATACGAAATCTTTGATTCTTGGATCATGGATCAAGTTGGTGCAAGTAACCAAATTTACTTCTTGAACGAAGAAGTTCTACAATGGGGTTCTCTACGTGATTTGGGACCAAACAACGAAGTATTCAGTAACGCTGACGCTTCATTGGACCAATTCATTCTTGAAGGAACATTGATCGTTCGTAACCCAGCAGGTGTTGCTGTTCTACACGATATCAGCGCTTCTGGTGCTTATGTTGGTGTAAGCGGTGGTTCTACAAACAACTACGGTGCAGAAGGACAATTACGTCCAGCAGCATACGTCCAACGTTTGAACGCATGGGATGCACAATCATTCTAATCTGTAAGATTAGCGTGACTAGCAAAAAAGGGCCTTCGGGCCCTTTTAGTTTATCATAAATAATCTTATGAGTGAATTTGACCACGCAGGCAATAAAAAAAGTTATCTGGATGATGCCGATCCAGAACATAATGCCGACCAGTATAGAATTGATAAAGGTGGACTTGTTACCACCGATAACGGAATCGCAGATAGATTGTTGCAAAACGACAAACTTTTCAACACTCTAAAAGGTGACTGGAAACGAACAGATTCCAATAAAAGTAAAAACATCGTCACAACAACAGGTCGTGAAGATGGTAAATTCTATATTCGTCGTGAACAACTAAACGTGGAGTATATCCGCGAACAATGCCAAGAATATCGTAAACGTGCGGAAGCAGGTTACATTGATCCACTAGCTCCTCTAATGCCAGATGGCAAGATTGGATACAAATGGATTGAATTACCAGAGATATTGGCAGAAGATATTGGACAAAAGTATTTTGGCGGTCTAAGCTGGCATACTATTAAACGTGATAGAACATTGAAAGCTCAATTCTATCGTGTAGTTCAACAAGAATACAATGATTTTGTTTGCTATCCAGGTGGCAAACTACCAATCCCAATTGAAGTGCCTTATCCCACCGCAGTTGGACAAAAAGCCTTCTTTGAAGGTGCAAATTTTGCAGGAAAACAATAATGTCAACAATGATTCCTGACGCTAATGGACTAGTGTCGTATATTAAGAGTTTTACAGGTTCAACTAATGACACTGAAATCAAACAGTGTATCTATTTGGCTGAACTATCAATGCGTAACATTGAATTGCCAGCGTTAAGAACTAACCCATGGACAACAATTGGTGTTGCTGACGAATGGGGTGCAATTCCTATTCCTGCTGATATGAACAAGCCAATCATATTCTTCAATCAAGGACAGCCAAGTAATAACAACAACGGCAGTGGCCAATATGTTGGACCATGGATTGTTTATGATCGTATTGGTGATCGTGATATCATTGCAGAAGAATTGATTCAAAACTTATACCTAACACCAGTCAACATTCCACAAGTCTATCGTGGTAAGTTCGGTGAAGTTGGACAGAAGTATGAGTTTCTACCTAAGTTAAGTCAAGGCACACAGATCAATTTGTATTACTATACAACTTGGCCTTTATTGTTCTCTACAGATAACTTTGGTCAGCCAATCTTAAATAATGTAGTGTTGCAAACATGGAGCGAAGGCTATGTTTATGGCACACTTCGTGAATACTATTTGAAACGTAAGATGGCAGATGATGCTGCTGTATGGGATGCTAAGTTTCAAAATGCCTGGAATACAGTTGAAGATCAAAACAACAAAGGCAAGTGGAGTGGTGGACATAACAGATTAACATCAATTTTCCAACCACGTAAAGATCGTCGTTTCAGCGCAAGATAATAAGGAATAATAATGGCTAACGTAGCAGTAACAAATACAACAGGTTTATACGCAACCACAAGCAACACACCTGTTTTAAACAGTGCTCAACAATTGTTGACATTACTTGATAACAATGGTAATGTTAACTTCGCACTTGATCCAGCAACGAACTATTCAACAGTTTATAGTTTCTTTACTGGTAATGCCGGAGGCGGTGGTGGTAGCAGTCAAGTGACACTTTATGGTGATGTATTAGCAACCGGTATGACTGGTGTGCCAATCAATACAGTATTGTCTCCAACTGGCGTTGTTGCTGGCACTTATGGCAATACAACTCAAGTTCCAAGTTTCACAGTTGATAGCAAAGGTCGTATTCTTAGCATCACTAGCGTAAACATTGCAGCTGGTGGTTCAACATATAGCAATTCAAATGTTGCTGCATATTTGACAACAGCAACTATTGATACTACTGGCAATATTCAAACTACAGCCAAGTTTATTGGTGATGGTAGTTTGTTGACTAACTTGCCAATTGGTCCAAGCAATTATGGTAACTCAAACGTTGCTGCATATATGCCATTGTATCTTCCAACATATGCGGGCGTATTGACTGCTGGATTAGTTTCAACAAACAACTATACATGGGCTAACGGTCAGCCAGTTATTTTTGGTAGTAGCAACAATTATGGCAATGCAAACGTTGCTTCATATCTATCAAGCAACACAGATGCCACAATTACAAGTTTGTGGGCAAATGACACATTCCAACAAGGCGAAATCAACGCCGCAAATGCTGCTATTGCAACAACAAATGCAAACATCGGTGGATTCTATACATACGCTAACGCAACTTATGGAACTAAAACTGCCGAAGCTAATTTGCAAAGCGAGATTACAAGCAATGCTGCACTAATCGCCGGTCTACAAACACAGATGACAAGTAATGCTGCATTGATCGCAGGATTGCAAACAGAAATCACAAGCAATGCTGCATTGATTGCAGGATTGCAAACTCAAGTTACTGCAAATGCAGCAATCTTGGCAACTACTAATACTAACCTTGGCTTATTGCAAGCAAACGTTGGTAGTTTCTACACATATGCTAACGCAACTTATTCAACAATTGCTAATGCAGCAGTTCAAGAAGGTGAAATCACTAGCTTGCGTGGCAACATTACTGCCGCAAATGCTGCAATTAAAGCATTGTCAGTAAACGTTGGTAACGTAAACATTACACAAACCACAAGCAATAACTCGTTGTCAAGTATGACAATGGTTAACTATGACGTAACTGGATCTCAATCAGTTTATATCGCCAGCACATTGCCAGGAATAAACTGGACCGTCAATGGTGTTCCTCCAACAAATGCAAGAACAGTATTGAATGCAGGTAACGTTATTATTGTTGGAACAAGCAGTGCTATCTGGATGTCAAACAACGGCGGTGTATCTTACAATAATACATTGGCTGGTGTATCGCCAGGATTTATTTCATCATTACAAGACGTAACAGGTAACATTTGGGTAACGGGTTCTACATCTGGATACTCGGGATATCTATTCCGTTCAAGTGATTATGGTGTAACATGGAAACCAATCGCAGCTTTGAATGCAACTGCGTTAAATCAATATTATACTTCTGGTAATGGATGGACAATTTCTGCTACACTTTCTGGTGGCGGTGATGTTTATACTTCAAGTGTTTTAGGTGGTTCAAACTTCACTCACAATTTCTCATTCCCACAAAATACTGGCAGTGTTGTTTATATTCCAGGTGGTGCAAATGGTAACATCGTTGTTTCATCTCCAGCTGGACTAGCATTGTCAACTGACGGTGCAGCAACATTCAATAGTGTTGGCGACATGGTTCCAGCCAATTTTGTTATTAACACTGGAACATCATTGTTGGCATCAGGATCATCGGTAACAAATCCAGGTCCAATCGTATCAAGATCAACAGATAATGGTCACACATGGCAAGATGTATTAATTGATAATGGTTCTGCCAGTGGAACTTCCGGAATGGGTCCAATGATTTCTATTGGAAATAGTGCAACTGGTGGACAAATTGTATTGGCTGCCGAGTCAATTGATTCTGGATCTCCTGGAGATGCTGGACTATGGTATTCACTTGATGATGGTAGAACATGGACAGTATCTACAGAAAGTGTTTTCAACGGTCCTTCAAGTGGATACATTAAACAACTTACTCAAATCAACAGTCAAATTTGGGCACACACAGATAATGGATCTGGTGGTACCATTTATCAAACTCCAACAACACCAACTGGCGTATTCTATAATAATGCTGGCAATAACTTAGTTGCAAACATTTACGCATACGGTAACGTTGCTGCTAATAGTTTGATTACAACAAGTGGTATTTTCTGGGCTAACGGCACAGCATATTCTTCTGGATCATCTACATATGGCAACACACAAGTTGCTGCATATTTGCCAACATACACTGGAACTTTAGCAAATAGTTCAAGTGTTGTATTGTTGCAGTCTGAAATTGCAAGTAATGCAACTTTGATTACTGGATTGCAAACTCAAGTAACAAGTAATGCTAGTTTAATTACTGGATTGCAAACTCAAGTAACTGCAAACGCTGCATTGATTACTGGTCTACAAACACAGATGACTAGCAATGCTGCAACTATTGCAACACATACAACCCAAATTGCTGGTCTACAAACACAAATCACAAGCAATGCAGCTTTAATCACTGGTCTACAAACACAGATGACTAGTAATGCGGCATTGATTACTGGATTGCAAACACAAGTTACAGCTAATGCCGCTACTTTAAGTGCTTTACAAGCAAACGTTGGTAGTTTCTATACATACGCTAACTTACATTTTGGTGACAGTAATTACGGCAATGCAAACGTTGCTGCTTACTTACCAACATATACTGGAACTCTTGCAAATAGTTCAAGCGTAGTATTGTTACAATCTGAGATTGCAAGCAACGCCGCTTTGATCACTGGTCTACAAACACAGATGACTAGCAATGCTGCTATCTTGGCAACTCACCAAACTGAAATCACAAGTAATGCAGCTTTAATTACAGGTCTTCAAACTCAGATGACTAGTAATGCAGCGTTGATTAGTGGTCTACAAACACAAGTTACTGCAAATGCTGCAACATTAAGCACATTGAGTGCAAACGTTGGTGGCTTCTACACATATGCAAATGCTACATACGAAACCAAAGCAGGATTGAATACTGACATTGGCACATATTTGACAAGTGGTGCTGGTAGCATAACTGCAAGTTTCGGTAACATCATTACAAACAGTGGCGTATATTGGGGTAATGGAGCACCATACAGCACCGGAGGTGGTGGTGGCGGTGGTGGTGGTTTGACATGGCAAAGTGT